>ERZ827423.2240-NODE-2240-length-15846-cov-7.677981_pt1 | contig 15846 bp, 13 predicted proteins | sample MGYA00519775_ERZ827423 | MGnify/ENA primary metagenome ERZ827423 (study PRJEB31778, sample SAMEA3449296) | human gut metagenome | biome: human gut; feature: human-associated habitat; material: faeces | place: United Kingdom | collected 2010/2012 ...
AGGCCGAGTACCGCCGTGCCGTAAAGACGTTTGAAAGCGGCGCATACGAAGACGCGTTAAATCTCCTTGAGCCCCTCAAGGATTACAAGGATGCCGCCGAAAAAATCGAGACCTGTCACTATGAGCTTGGCATGAAGGCCCTCGAAGCGGATAACTTAAAATCTGCCGCCGCGCATTTTAAAGAAGTCAACGCGGAGCAGAATAAGAAAATGCAGGCCGCATTCTGTGATAAAGGCATCGCGTTCTACGAAAAGGGCGACGAAGAAAAGGCACTTACCTATTTTGAGTATGTCACCGATAAAGACCTTCTCCCGAAGATCGACGCCGCCTACTACGCGCAGGCGCTAAAGCTCGTCGAAGACGGCGAGTACGACAAGGCGACCGAAATTTTCGCAAAGCTCGGCGAGTATGAAGACTGCCCGACGCAGCTTCTGCGCATCCACGCGCTGAAAGCGGAGCAGTATTACAACAACGCCGATTACGAAAACGCCATCGCGGAGTTCAAGGCCGCCGGCGATTACGGCGACGCCGCCTCCCGCGTCACGGAGGCGACTTACCGTCTCGGTGCACAGCAGCTCGCAAACGGCGAGGTGCGCAAAGCCTACGATACGCTCTATCCCATCCGCAGCTACGACCCCGCCTATATGCTCCTCGTCTCCAATTCGCAGTTCTATATCCAGATCTACGACGTAGGCGCCGGCCCCAACCCCTTAAACGAAAACTAAAACCCAGCGCCTGCAGAGTCATCTTCTGCGGGCGCTTTTTGTATAAAAAACGACCCCGAGTTTCAAACCCTCGGGGTCGTTCCATCTTTAAATTATCAATAGCCTTACTTTCCAAAGCTCCCGCGCAGCAGCATGGCGGCGTGCTCGCGGCGCAGCTCCTCGCACAGTGCGTAAAGGCTCCACTTGTCGTTGTGTTCCGTGCGTACGGCTTTCAGCGGAATGGGCGCGATACCCGCTTTTTTGTACGCTGCAAGGAACACGTCCAGCATCTCACCCGCAAAGCCGGAGAAAATCAGCACCTCCGGCAGCTTGTAGCCCGCCGAGGCTTTCTGCACGTTCGCGTTCACTTTCTCGCCGCACAGCGTTGCAACTGCGCGGTCACGGTCGGCGTTCGTCAGACGTCTTGCCGTCAGGTGCAGTTCTCTGCACAGTGCGGAAAGCTGCTTTTCCTTTGCAGCGTCTTCAACATGGTATAAAACAAGAGCCATACGTTTCTCCTTACTCCTCACACAGCGGGCGGAACAAGTCGCCGCGGCGCTTCATCATGCGGTAACGGAGGATCATCATAATCAGCACCCCAAAGCGCGCCGCAGATTCGATCACGTTCACCGTGAAGATTGCCGTTTCGTTCGCGCCGAGCGCCGTGTAGACCGAAACGCCGAAGAACGGCAAAAGCGAGTTGCTCAGCGTCACAAACAGCGTGTAAATGCTGATGATAAGCGCGCGGTTCTTTTTCGGCGTCGCCTGCAAAAGTAGCTGTACCACGCACATGTTCGTCGCACCCTGCGGAATGTTGCCGATGAGCGCCAGAATCATAAAGTACGGCATACGCGCGCTTTGCGGCAGCAACGTCATAGAAGCCACCGTAATGGGGCAGAGCAGCAAGCCCGCGCATACGAAAATGATTGTAAAATGCTCGGATTTGCGGCGGCAAAGTTTCGAGAAAAAGCCGATGAAGATCATCTGGCAAATGGAACACAAAGCCTGAAAAAAGCTCAGCTGCGCTTCGTTCATGCCGGCATATTTTGTCTCCGCTATGTACCAAAGGCTCCAGTCCAGGTGCCACGAAAGGTAAAATAGCATGATGCAGATGAAAAAGCCGCGGAACGGCTTGCTGCGTACCATCTGGTTCAAAGCTTCCGGGAACATTTTCAGTCCCATCTCCTGCTTTTCTTCCGCCTTGCGCGGCGGACAGGGGATGCGGCGCAGCACAAGCGCCTGCAAAAGCATGCATACGCCTGCAATATAAAAGAAAATGCGCAGCACAATGAGCTTTCCCTCGGTGTCCGGCATCAGCGTCATGATATTGCCGCACAAAAGCGGCACCACAATGCCCACAAAGAACAGACACCGGCTGCGGAACGTGAACACGCTGTTGCGCAGGCCCGGCTCCACCGCGTCACCGAAGAATGTCTGCCACTGCGCGTTATACAGCGCAATGCCGCCCACCGTCATGCCGAGAAACACAAAAAATGCCGTCATGCGGTGCTCGCCGAACAGCGGCACAGAGCCGTAAGCAAAATACGCCGCGCTCAAAAACAGCGCCAGTATGAACGGCACCGTGCGGCTCGTCTTCGTACGGTTCGCAAGGAATCCCACCGGAATCATACAGATGCCCGCCACCATGTTCGGCACCATCTGCACAAGGCCGATCTGCGTGTCCGTCGCGCCAAGATTCGTCGCATACAAATTGTTCGCCAGCGAGTAAAGCGAAACGGCATACTGCAATAAAAAGCCCTCGATGCCGAAAAGGCACAGCATGCGCAGTTTCGGATCAGACTGCAGCGATTTGACCGGATGAAATGTAAATTTACCCATAGATGTTCTCCCCTGAGAAAAATAAGCAGCGCACCGAATACACGCGCCCTATCCATTATAAACGAAAACCGGGCAAAGACAAGCCTTACCCGGAATTTTCATCGTTTTATTTTTTGTAAACGCATTTGCCGCCCAAATACGTCGCCTCGGCTTCAATACGGTGCAGCGTGTTGGCGTCCGCCTTGAACGGATCTTCGGAAAGCACCACAAAGTCCGCAAGCTGTCCGTTTGCAATCTCGCCCTTTTTGCCTTCTTCAAATGATGCTACCGCGCCGCTTTTTGTAAACGAGTCGATGGCTTCCCGTACCGTCAGCGCTTCCTCCGGGCGATACGGTGCGTCCGTTGAGCCAATGCTTCGCCGCGTCACCGCGCACTCCATGCCGCGCATCACGTTCGGCTCCTCTACCGGCGCGTCCGAGCCGTTCGAGAACGGAATGCACTCGTTCAAAAGCGTCTTAGCCGGGTAACTCGTGCCCGCCAATTCATCGCCCACACGCTCGCGCACAATGTGCGTGTCGTAGTCGAGGAAGATCGACTGCAAATTCACGCGCAGCTTTAATTCCTTCATGCGCTCAATCTGGTCACGCCGCACAATCTGGCAGTGCACGATGCCATGTCGGTGATCGTCGCGCGGGTGCTCATGAAGCGCCTTTTCGTAAGCGTCCAATACGTTGTCGAGCGCCCCGTCGCCGATGGCGTGTACCGCAACGGAAAGTCCCTTTTCGTTCGCAAGAGAGATAAGCCCGTTCAATTCCGCATTCGTGTATAGCGGAATGCCGCGTGCGTTTTCATCGTCCGCATACGGGCGGCTTAAACACGCTGTGCGTGCGCCGAGCGACCCGTCCGAGATGATCTTCAGCGGTCCCGCGCGGAACATATCGTCTTCAAAATACGCATCGCCGCTCTCGATATATTCAGAAAGCGCCTCTACGTTCGTAAACTGTGCCTGCTCGTTTACGCGCACCGTCATCAGCCCCGGCGTTCTCAAAAGCTTCTGCACCGTCTTGTACGGCACACCGGGGAACGTCTCGTAGTCGTCGCTTTGGCAAGAGGTGATGCCGTAACGGTTCAGCCGCTTGCAGGAGGCGCGCAGCATTGCACACAGCTGCGCCTCATCCGGCTCCGGAATGCCCGCGTACACCACCGCTACGGCGTTTTCAAAAAACTGCCCGTTCGGCTCGCCGTTTTCATCTAAAGCAAAGCTGCCGCCCGCCACCTGCGGCGTGTCCTTCGTAATGCCCAACACTTCCAGCGCCTTCGAGTTCACTACGCAGATGTGCCCGCACGCCCGCGTAATGCAGATCGGGTGTTCGGTCGAGACAGAATCCAAATCCCACCGCGTCGGAAAGCGGCGCTCGTCTGCAAAATAATCGTGGTTAAAGCCGCGCCCCTGCACCCACGTGCCGGGTGTCACGCCCGTTTCCTTTATATAAGTGCGCAGACAGTCGAGCATCTCCTTTAAAGACGTCGTGTGCGCACCGAGGTTCGCCATTGTCAGTACATTGCCGAGGTTCAGCACATGCATGTGTGAGTCATTAAACCCCGCGCAGACGAATTTTCCGCCTAAATCGACTACTTCATCTGCCGTGGCTTTATCTGTCTCGCCCACAAAGCAGAATTTCCCGTTTTCCACCGCAAAATCCGTCACAAAGCCGTTTCCCGTGTAAACCGTGCCGTTTTTATAAACCGTCCGCATATTGTCTCCCCGTTTCCATCTGTTTTCTCCAGTATAAAGCAAGGGGAAAGCCCCTGTCAAGTTGAAAAAGCCTGACTTTTCCCGCGTGCCGTTCCATCTTGTCTTTATTTGTAAAGAGAAAAATAGCGCACGGCATAATGAAATTTCATACGGCTTACTAAAATATCAAAAATGAAATAGTAGATATGTCAATATAACATTTTACAATTCGATTTAATGTGCGTATAATACAGATGCTTCCAAATACAGTTTACAAAAAAGTAACAGGATATTTGGTCAATGTCAACAAAAACGTGTGCTCTTGTGACCGTGTCTTGTTGCTGCTTTTCACAGCGGCGAAAGATGCGGTCGTGTGCCCTTTTGGGGCGCAGCGCTGAAGGGGGAATTTTTGCCCGGTGATATTGAAATGGAAGGCAAAATTTTGAGAAAGAAAGGGAAAAACAATGAAAGCAAAGAAAACAAAGCTGGCTTTGTGGATCTGCGCTATTGTGGTGCTGCTCGTCGCAAGCATTCTGGTTCCTTCGGTGCAGAAGACCGAAACGATTCAGGTGACCATGCGTGACGCGGTTCTGCATGAGACGAACAGAATCAGCCTCTTCGGCATCAAAGATGTCAACCCGGCGCTGATCTCCGCCATGGTGGTCTCGGGCATCTTGCTGGTGTTTGCGGTCATCGTGCGCATTTTCGTCATTCCGCGCTTTAAGATGGTGCCCGGAAAGTTCCAGATGCTCCTTGAGCAGGCGGTAGACCTGTTCGACGGCATGGCTAAGTCCAACAGCCCGGGGCGCAGCGGCTTCCTCGGTGCGTACATCTTCACGGCCGGCGCGTACATTTTCATCGGTACGCTCTTTGAGCTGTTCGGCATTCAGGCTATCACAACGGAGGGCTCTCCCATCACGCTTCCGGCGCCGCTGTCCGATGTCAACGCCGCCATCGCCATGGGCTGCTTCTCGTACCTCGTCATTCTGGGAGGCGGTATCGCGTATAACGGCTTCAAAGGCGTGGGCAGCACTTTAAAGGAGTTCTCGCTGCCGATTTCCATGAGCTTCCGTCTGTTCGGCGCGCTTTTAAGCGGCCTGCTCGTTACGGAGCTTGTGTATTATTATGTGAATCTGAGCTTTGTGCTGCCGGTCATCGTGGGCGTAATGTTCACGCTGCTGCACGCGCTGATCCAGGCGTATGTTTTAACGATGCTGGTGTCGACGTTCTACGGCGAATCGACCGAAAAGCACGAGAAAAAGCCCAAGGCAAAAAAGGTAAAAAAATCCCGCAGCGAAACGGCTGCCTGAAGAAAGAGGTAAAATTGCCATGAAAACGATGAAGAAATTCGCAGCGCTGATGATGCTGCTGTGCGCGCTGATGATCTGCACCATCCCGGCCCTCGCCGCAAACGAAAGCGGGAGCGACAGCAACGTGACTGAGACCGTGAGCGTCACGGCCGGCAGCAACGACAACGACGTGACCTCTGCCAAAGCGATGGGCTCGGGCGTGATGATCGGCATTGCGTGCCTTGGCGGCGCGCTGGCCATGGGCATTGCGGTCGGCAAGTCGAGCGAGGCCATAGCCCGCCAGCCCGAGGCCACAAGTCAGATCAGAACCACGATGATGATGGGCCTTGTGTTTATCGAGACGGTCATCATTTACGCCCTGATCGTGGCGATCCTCATTATCTTCGTCCTTTGATGAAGAACACTCCCAAAAAGGAGGGGCTTTGAATGCCGCTTAATATCAATTTGCAGCAGATCCTGCTGCATGCGCTGAACTTTGTTATCCTGTTCGGCGCGATGTATTTTCTGCTCTACAAGCCTGTGAAGAGCTTTATGGACAGCCGCAAGGCGCACTATGAGAAGATGGACGAGGACGCCAAGGCCGTGCTTGCCGAGGCCGAGAAGACGAAGGCCGGCTATGAAGCGCAGCTCAAGAGCGCCGACGAGGAGATTGCACGCCGCAAGCGCGAGGCGAACGAAGCCTTGCAGCACGCGGTGGACGAGCGCCGCGCGCAGGCCGAGCAGCAGGCGGGCGAGATCGTGCGCAAGGCGCGGGAAGATGCCGCGCGCGAGCATGAGCGCGTGATGGAGCAGGCCAGGGGCGAAATTTCCGAGCTGATGAGCGCCGCGGCGGAAAAGCTGGTGCTCTCCAGCACGTCGGACGCTTACGACAAGTTCCTGGACACGGCGGAGGAGCGCAAGGACAATGGCTGAGCGCACGGAGCATTTAGAGGCCGTACTGCTCTCTGCCGTGCGTCCGTCGCAGGAGCAGGAGAAGCGATTTCTGGCCTTCCTCGCCGAAAAGTACGGCGAGGGCACGACGCTTACCTGGCAAAAGAGTGATGACTACCCCGACGGTTTCCGCCTCGAGGTGGGCGCGGAGGTCTACGACTGGAGCGCGGGCGGACGCCTGAGCCAGTTCAAGGACGCGCTCGAAAAGCTCGCTGCCACGCAGGGCGACGTCATCCCGCTGCTGAAGGAGACGGTGCTCTCGTGGACGCCGCAGGCCATGGCACAGGAGGTCGGCACCGTTCTGACCGTCGGCGACGGCATTGCCCGCGTGGACGGGCTGGAGGGCGCCGCCTATGGCGAGGTGCTGCTTTTCGACGGCGGCGTGCGCGGCATGGTGCAGGACTTATCCGAGGACAGCGTCGGCTGCATCCTCTTTGACGACGACGCGAGCGTCTGCGCAGGCAGCACGGTCCGCCGCACCGGACGCACGGCGGGCGTTCCCGTGGGCGAGGGATTCCTCGGCCGCGTGGTCAACGCGCTCGGCGTGCCCATCGACGGCGGGGGAGACATCCGCGCCGACGGCTACCGCGCAGTGGAGAGTCCCGCTCCCGGTATCATCGACCGCCAGAGCGTCGACACGCCGCTTGAGACGGGCATTCTGACCGTCGACTCGATGTTCCCCATCGGCCGCGGCCAGCGCGAGCTCATCATCGGCGACCGCCAGACCGGCAAGACCGCTATCGCCCTCGACACCATCGTCAACCAGAAGGGCAAGGATGTCATCTGCATCTATGTCGCCATCGGACAGAAGGCGAGCTCCGTCGCCCAGCTCAAAAAGACGCTGGAAACGCACGGCGCGATGGATTATACGATCATCGTCAACGCCACGGCGAGCGATCCCGCGCCGTTACAGTACATTGCGCCCTACGCGGGCTGCGCCATGGGCGAATACTTTATGAATAAGGGCCGCGACGTGCTGATCGTCTACGACGATCTTTCCAAGCACGCCATTGCGTACCGCGCGATGAGCCTTCTTTTGGAGCGCTCTCCAGGCCGCGAGGCGTATCCGGGCGACGTGTTCTATCTGCACTCCCGCCTGCTCGAGCGCGCGGCGCATCTGAGCGAGGAGAAGGGCGGCGGCAGCATCACGGCGCTGCCGATCATCGAGACGCAGTCCGGCGACGTTTCGGCCTATATCCCGACGAACGTCATTTCCATCACCGACGGTCAGCTCATTCTGGAAACGCGCCTGTTCTTCTCCGGCCAGCGTCCGGCGGTGAATGTGGGCCTGTCCGTGTCCCGCGTGGGCGGCGACGCGCAGACCAAGGCGATGAAAAAGGCGGCCAAGACCATCCGCCTCGACCTTTCGCAGTACCGCGAGATGGAGTCGTTCACGCAGTTTGCAAGCGACCTCGACGAGTCGACGGCAAAGCTTTTATCCTACGGTCAGGGCTTGATGCGCATGCTGCGGCAGAAGCAGTTCCACCCCTACAAGCAGTATGAGCAGGTCATCCTGCTCGTCGCGGGGCTGAACCATGTTTTTCAAGAGATCGTGCCAGAGCAGCTTGACGCGTTTATCCCCGCGCTCTTGCAGCACTTTGGCGAGACGCAGGGCGCGCTGTGCAATGCCATCGAGCAGACCGGCCAGCTCAGCGACGATCAGCAGTCGCAGATCATCGAGATCGCAAAGGAATTTGTGCAAAACTATTTTTCCAAATAAAAAGTGAGGTGACAGGTACATGGCGAGCATGAAGGAGATCCGCGAGCACATCGCGAGCATCCAGAGCACGCAGAAGGTGACGAACGCGATGTACCTCATCGCCTCGACCAAGATGCGGCGGGCGAAAGAAGACCTTGCCAAGACGCGCCCGTTTTTCGACGCGGTCTCGACGCAGATCGAGCAGATCTTCCAGCACGCGGGCGAGATCGAGAGCCCGTACCTCTACCGGGGCAACGCGGACGATCTGGCCCAGCCGGGAACGTACGCCTATCTTGTGGTGACGGCGGACCGCGGCCTTGCGGGCGCCTACAACCAGAATGTTATTCAGGAGACGATGAAGCGCCTTGAAAAGCACCCCGACAGCCGCCTTTTTGTGGTGGGCGGCAACGGGCGGCACTTCTTCTCCGGCCACGGCGTGCCGGTGGAAAAGAGCTTCCGCTACGATGCGCAGAGCCCCACGCTCCGCCGCGCGCGAGAGATCACGGCGAAGCTTTTGGATCTCTTCGACCGGGGCGAGATCTCCAAGCTCTTTATCATCTACACCGACCTTGGCAACGGCGTGGACATGGACGTGCGCACCGTGCGTCTGCTGCCGCTGGAGGATGAGCACTTTGCCAAAGAGGAGACGGAGGAAAAGCCCATCCGCTTTGAGCCCTCGGCAGAGGAGGTGCTCGCCAGGGTCGTGCCGGCGTACATCACGGGCTTTTTGTACTCGGCGATGGTCGACAGCTTTTGCGCCGAGCAGAACGCGCGCGCCTCTGCCATGGACTCGGCCAACCAGAACGAGGACGACATGCTGCGCGAGCTGCAGCTCGAGTACAACCACGAGCGGCAGGGCGCCATCACGAGCGAGATCACGGAGGTCTCCGCCGGCGCGCGCAGCAAGAAGAACCACATGAAGAAGGAGGCGCAGCATGCGCACAGGTAAGATCATTCAGGTATCGGGCAGCGTGGTGGACGTGCGATTCCCGCACGGCGAGCTGCCGCGCATCCGCGAGGCGCTGTCCGTCGAGCTGAACGGCAAGCGCCTTGTGATGGAGGTGGAGCAGCATTTGAGCGCCGAAACGGTGCGCTGCATCATGCTCTCCGGCAGCGAGGGCCTCAGCCGCGGCATGACCGTCACGGGCGAAGGCAGCGGCCTTCGCGTGCCCGTCGGCAAGGCGACGCTCGGACGGCTTTTCAACGTCTTTGGCGATACCATCGACGGCGGCGCGCCGATCGGCGGCGCGGAGCCGCGCCGCAGCATCCACAGAAAGCCCCCCGCCTTCGACGAGCAGAGCCCGAGCGTTGAGATCTTGGAGACCGGCATCAAGGTCATCGACCTTTTGGAGCCCTATCCGCGCGGCGGCAAGATCGGCCTGTTCGGCGGCGCGGGCGTCGGTAAAACGGTGCTCATTCAGGAGCTTATCCACAACATCGCCGTCGAGCACGGCGGCTATTCGATCTTCACCGGCGTGGGCGAGCGCAGCCGCGAGGGCAACGACCTCTGGAACGAGATGCACGAGAGCGGCGTTATCGACAAGACCGCGCTCGTCTTCGGCCAGATGAACGAAGCGCCCGGCGTTCGTATGCGCGTGGCGCTGACAGGCCTTACCATGGCCGAATACTTCCGCGACGAGGAGCAGCGCGACGTGCTGCTGTTCATCGACAATATTTTCCGCTTTGTGCAGGCGGGCAGCGAGGTCTCGACCCTGCTCGGCCGCATGCCCTCTGCCGTCGGCTATCAGCCGACGCTCGCCAACGAAATGGGCGAGCTGCAGGAGCGCATCACCTCGACCAAGAGCGGCTCGATCACGTCCGTGCAGGCGGTCTACGTTCCCGCGGACGATCTGACCGACCCTGCCCCGGCGACGACGTTCACCCACCTCGACGCGACGACGGTTTTGAGCCGTAAGATCGCCGAACAGGGCTTATATCCCGCGGTCGACCCGCTCGAATCGTCCTCCCGCATTCTGGAAGAGGATATCGTGGGCGAGCGGCACTACCGCATCGCGCGCAGCGTGCAGGCGACCTTGCAGAAATACCGCGAATTGCAGGATATTATCGCCATCCTCGGCATGGAGGAGCTGAGCGACACGGACAAGGTGACGGTCAACCGCGCGAGAAAGATCCAGCGCTTTTTGGCCCAGCCGACGTTCGTGGCCGAAAAGTTCACGGGCCTTCCGGGCGTCTATGTGCCGCTCGAGGAGACACTCCGCGGCTTTGAAGCCATTCTCTCCGGCGAGATGGACGGCTATCCCGAGATGGCGTTCTACAACGTCGGCACGCTTGACGACGCGCTCGCCAAGGCGAAGAAGATGGAAAGCGGGGAAGCGTGATGAAGACCTTTCCTCTCCGCGTCCTCGCGCCCGAGCGCACGTTTTTTGACGGGGCGTGCACATCGCTCACCGTGCCGAGCATCGACGGCATATACGGCCTGATGGCGCAGCACGAGGATATCGTGCTCGCCATCGTTCCCGGCAAGCTGACGCTGCGGGACGCCGACGGCGTCGAGCAGATCGCCGCCGTGTCCGAGGGCGTGCTCAAGATGGAGCACGGCGAGGCGCTCGTGCTGGTGGACACGATCGAGCGGCCGGAGGAGATCGACCTCCACCGCGCCGAAGAGATGGCGGCCGAGGCGCGCGCCGAGCTCAAGGCGAAGCGCAGCGCGCAGGAGCAGGCCATTGCCAATGCCCGCATCGCCCGCGCGATCAGCCGTATCCACGTCAAGCACGACGGGAAATAAATGAGAAAACGAAAATTCGCACCGCAAGGTGCGAATTTTTTGATCTCTCCGCCGACTTTCGCCCGTTTTTGCACACTTTTTGTGCTAAAAGTGGAGAAAAAGGAGGGGAAATCCATGGAAATGTCCGCAAGAAAGCCGCTGCTCCCGCGCCGCGTGCTCGACCTGCCCATCGATGCGCTGCGCCCCAACCCCAACCAGCCGCGCATCGAGTTTGACGAGGCATCGCTGCGCTCGCTGAGCGACAGCATCCGCCGCTATGGCATCCTCCAGCCGCTGACCGTCCGCCGCACAGACGAGGGCTACGAGCTCATCGCGGGAGAGAGACGGCTGCGCGCGGCAAAGCTCGCGGGACTGCGCGAGGTGCCATGCCTGCTCGCGCGCTCGAGCGAGGAGGAGAGCGCGCTGCTCGCGCTGATCGAAAACCTCCAGCGCCGCGATTTGCACTACTTGGAGGAGGCTGCGGCTATCGCGCGGCTGATCGCGACCTACGACCTCTCGCAGGAGCAGGCGGCGGAAAGGCTGGGGAAATCCCAGTCCGCTATTGCCAACAAGCTGCGGCTGCTGCGCCTGTCGCCCGGCTGCGTGCGCCTTCTGCGCGAGCATGACCTCTCCGAGCGGCACGCACGGGCGCTGCTGCGCCTGACGAACGAGGAAGACCGCCTCAAAGCCTTGCAAGTTATCGCCGCACGCGGCTACAACGTCGCGCAGAGCGAGGCGTACATCGAAGAGCTTTTGAAGCTCAAGCAGAAAACGCCCCCGCCGCGCCTGCCGACCTACATCGTCAAGGACGTGCGCATCTTTTTGAACACCATCCGCCACTCGCTCGGGCTGATGCAGCGCGCGGGCGTCGAGGCCGACATGCAGCGCGAGGACACGGACGATGGCATCCTTTTGACCATCCGCATCCCGAAACGTGCAAAAGAGGCCGGATAATCCTGCGAAATTGTCACCAAATTGTGATTCTTTTTCTCACAAACTGTGGTATACTGAATCGACTGGCAGGGAAGTCCCTGTCCGGAAGATCGGAAGAAACAGGAGGAGCCAGCATGGACGAAACGAACGGCGCCTTTGAGGAAAAGAAGAGAAGAAAGGGCGGCAAGCGCCTGATGCAGCCGGAAAAGGCCGCAAAGGCGGCCAAGGAGCCCCGCGCGGAAAAGCCGCCGCGCGTTCCACGTGAAACATCGGGAAAGACCGGCAAGGTCGTCGGCATTGTCGCGGGTGTGCTCGTGGTGGCGTACTTGGGCCTTGGCGCGTGGGCGTCGGCCAGCCATAAAATTTATCCCAACGTAATGATGGGCGATACCAACTACGGCGGGATGACCGAGCAGCAGGTCGCCGAGCAGCTCAAAGCGAGCGTGGCGCAGGCGAAGGGCGCGGGCGTCGACTTCGTCCTGCCCGACGGTACGGAGGTCGCGCATGTTTCGCTCGACGAGATGCCGGAGTATGTCGACTTCGACGGACTTGCCAAGCATATCTACAACGTCTACGGCTGCAATGACAGCTTTCTGACCGCGGGCGCGAAGTATCTGCGCGCACTCTTCAAGCCGCAGGATGCGGCGCAGGTGGTCGACGCGGCCTACTCGCCCGATTTGATGGAGAATCTTGTCGACACGGTGTGCGACAGCATCAACTGCGACCCCGTGGAGTTTGCCATCAACGTGACAGAGGATGGCAAGGTTAGCGTGACGAAGCCGCAGGACGGCCGCGCGACGACTGATACCGCAAAAGACCAGATCGGCGTATACTTAAACGGCGCGTATTTGAGCGGCGGCGACCCGTCCGAGATCGTGCTTGAGCCTGCGAGCGAGGGCGGCGTCTACGATGTCATCCCTGCACAGGAGGTCGACCTGAGCGCGCAGCGCGAGGCCGTCATCGGCCAGAAGGTCAACGCGACGTATGACAAGGAGACCGGCGCGGTCACGCCAGGCCACGCGGGCGTGGAATTTACGCTTTCTGACCTTGAATCCGCCTACAACGCCGCGGCGGCGGGGGAGACGGTCGAGTTGCCGAACGCCACGGTCGAGACGCCGGACATCACGGCAGAGCAGCTCCAAAAGGTCCTGTTCCGCGATGTGCTGAGCACCTACACCACGAAGGTCGGCGGCGCGTCCGGCCGCCGCGCGAACGTCAAGCTGACGGCCTCGCGCATCACCGGCTACATATTAAACTCCGGCGAAACGATGAAATACGGCCCGCTCGTCACGCCCTTTACCGCGGCGAACGGCTACAGCGCCGCGCCCGGTTACTTGCAGGGCAAGACCGTCGATATGGTCGGCGGCGGCGCGTGTCAGGCGAGCTCCACGCTCTACGCCGCGGCGCTCTACGCCAACCTTGAGATCGTGCAGCGCACGAACCACGGCTTTGCGTCCGACTACATCGGCCTCGGCCTCGACGCGACGGTCGCGCAGGGCGGGCCCGAGTTCGAGTTCCGCAACAACACGAATTATCCCATCAAGGTCGTCGCCGAGTACTATGCGAGCGGCGGCAAGAACTACCTGAAGGTGTCCCTCCTCGGCACCAAGGTGGACGATACCTATGTGAAGATCAAGACCGATGTGCTCGAGACCATCCCGTTCACGGAGGAGATCGTTGAGACGGACGAGCTCGCCTCCGGCGAGCGCAAGGTCGAGCAGACCGCCTACACCGGCTACAAGGTCAAGACCTACCGCAACGTCTACTCCGGTGACGGCAAGCTCATTTCGTCCACGTTCGAGGCGAGCAGCAATTATAAGGCGCGCAACCGCATCGTGCTCGTCGGCAAGTCCGCGGCAGTCACGCCGACTGACCCCATCACGCCCGTCGATCCCGGCACGACCACGCCGACGGACCCGACAACGCCCGTCGACCCCGGGACCACGACTGACCCGGGCACCACAACTGACCCCGGCGTGACCGATCCCGGCACGACGACAGAGCCGCCCGTCGAGCAGGAAAAGCCCGGTTGGCTCGATACGGGGCTCGACCGGTAAAAACAGCAGAACGAGAAAACGGAGAGGCATTTGCCTCTCCGTTTTTACGTGTGCGCCCGGTGAGCGCACGTTCTAAAGGGTGAAAGTCCCGAATCCGCCCGGCAGCGGGAAGGATATAGCTTAAGCCAAGGGTGTCTGCCGTGAGGCAGAATCTGAAGAAAGGCGGCGGCAAATCTCTGGCCTGACGAATAGAAATCGCATATAAGGCCATAAGCGAGGGCAAGTTTCCACGATAAAATGAAGCCCAATAGCTGCACGGAATCGCTTACGGTAAATGCGGCAGGCAAAGAGGGAAAGAATGTGTGAGTACCCGGGGAGGTCTTGCGGACGCATGGTAAAAAAATGCGCAGTAACAACGAACCGCAAGAAGTCAGCAGAGGCCATAGTACCGGAAAAAAAACCGGGAAGGGCCGAACAATCGTTAGTCCTAAGTAGATTTCGGAAGGAGGTCAACATGAAGAACGCAGAATATCAGGGAAACCTGAGCTGCCCGCAGAGAGATAGTGCGGAACACGAAGGGTATGCGGGAGCGCAGAGTGTTGGCAGACGGGAAGGAAAGGAACAGGGCGGTGCAGACTTGCTTGAAAAGATTCTGAGCAGGGAAAACCTGAACAGAGCCTACAAGCGGGTAAGGGCCAACAAGGGAGCGCCGGGAATCGATGGAATGACTGTCGAGGATGCGCTGCCTTGGTTGAGAGAACACCGGGAAGAACTTCTGGAAACGATTCGGCAGGGGAAGTACAAGCCCCAGCCGGTGCGCCGGAAGGAAATCCCTAAGCCGGATGGCGGGGTACGAAAGTTGGGAATCCCAACGGTCGTAGACCGCATCATCCAGCAGGCAATCGCACAGCAGCTAACCCCAATCTACGAACCGTTGTTCTCGGATTTAAGCTACGGCTATCGTCCGGGCAGAAGCGCACAGATGGCGATTCAAAAGGTGAAGGAGTATGCGGAAAAGGGCTATACCCAAGCGGTACTTGTGGATTTGTCCAAATACTTCGATACCCTGAACCATGAATTGCTGATGAACCTTCTGCGAAAGAACATCCAAGACAAACGTGCGATAGAGCTGATTAAGCGGTATCTGAAAGCGGGGGTCATGGAAAACGGACTGCTGGTGAAGACAGAAGAAGGCTCTCCCCAGGGAGGCCCACTCAGTCCCTTGCTTGCCAACATCTACCTGAACGAATACGACCAGGAGATGGCAAGGCGGGGCGTCCCTGTCATTCGGTATGCGGATGACATTGTGGTACTCGCCAAAAGCAAACGGGCAGCAGAGCGGCTTCTGGAAACCACCCAGCGGTATCTTGAGGGAAAACTGAAACTCAGGATGAATGTGGAAAAGAGTAAAGTGGTCAGCGTGTTTGCAATCCGAAATTTTAAGTTTCTGGGCTTTGCGTTAGGGAAGGGCAAGAATGGGGCCTACATTCGAGCGCACACAAAGTCCTTGAAGAAAGCCAAGGCCAAGCTGAAAGAACTGACTTCCCGCAGTCAGGGCAGAAATGTCCGGGCCGTGATGCAGAAGGTAAAGGTCTACATCCGGGGCTGGCTGGGCTACTTCGGGATAGCAAGCATGAAAACAACAATGGGCAGATGGGACGAGTGGCTGCGCCGCAGAATCCGGATGTATATCTGGAAGCAGTGGAAGAATCCACGGACGAGAGTAAAGAACCTGATAAAATTGGGGATGCCCCAATGGCAGGCATACAGGAATGGAAACTCTCAGAAGGGGTATTGGGCAGTTGCCGGAAGCGGTATTCTCGCGCACACAATAACGAACACGAGACTCGCAGCAGCAGGATATTTTGAAATCCTGAACTACTACGAGTCCCTGCACTTATGCGATTGAACCGCCGTGTACGGAACCGTACGCACGGTGGTGTGAGAGGTCGGCTAGGAAACTAGCCTCCTACTCGATTTCGATTGAAGCCGAGGAGACTTTCCCGCCAGACTGCTTATACTAGAATCTGATAA
>ERZ827423.2251-NODE-2251-length-15778-cov-48.470394_pt1 | contig 15778 bp, 17 predicted proteins | sample MGYA00519775_ERZ827423 | MGnify/ENA primary metagenome ERZ827423 (study PRJEB31778, sample SAMEA3449296) | human gut metagenome | biome: human gut; feature: human-associated habitat; material: faeces | place: United Kingdom | collected 2010/2012 ...
CATCAAAACACACCACGAATCGCTACACCGTTATCAAAAATAACACTTTTCCCCGGAAAATGCAACCGTAATTTGTCGAACCGTTCCATTTTCGTTCGACATTTTTCGACACGTTTCGACAAAAACGGGCGATTTTACGCGATGATGCGCAGCTATGAGCAAAATATGGAAAATTTCAGCAAAAAACAGCACAGCGCCCCGGCGGGACGCTGTGCCGTTTCGCCCACGGTCATACGCCGCGGGTGCCGTTGGTGGGATCCACAAAAAGGGGCAGCTCCGGCGGATTGACCGTCCACACGGCGAAGGCCGCGGCTGCGCCCAGCTGCACCAGAATGCCCAGCACCTGCCACAGCGGCGCGCTGAGGGAGCCGCGTCTTTGCAGACCACGGCTGACCAGCCATGCCGCCAGCACCGCCGCCTGAAAGATCAGCACATTGACTACGTCCACGCTTTTGCCGCAGATGCCGGTGTAGGTGTAAAACAGCGCCGGGATCAGGATAAGCCCTGTCAGCAGCCCGGCGGCGCGGGGCGCGGCGCAGTCCGCGCGGCGCTCTATGAGAATGGTCACAGCCGTCCACAGGATCCACGGCACGGCCAGCAGCTTCATGTGCTCCCAGGTGGATTCGTTGACGGCGGAGATGTACGCGGCCCAGGATGCCTGCCCCGTCCAGTCGTAGACGAAGTGCAGCAGATTGCCCAGCAGCAGGGTGAGCAGCATCCCCGCTGTCTCCCATGTACGCCGTTCCCGTTGGTTTTTCACGTCAGTCAGTCCTTTCTCCTTATAGACTATATCTCATTGTACACGGAAGCGGCGGACGTTATACGAGAAGGAAATTTGGAAAACGGATGTTTTTTCGCGGCGGATATGGTATACTGTCCCCGAAAGAAGGGTGATGCAAATGCAGACTGTTTCTCAACGACTGGCGCTGCTGCGGCAGCGAATGGCGCTGCGCGGGTTGGACGCCTGCGTGGTGGTCACGGACGATTTTCACGGCTCGGAGTATGTGGGCGACCACTTCAAGACGCGGGCGTACCTCTCCGGCTTCACCGGCTCGGCGGGCACGCTGCTGGTGCTGGCGGAGGAGGCGTACCTGTGGACGGACGGGCGCTATTTCCTGCAGGCGGAGCGGCAGCTGACCGGCAGCGGCATTGCACTCATGCGCGCCGGACAGCCGGGCGTGCCCACGCTGTCGGCTTTTTTGGCGGAGAGACTGCCGGAGGGCGGCGCGCTGGGCTTTGACGGGCGCACCGTCAGCACAAAGCTGCACCGCACGCTGGAAAAGGCGCTGGCGGGCAAGCGCGTCCGCATGGACGGCGGCTTCGATCCGGCGGAGGGCGTCTGGTCGGACAGACCGCCTCTGTCCGCTGCGCCGGTGTGGGCGTTTGAAAGCGGCGTGACCCGGCGGGAGAAGCTGGCGCTGCTGCGGCAGGATATGGCGGCGCGGGACGCGTCGTATCTGCTGCTCACCGACCTGACGGACGCGGCGTGGACGCTGGAGCTGCGGGGCGGCGATGTGGCGTGTACGCCGGTGTTTCTGGGCTTTCTGCTGTTGGGCAGGGAGGAGACCGTCCTGTGCGCCCAGGCGGAGAGCTTCCCGGAGGACATCCGGCGGCAGCTGGCGGCGGACGGCGTGGCGCTGCGCCCCTACGGGGACATATACGCGCTGCTGGAGGCGCTGCCCGCCGGCACACGGGTCATGGCGGACAGCGCCACGGCCAACGCCCGCATCGCCGGGTGCCTCGCCCATACGGAGTGGCTGGACGCGGACAGCCCGGCCTCCCGCCGCAAGGCGGTGAAGTCCGCCGGCGAGCAGGAGGGCTTCCGCCGCGCCCATGTGCAGGACGGCGCGGCGATGTGCCGGTTCCTGTACCACATGAAAACGCATCCGGAGGACTACACGGAGCTGTCCGCCGCGGCGCTGCTGCACCGGTGCCGGGCGGCGCAGCCGGAATTTCGGGAGGACAGCTTCCCGGCTATCGTAGCCTACGGCGCCCACGGCGCGGTGGTTCACTACGAGCCCACGGAGGAGACGGACGTGCCGCTGCAGCGGCACGGGCTGCTGCTGGTGGACAGCGGCGGGCACTACCGCTGCGGCACCACCGATGTGACCCGCACCGTGGCGCTGGGCGAGGTAACGGCGCAGGAACGCCGCATGTCCACGCTGGTGCTGCGGGGACATATCCGGCTGGCCATGGCGCGGTTCCCGCGGGGCGTCATGGGGGAGAATCTGGACGCGCTGGCGCGGATGCCCCTGTGGGAACAGGGACTGGACTACGACCACGGCACCGGCCACGGCGTGGGCTGCGTGCTCAGCGTCCACGAGTCGCCGCCGTCCTTCCGCTGGCGGTTCGTGGGGGGCATACCCCGCCCGGCGCTGGAGGAGGGGATGCTCCTCTCCGATGAGCCGGGATATTACGAGGCGGGTGCGTTCGGCATCCGCCACGAGAACCTGCTGCTGGTGCAGCCGGCGGAGCAGGAGCGCTTCCTGCGCTTCGAAACGCTGACGCTGGCGCCCTTCGACCGGGACGCGCTGGACGTGCCGCTGCTGACGGCGGAGGAGCGGGCGTGGCTGAACGACTACCACCGGCGGGTGTACGACACGCTGTCGCCGTTGCTGGAGCCGGAGGTGGCCGCGTGGCTGCGGGATGCAGTGCAAGAGCTGTAAAGCGCGCCCCGCCGTCACCGCCGTGGCAATCCGTATCTTTTCGTAGGGGACGGCGTCCCCGACGTCCCATCAGCGCGTCACCGCCGCACTGTCATTCCGAGCCAGTGACCGTGTCACTGGCGTGGGAATCCGTCTCCCCGTAGGAGGCGATGCCCACATCGCCCCGCCGTCACCGCCGCAGCAATCCGTATCTTTTCGTAGGGGACGGCGTCCCCGACGTCCCATCAGCGCGGCAGCGCCGCGCTGTCATTCCGAGCCAGTGACCGTGTCACTGGCGTGGGAATCCGTCTCCCCGTAGGAGGCGATGCCCACATCGCCCCGCCGTCACCGCCGCAGCAATCCGTATCTTTTCGTAGGGGACGGCGTCCCCGACGTCCCATCAGCGCGGCAGCGCCGCGCTGTCATTCCGAGCCAGTGACCGTGTCACTGGCGTGGGAATCCGTCTCCCGGCGCGGCAGCGCCGTACCGGACAACAAAAAACGCCCTTCGGGGCGTTTTTCTGTTGACAAAGGCAGCATGTGTGTATATAATAAGCATACGATTAGAAAACGAATTTTGCTTAGGAGGCGGTGCTATGACACAGCGGGAGCGTCAGCTGCTGGAATGGATACGGGAAAATCCCCTGATCTCCCAGCAGGAGCTGGCGGACAAGGCGGGCATCACCCGCTCCAGCGCCGCCGTTCACATCTCCAACCTGATGAAAAAGGGATACATCGCCGGGCGTGGCTACCTGCTGCGGGAGGCGCCCTACATTGTGGTGGTGGGCGGCGTGAATATGGACATCGGCGCGGTGTCCGCCGCGCCGCTGGTGGCGCGGGACTCCAACCCCGGCCGAGTGACCACGTCGCTGGGCGGCGTGGGGCGGAACATCGCCCACAACCTGTGCCTGCTGGGGGAGCAGGTGTCCATGGTCACGGTGCTGGGGCAGGACAGCTTCGCCCAGTCCGTGCGGGAAAACGCGGCGGATATCGGCCTTGACCTGACCCACAGCGCGGTGATCCCCGGCGGGCGCACGGGCACGTACCTGTTCATCGACGGCTGCGACGGCGACATGGCGCTGGCGGTGAACGACATGGGCATCTACGAGCACATCACGCCGGAGTTCTTGCGCCAGCGGCTGGATTTCATCAACCACGCCGGTCTGGTGGTGGTGGAGACGAACCTGCCGGAGGCGTCGCTGCAATGGCTGTGCCAGCACTGTACTGCGCCCATCCTGGCCGACCCGGTGTCCACCATCAAGGCGCCCAAGCTGCTGCCGGTGCTGGATAAGCTGACGGCGCTGAAGCCCAACCGCATGGAGGCCGAGCTGCTCAGCGGCGTGCCCATCCGGGACGAGGCGGACATCGAAAAGGCTGCCGCCGCCCTGCTGGACAGGGGCGTGGAGCAGGTGTATATCTCCCTGAGCGGCGACGGGCTGTACGCCGCCGACCGGCAGGGACACAGCGTGCGGCTGCCCTGCCCGAAGGTACAGGTGGCCAATGCCACCGGCGGCGGCGACGCTATGGCCGCGGCGCTGGCCGCGTGCATCGCCCACGGAAGGCCGCTGGCCGAGTGCGCGCGGATGGCCGCCGGTGCGGGCGCGCTGGCGTGTACGGCGGCGGAGACGATCCACCCCGGCATGAGCTGGGAGAGCATCGAATACATCGTAAACACTGCGAAATAACACATCTACATAGATCATAAGGAGGAACGTATTATGAACCGTTATCTGGATGTCGCCCCCGAGGTGCAGGAGGCTCTGAAGGCCGGTAAGCCCGTTGTGGCGCTGGAGAGCACGATTATCTCCCACGGCATGCCCTATCCCCAGAACGTGGAGACGGCGCTGAACGTGGAGAAGATCATCCGCGACGGCGGCGCGGTGCCCGCCACCATCGCCATCATCGGCGGACGGCTGAAGGCCGGCCTGACGCCGGAGGAGATCGACTATCTGGGCAAGACCGGCGCGGGCGTCACCAAGGCCAGCCGCCGCGACCTGCCCATTCTGGTGGCCGAGGGACGCGACGGTGCCACCACCGTGACCACCACCATGATGATCGCGGCCATGGCGGGCATCTCCGTGTTTGCCACCGGCGGCATCGGCGGCGTGCACCGCGGCGCCGAGACTACCATGGACATCTCCGCCGATCTGGAGGAGCTGGCGCAGACCCCTGTGATGGTGGTGTGCGCAGGCGCCAAGTCCATTCTGGATCTGGGTCTGACGCTGGAGTATCTGGAGACCCACGGCGTGCCCGTCATCGGCTATCAGACCGAGGAACTGCCCGCCTTCTATACCCGCAAGTCCGGCTTCAAGGTGGACTACCGGCTGGATACGCCTGAGCAGCTGGCGCAGGCCTTCCACGTCAAGCAGGAGCTGGGTCTGCGGGGCGGCATGCTGGTGACGAACCCCATCCCCGAGCAGTACTCCATGGACGCGGACGTGATCAATAAGGCCATCGACGAGGCGGTGGAGGAGGCCAAGGAGCAGGGCATCCACGGCAAGGCCACCACGCCGTTCCTGCTGGCCAAGATCAAGGACATCACTGGCGGCAGCAGTCTGGCCGCCAACATCCAGCTGGTGTACAACAACGCGAAGCTGGCCACGGCCACGGCCTGTGAGCTGGCCAAGCTGAAGAAGTGAGCGGCGCTGCCGCGTCCGCTTCCGGCGGCTGGACGGTGCTGCTGGTCTGGCTGGCCGTCATCAACCTGCTGACCTTCATCGTCTACGGCGCGGACAAGCGCCGGGCGAGGAAGGGCAAATGGCGGGTGCCGGAAAAGACGCTGTTTCTGCTGCCGCTGCTGGGCGGAAGCATCGGCGCGCTGCTGGGTATGCGGGTGTTTCACCACAAAACGAAGCACTGGTACTTCGTCTGGGGCATACCGGCCATCCTGCTGGCGCAGATTGCGCTGGCGGTATGGATATATACCAAATAAGGAGGGCATCCTGATATGGTACGCAAGGCGACAGAGGCGGACATCCCCGCCGTGACCGCCATCTACGATGCGCTGCTGGACAGGGAGGAGCAGGGTCTGCTGTCCACCGGCTGGACGCGGGGCGTGTACCCCACGGAACAGACGGCGCGGGACGCCCTGCGCGCCGGGACGCTGTACGTCATGGAGCGCGAGGGCCGCGTGACGGCCGCCGCCAAGATCGACCAGAGCCAGATGGAGCAGTACAGCCGGTGCCGCTGGCAGCATGACGCGCCGCCGGAGCAGGTGCTGGTGTTGCACACGCTGGTGGTGGATCCCGCCGTAAAGGGCAGAGGCTGCGGCACGGCATTCGTCCGCTTCTACGAGGAGCTGGCGCGGACGACAGGCCGCCCGTACCTGCGCATCGACACCAACGCCCGCAACACGCCCGCCTGCGCCCTGTACGCCAGGCTGGGCTATACCGAGGCCGGCATCGTGGCGGGCACGTTCAACGGCATCCCCGGCGTGGAGCTGGTATGCCTGGAAAAGAAAGTGTAAAAAGGAGGTGCCGGAAATGGCATTGATCCATGTAAACGAGAGCGACTTCCGCGAGAAGGTACTGGGGTCCGGCGGCACGGTGCTGGTGGACTTCTGGGCCAACTGGTGCGGCCCGTGCCGGATGCTGGGGCCTGTGCTGGAGCAGGTGGCCGCCGACCATCCGGAGATCACCGTGGCCAAGGTGGACGTGGACGAGAACATGGGATTGGCTGCGGCCTACGGTGTGGAGAGCATCCCCATGCTGCTGGTGTTCAAAAACGGCCAGCTGACGGACAAGTCCATCGGTTTTGTCTCCCAGCCGGAGATAGAAAAGCTCATCGGATAAAAAACGCCCGTAACCCTGCGGTTACGGGCGTTTTTTGCCTTGACAGGCGCATCTTACACGGGTACAATGGGCAAAAATCATCCCCGGATATTCCAAGGAGGTAGTGCTATGAACATCGGTCTGCTGGGCTTCGGCGTGGTAGGCGGCGGCGTATGGGAGCTGGCCGCGGAGCGAGACGATATCTGCGTGAAGCGGGTGCTGCTGCGCAGTCCCAAGGCGGGGCTGCCGGAGAGCGCCGTCACCTTTGACGTGAACGACATTCTCAACGACGACACCATCGACACGGTGGTGGAGGTCATGGGCGGGCTGCACCCGGCCTATGAGTACGTCACCGCCGCCATGGAGCGGGGCAAGCATGTGGTCACAGCCAACAAAGCGCTGATCGCGGCGTACTATACGGAGCTGACCGCGCTGGCGGCGAAGCAGGGCGTGGCGCTGCGCTGCACCGCCGCCGTGGGCGGCGGCATCCCGTGGCTGGTGAATCTGGAGCGGGTGAAGCGGCTGGATACGGTGTGCGCCGTGGGCGGCATCATGAACGGCACCACCAACTTCATCATGGACGCCATGCACAAGGCGGACGTGGACTTCCCGGCCATCCTGAAGGAGGCGCAGGCGCTGGGCTACGCCGAGGCCGACCCCTCGGCGGACATCGACGGCGACGACATCCGGCGCAAGCTGTGCATCTCCGCCAACATCGCCTTTGACGCGGCGCTGGAGGAGAGGGCCATCCCCACCTTCGGCATCCGGACGGTGACGGCGGCGGATATCGCGGCCTTCAAGTCCCACGGCTTCGCCTGCAAGCTGCTGGCCAGAGCCGAAAGCGCCCAGGACGGCGTGTGCGCCTATGTGGAGCCGGCGCTGGTGGGCGCGGACGATCTGGAGGCGGCGGTGCCCGCCAACTTCAACCTCATCACCTACGAGGCGGAGAAGCTGGGACGCCAGAGCTTTTACGGGCAGGGCGCCGGCCGGTTCCCCACCGCCAGCAACGTGGTGCAGGACTGCCTGACGGTGCTCTCCGGCAAGCGTGGCTTCTACACGGACAAGGCCGCACCTGCGGCGCTGGTGGGCGGCGAAGCGCACCCCTACTATGTGCGCACGGCCTCTCCCGACGATTTCCTGCGGGCGCACACGGCGGAGACGTGGGAAAACGGCGCGGTGGTCACCGGCGCTGTGGACGTGTGCGAGATGCTGGCCTGGGCGAAGGCGCAGCGGGAGAAGGATCCCGCCGTGTTCATCGCGGGCATACGGTGAAAAAGCGCGGCTCCCCGTTCCGGGGAGCCGCGTTCTTGCAAAAATCAGCCTTGTAAAACACTCTGCTTTGGGTTATAATACTATTTACTGCAAAATTTACCGCAAAAATACACAGAAAAAGGTGAAACGATATGGAACGTATGAGGATCGCAGCGATCTTTGCCGATCAGGAAGCGCTGAGCGGCAAGGAAGTCACCGTGTGCGGCTGGGCGCGCACCATCCGGGATATGAAGACCTTCGGCTTTATCGAGCTGAACGACGGCTCCTGCTTCAAGAATCTGCAGGTGGTCATGTCCGCCGAGGAGCTGGACAATTACAAGGACATCGCGGCGCAGAACGTGGGCGCGGCGCTGATCGTCAAGGGCACCGTGGTGCTGACGCCGGACGCCAAGCAGCCGCTGGAGGTCAAGGCGCACTCCATCCAGGTGGAGGGCAAGTCCACGCCGGACTATCCCCTGCAGAAGAAGCGCCACAGCGTGGAGTTCCTGCGCACCATCCAGCACCTCCGTCCCCGCACCAACCTGTTTTCCGCCACGTTCCGCGTCCGCTCCGTGGCGGCCTACGCGGTGCATGAGTTCTTCCAGAGCCGGGGCTTCGTCTATGTGCAGACCCCCATCATTACCGGCAGCGACTGCGAGGGCGCCGGCGAGATGTTCCAGGTGACCACCCTCGACCTGAACAACGTCCCCAAGACCGAGGACGGGCAGGTGGACTACTCCCAGGACTTCTTCGGCAAAAAGACCAGCCTGACCGTGTCCGGCCAGCTGAACGCCGAGAACTTCGCCATGGCCTTCGGCGATGTGTACACCTTCGGCCCCACCTTCCGCGCCGAGAATTCCAACACCCAGCGCCACGCCGCCGAGTTCTGGATGATCGAGCCGGAGATGGCCTTCTGCGATCTGGCCGGCGACATGGACGTGGCCGAGGCCATGATCAAGCATATCATCCGCCGGGTGCTGGAGCGCTGCCCGCAGGAGATCGAGTTCTTCAACAGCTTCGTGGACAAGGGGCTGAAGGAGCGTCTGGAGCATGTGGCCTCCAGCAATTTCGGCCGTGTCAGCTATACCGACGCGGTGGAGATCCTGAAGAAGAACAACGACAAGTTCGACTATAAGGTGGAGTGGGGCACCGACCTCCAGACCGAGCACGAGCGGTATCTCACCGAGCAGGTCTACAAGAAGCCGGTGTTCGTCACCGACTATCCCAAGGAGATCAAGGCGTTCTACATGCGCCTGAACGACGACGGCAAGACCGTGGCCGCGGCGGACTGCCTTGTCCCCGGCATCGGCGAGATCATCGGCGGCAGCCAGCGCGAGGAGCGTCTGGAGCTGCTGGAGAGCCGCATTCGGGAGCTGGGCATGAAGCCGGAGGACTACTGGTGGTACTGCGACCTGCGGCGCTACGGCAGCTGCCGTCACGCGGGCTTCGGCTTGGGCTTCGAGCGAATGGTGATGTACCTGACGGGCGTCAGCAACATCCGCGACGTGGAGCTGCATCCCCGCACCGTGGGCAACGCGGAATTCTAAGAAAAACACACAAGGCGCACCCTCCGGGGTGCGCCTTTAGACTGTCGAAAAAACTGTCATTTGTAGGGGACGGCGTCCCCGACGTCCCGTTGTAGGGGGCATGCACACCCCCTACATTTCGTAGGGGACGGCGTCCTCGACGTCCCGTTTCGTATGGGGCGATGCCCACATCGCCCCGCCCGTGTCATTTGCCTTGGGACGATTTGTCCCCAAAAAATCGAAAAAACCTGTGACCAAAACGAAAATTTATCGAGTAGATAGGTGAAGAGGCTCTATCACAACGAGAGGAGGAATGAGGATGGAGGACAATCGTATTGTTGATCTCTATTGGGCGCGCTCAGAAGATGCAATCACAGAAACCTCGGAAAAGTACGGAAAATACTGCTATGCCATCGCCTATAATATTCTTTCAAATGCGGAGGACGCGGATGAAAGTGTGAATGATACCTACCTTGACGCTTGGCATAATATGCCGCCGCACCGTCCGTCCATTCTCTCTGCATTCTTGGGAAAAATCACCCGCAGAGTATCCATTGATAAGTGGCGGGGGCGTACCGCGGATAAGCGTGGCGGCGGCGAAATTGTGTTGGCACTTGATGAATTAGCGGACTGTGTTCCGTCCGACCATAGCGTAGAACACGAAGTAGAAGCCGCAGCATTGGAAAAGATAATCAATGATTTTGTAATGAGCTTGCCCCTTATGGAGCGACGAGTTTTTATCTGCCGCTATTGGTATCTTGACCCAATTTCAGCGATTGCCGAGCAGTTTGGCTTTTCGCAGAGCAAGGTAAAAATGATATTACATAGGCAGCGACAGAAACTACTATCCATTTTAGAAAGAGAGGCGTTTTTGTAATGACAAATGAGAATATTCTTGATGCCATCGGCGGAATCAATGAAAACGCTGTGCAGGACGCAAAGGCGTACAAGCGTCCCAAATCCAAACGCTGGTTTAGATGGGGTGCTATGGCGGCGTGTCTTTGTTTGGTGGTAGGTATAGCAATTCCTATTTTACATCATAAAGGTAAAGGCGGAATTGACACCCAAGACCCCGCGCAGAACATTGCCGCACTTGAGTACAACGGCAAATTTTACGAGGCCGTCAAACTTCCGGAGGTGCTTGAGAAGTATGGCCTGCCCCCTAAAATCACCGCCGATATGGCTGGCGAACACATTTCCTACCTGAAATCTGACGGAGGCATTGGCTATAAAAGCACTGTCAGCCAGACTGACATTGAGCTATACCAGTATGCGCCTTCTGCCTGTGATGGCGTGTATGTCCTGCGAAACGGTGAGACATGGTGCGCTGCGCTGTTCTGCAACTTTTATCAGTTTGACAGCAACACAAATTGTTCACTCACGGAACTTTACCGTGTATATGGTATCGAAAGTGCGGACGATATTAAGTCCATTACGGAAATGGACAATAACAATGAAAATGAAACTGGAACACCAGTTGTCGAGCGGCAGGAAATTACAGAGTTCTACAATATGACGATTGCCCTTGGAAGCTACGGCAACAATGATTTCCAAGCGGAAGTGTTCGGCAATATTCCAGAAGAAAAGCAGCAGGAAGCGCATAGCGCCTTTGCCGAGAATCAGAGAAACCTGCGCGTTGAAACGAAAGATGGGCTTCGTTTCTTCATCGCCTTTTATCCGAGCTATAACTGGATTTATGGTGGAGGCACGATGTCTTATTTCAAAATTGATAACCAAATGCGAAATTGGATTGAGCGAAATGTAGGTTGAAAAGAAAAAGTAATCCGAACACATGAAACCGCCATTCGATGACGATTTTGCGTGCTAAAACCAATCGGCGGTTTTGAAATATCATATTTCAAGCCGCCGGTTTCCTTTTGAAAAAATGGATCAACGGAGGGTGTGGTAAAGTTGCCCTTTTTTAAGGATACGGCGGTATCCAAGGAGGTATCGCCGTGTCCTTTTTCTTTATTGATAGCGCCTTTGATCTATACTGGCTAAAAAAGCGCACTTCCACCGTCGGAACTATATGACTGTGGATGCGAAATCTGTCAGTATGTAGGTGAAGAGGCTCTATCCATATCCGCACCCACAACACAGATTTGAAAAAGCGTCTTGCCGCCTACGCCGGACAGCACCCTGACCAGTGCCGCCAGACCGACACAGACCCCGAAACGGGCTGTATGGAGTTTGAAATCCGCAAGGGGCGTTTCTCTTTCCGTCTGACCGCCCCATGCAACGAGGAACGCCGCCGAGCCGCCAGCGAAGCAGCGAAAAGACATTCCGGAAATCTGTCACGCACTATTCAAAAAAGTGTGATATAATTTTTTTGAAAAGTTTGAGATTTGATGTAGTATTTGCAGCTAAAACCGTAGTATATAGGTGAAGCCGGAAAGGAGGCGATGTGATGATAACAGATGAAAATATTATTGAATTGTTTTTCGCACGTTCAGAACAAGGCATACGGGAACTGGACATAAAATACGGAAAAGACTGCCACAATCTTTCCTACCATATCGTAGGAAGCAGGCAAGATGCGGAAGAATGTGTAAACGATGCTTATTTGGGCGCATGGAACGCGATTCCCCCTGCGCGTCCTGATCCTCTGCTGACTTATATCTGTAAAATCGTTCGGAACATTTCATTGAAGATTTATTACAGAAAGGAAGCAGCAAAACGAAGCAGCCAATACACGATTGCTATGGAGGAAATCGAAGCCTGCATAGCAGCCCCTAACACAGTAGAAGCAGAGATCGAAGCCAGAGAGCTGGCCTGTATCATTGGGGATTTTTTGGATACGCTGACTGCCGAAAACCGCGTTATCTTCATGCGCCGCTATTGGTTTGCCGACAGCTATAAAGACATAGCCGAGTTTGTAGGACTTTCGGAGAAAAATATCTCCGTCCGGCTGACCCGTATCCGTCAGAAAATGAAAGAGCATTTAGCGGAGAGGGAGGTGTTTGTATGAACTCTAAGAATTTTTCCGAAGCAATGAACAAGTTGGAAGATAAATATATCACAGAAGCAATAACATACAACCATATGAGCAAAACTGGCACACGCAGGCATATTAAAAAAGGTTTTTTAATTGCTGCACTTATCGCAGCTCTCTTGCTGCTGTGTGCTGCTGCATATGCAACAATTATCCGTTCTTACTCAACGACCATCGAAAACACAACCCTATATTGGTATACAGATGCTGGCGTAGTGGATTCCAGCCAACCGGGCTCGCTTTCACCAGAAGAAGCTGCACAGAAACTTGCGGTATTGTTCATGGAGGATTTGAAAACAGACAGCGAGGAAAGAACCTTTAAGGTAACGGAATATAAAAACCTTTCTGTATCTGTTATGCCGACCAGCCAGATTGATGCGGAAACTGCTGCAATTTATTCCTTGAGGGAGGAAGAAATCTCCCCTGACACATGGCTTGTGGAAATCTCCGTTTCCTATAAATACGAGGGAATATTAAGCCCTGTCGGACCGAGTAATGGGGAGTGGATTGACATTCTCTATCAAGCAAGCCCTGTCGGATTTTTAATGACAAAAGACGGCAATTCCTATTCACTGCAATCGAGATATAGTTAAGACAAAGTGGTGCAACACTATTCACAAAGCGCAATCGACGAAAATCGGTTGCGCTTTTCTTTTACCCAAAATCAAGAAAGGAGCGACCAACTATGACAAAGCCAAGAGAGAAAACCCGCGAGGAGCTGCAAGCCGAGATTGAGGACGGAAAGAAGAAAATCCGGCAGTTTGAGAACCGGGAAAAGATGTTGCGTCAGAAGCTATCCAAAGAGGAACGCAGAACGCGCAGCCACCGCCTTATCGTCCGGGGCGCGGTCTTTGAGAGCAAGGACGGGCAGCGGGAATATGCCGAGTGGAAAGTAAAGCAGCAGGCCGAACAAGAGAACAAGGTATAACAGAGGCGGGAACATCTTAACCGATGCTCCCGCCTTATTGTCAGCCTTGAATTTTCAAAATAGTTGATTATAATTGCTTTTTCTGTAGAAAAGCCAATTTTAAGGAGAAATAGATTGCCGTAGAGGCAATGACTCCTATTCCGTTCAAAATAATATCATTAATATCAAAACTTCTACCAAAAATCGGTTGTAACAATTCAATCCCAACCGAAACTGCTAACCCGACGAGCAGGGTGCGTATCCATGTGTTATTTCTGTTAAACAATGGATAGAGTAATCCAAAAGGGAAAAACATCAAAATATTTCCAGCGTTTTCGGTGCTGAAATTGAGATGAAAATCCGGAATAAAATCAAATTCAAAGGAAAACCAGTTATAGGTTCTGCCGCTTGGCATATGATAAAACAAGAAATAGTAGATATCGCCTAATATAGAAATAAACAGGGTCAGACACAACAGACCCGTAATGTAACATACAAAAAGTGATGATATAAGCGTTTTTGATAAAGCGGTTCCTTTTCTTGTCTTAACTATCACATAAATTATTCCGACAAGTAGGGCAACAGGAAGCACCTGCAAAAAGTAGCCAGGGTATGTGTCAAAAAAGAAATATTGAAAGTTCATTTCGGCTGGAAAGTACATCAGAATTTATCCTCCATACTCGTCGAAAATTATTGAACTGAGTATAGCATAGAAAGCGAGGACAGTAAAGTTAAAGTTTCTGTCCTGCTTTTATCAAAAGATATTTTCAATAGAAATGATAAATCCGAACACATTACCCACTTAGATAATGTAGTTCGGATTATCATTACATGGTCGGAGTGTAATTATAGGATTTCAGAAAACGCAGATATATCAACGGTTTGCTGGTAGTCGGCAAGAGGTATTCATCCTGAGAAAACAATTTTAACGCTACCACCCAATTTTGAGCGGTGACTTATTCTTTTACAAACTTTTCAAAAGCAAATTTACGTATATTAGGGTAAGCTGACTTGTCAACCTGTCTGGCAGCAGTAACAAGGCCACGTAGACGCTGACGACTTTTTTTATCAGTGGGATTATTGCGAAGATATTCATGTTCAAACATAATCTTTTTCCTAAGTGAGTTCTTGACGGTGGCTTTGCCCTCACTATTGATAATAACACCCGTCACCAATTTAGGATATGTTCTGGAATACCCTTTCACTTTTTTTCGGGAAACTTGGTAATTATATTTTCGGATAAGGGACAATACCGTTTTTCTAAATTCCGAGGATATGTTATGTTCGCTCGAAAATACCACATCATCTACATAGACAGTCATTATCACATCGTTATTATCTGACAACGCCTGTAATTCATCAAACATTTTGTGATTAACCAGATATGAAAGGATTTGACTTGTTGGAGCTCCAGAGATCAGATGATTATAGCATTTAACTCCTTTAGCTGCCAGAAAATCGTAAACTTCCGAAAGGAACTTTTGATCGAGCTTTTTAAGATCGATTGTTGTTAAGTTAGTCAGTACCTCGGCAACATCAGGAGAACAGCACAAATCTTCAAAGAAAAAGCGATAAACTGTTTCTCTGCTGATCGAAGGGAAAAATGCAGTCAAATCAATCTTATATAGATTCCGAGTGCCCTCGCCCAAATGCTGGCGAGCATTATCGGAGTATGATTTTCCCTTAATACCGGAAAAAACATTATCGGGCACTTCAATTTTTCCCAATAATGTTTTTATGCTTTTTTGTACAGTTTTCAATTCGGCCTGTGGAGGTTCAATAAGCCGAGGCTTTTTAGACATATCTACATAGGGACTAATCATCGAAACAACATAGTCTTGTTTTAACAAATCCCCATCTTTAATATGTAGAACATATTTTAGCATTTTTTTAGATTGAATTCCGTATAGTGGGCAATCAGTATATTTCAAAAGGCATTACACCTCAATTCTTAAAATGTGCTGGTGTTAGCTGTTGACTACTTTACCGATTATCCAACGGACAAAATCGGGAAGTAGTTCAGGGCAGCAAAAGGATACAGCCAGTACGGCTACTGCAATCAGTACAATGATGATCACAGCAACAGGAACATGAGAGCGAGTCTCATTCGTGGAAACCTTGTTATTGTCACCGTAAACATTGATATTGATGACAATATTGGGCTTGTCCGCTTTCTTCACGGAATTCACCTCCTTGTTATTATTGGCCCTCAAAATTGAGGGGACTTCCCATCCGCCAACAACAAGGAGATATTGCAGCCTTATATCCTAAATTCACACCAGCACAAATCCGACTTCCCAAACAGTTTGTTCTGCTCAGTCCAACACCAAATCACTTGACACAGTCACAACGAAACACACATACATACTGACTACAAGTGCAGTCACAGTGTTACCGTGTTCGTGTGTCACTGTGTCGGGGGTGACGAGGTGCTGATGGCACTTCTGCCGGAGAAAAATGCATCCTTACCCATAGGTACGATGCCGCCCGCGTTTTGATCACGAGCCAAACGAAGTCTGATCTGACCGCTCGTACTGACGATGTGATTATATCACAATAGGTCGAAAAAGAAAATAATAAATTGTAAATTCCACCCAGAGAGACTATGGGTGGCGTTTTCATATACCACAATCTGAAAGACTAACTATTAAAAGTCAAGCCCGAAATGTGAGGAGTGGTGAAAAACGT
>ERZ827423.2253-NODE-2253-length-15758-cov-4.896134_pt1 | contig 15758 bp, 15 predicted proteins | sample MGYA00519775_ERZ827423 | MGnify/ENA primary metagenome ERZ827423 (study PRJEB31778, sample SAMEA3449296) | human gut metagenome | biome: human gut; feature: human-associated habitat; material: faeces | place: United Kingdom | collected 2010/2012 ...
TCCTGCGAGATCGCGCAGGTTTCCGGCTGCCTTGTCCATTTCAGGTCGTTTACATCAAATTTCACTTTCATTCCTCCAAGTCTATCGGGCTCGTCGTTTTCACAGCTCCGCCCCATGCTTTTCTACGCTGGAATCATGCCCGCACGCATGGCATTAACTGTCATGGTTTTGACATGTCATATCGCGGCCGGCTGCCCGCTCAGCGCTTCGTCCCCCCTGAGCCGTCTGTCCGTGTGCACCGCGTGCATGTGGGATGGCCGTCATTCACAATGGTTGAAAACGGAATCGCCGCTGCAGGGAATCTTCCCGGCCCGATCAATGGCAGAACAGCAACAGGGGACGCGGTCAGCGTCCCCTGTGACAATGGAGGTACCGTCCACCCCTCGCGCCCCTGAAAAAGGTTTGTCAGCAGCATGATCTTGCGGCATCACCGGGGGCCGTTCTGGTTCCGGCCTCTCCCCTCCATCCGGCACAGCATCGACATTTTTTCGCTTACTCAATGGTCCGGATATCGCTGAAGGGGAAAACCACACACCGCACGTGCCCGATAATCATGTCGCGGGTAAGGGCGGCGGGGGTGAAATAGTCGTAGTAATTCCGGCTGTCATGGCTGTTGTCGCGGTTATCGCCCATGACGAAGTATTCATCCTCGCCCAGCGTAAAGGGTGCCATGCTGAAGCCGTTATCGTTTCGCTCCGGGGTCAGGTAGGGTTCGTCCAGCGCTTCGCCATTGCGGTAGACCACGTTGGAGCGAATCTCGATCACGTCTCCGGGAATGCCCATCACGCGCTTGACGAAGTTCTCCGTGCGGCCGGGATACTTGCAGATGACCACATCTCCGCGCTGCGGGTCGCCAAAGAGGTATTCCGGCTTGGTTACCAGCATGATTTCGCCGTCCTGCAGGGTGTCGCACATGCTTTCCCCGTCTACGCGGATGGGTTCAAACAGGAATGTACGAATCAGCAGCGCGGCCGCCACCGCCACCGCAATGGTCAGAATCCAGCTCAGGATTTCCTTTTTGACGTTGAGCGGCTTTTTTTCTTTGCCGGGCTTGCCGGTAGCAGCGCCCTCCACCTGCGTCATCTGTTCTTCCTTGACCTCCATGGGTAAAAGACCTCCTTAGGAATGCTCCGCCATGGCGCGAAGCGTGTCCGCTTCCGGCACGGGTCCCTGCTCAAGCACCTTTTTACGGCGCTTGACAAAATCCGCGCGCTCCATCATCACGATGCGCCCACAGCCCAGGCATTTGATTTTGATATCTGCGCCGATGCGGATAACCGTCCATTCGTCGCTTCCGCAGGGATGCGTTTTCCGCATCCTGACCCGGTCCCCCAGACGGATCTCCTCCATCACGCACACCTCCGCAATATACTTAAGCATTATACATCCCCCGCGTAGAAGTTGCAAGGATCGCCCCCGGCCAAAATCCGGATGTTCTCATATCGCCTGACGAATATCCCGGAGCAAGCCGCCCCGATTTCCAAGTTATCCCTTGCGCGCAGCAGAAAAATACATAAAAGGAGTAGATACCATGAAAAAGAAACTTACCGCAATTTTCCTGTGCGTGGCGCTGGTCGCCATCGCCGTCGCGGGCGCATCTCTGGCGTACTTCACCGACACGAAGTCCGCAACCAACACCTTCACCGTCGGTAACGTTAAGATCGAGCTGATCGAGTCCCGGTTCCACCGCGAAGGCAACGACAACTCCGGCGATACCTCCATCCCCGACCCCACCCAGACCGCGTCCGGCATGAAGTACGTCACTGACGGCCACAAGGCCTTCACCGATGACGAGATCAAGGCGGACGCTGCGAAATACTCCGAATACATTGGTGAGCGCGGCAAAAACATGGTTCCCGGCCGCAACTTTGCCAAGTGCCCCTATGTGGTCAACACCGGCGCGAATGATGCTTATGTCCGTATCCGTGTGATGGCTCCTCACGATTATGAGGGCAGCTATAATGGCTTCATCAACGCTATGCTCTGCTCTTCCGCTACGAGCTCCGGTGAGTTCCAGCATGGGGCAAACGGGGTAGACTGGCCTGTCATTGAAGAGAACGGCTACACCGATGCGGATGGCTTGAAGTACGACGTTTATACCTTCATCCGCATTGAGCCTCTCAAGGCTGGCGCGATGACCGAATGGAATGTTATCAACTATGTCGGCATCGGCAAGAACGTAACCAGCGCTGACATCCAGACAGCTGTTGAGAAGGGCTTTATTAAGGTGTCCAAGGACGGCACCATGACCGTCAACGTCCTGGTGCAGGCCGACGCCATTCAGGCCGAGGGCTTTGCGGATGCCAAGGCAGCCTTCGCCGCATTCGACGCACAGAAGTAATCCTTCCCATTACCTGCCCCCGAAGGGGGGCAGGCGATATAAGAGCACCCGGCCAAAATCCGGATGTTCTCATATCGCCTGACGAATATCCCGGAGCAAGCCGCCCCGATTTCCAAGTTATCCCTTGCGCGCAGCAGAAAAATACATAAAAGGAGTAGATACCATGAAAAAGAAACTTACCGCAATTTTCCTGTGCGTGGCGCTGGTCGCCATCGCCGTCGCGGGCGCATCTCTGGCGTACTTCACCGACACGAAGTCCGCAACCAACACCTTCACCGTCGGTAACGTCAAGATCGACCTGATCGAGTCCCGGTTCCACCGCGAAGGCAACGACAACTCCGGCGATACCATCCCCGACCCCACGCACAAGGTAGTCGCTGATGATGGCATGAAGTATGTCACCACAGGCCACACCATGTTCACCAATGACGAGATCAAGGAAGATGCCGCTAACTATAGCAACTACATCGGCGAAAAGGGCAGCAACATGGTTCCCGGTCGTAACTTCGCCAAGTGCCCCTATGTCGTCAACACCGGCGCAAACGATGCTTATGTCCGCATCCGTGTCATGATCCCTCACGATGGTGATGTTGATAACGGTGGCATCATCAACGCTATGTTCTGCTCTTCCGCCACGAGTTCCGGTGAGTTCCAGCACGGAGCAAACGGGGTGAACTGGCCTGTCGTTGAGGTGAACGGCTATACCGATGACAATGGCCTGAAGTACGATGTCTACACCTTCACCCGCACCGAGCCTCTGAAAGCTGGCGCTATGACCGAGTGGAACGTCTGGAACTTCGTCGGCATTGGCAGCAAGGTCACCAGCGCCGATATCGAGAAGGCCATCCTGAACGGTGTTATCACTGAGACCGAGACCGACGCCGGTAAGACTCTGAGCCTGAATGTTCTGGTCGAGGCCGACGCCATTCAGGCCGAGGGCTTTGCCAACGCCACCGCAGCTTTCGCAGCCTTCGACAAGTAATTCCCCCCAACCGGCTGCCCCGGTTGATTAAGGAATCCCCTGCGCGCGGGCGCAGAAAAAATACGTAGTAAGGAGTAAACAAGCCATGAAAAAGAAACTGATTGCCATCTGCCTGTGTGTAGCTCTGGCAGCCGTCGCTGTTGTGGGCGCATCTCTTGCCTACTTCACCGACACAAAAGCCGTAACCAACACCTTCACCGTCGGTAACGTTAAGATCAAGCTGATCGAGTCCAGATACCACCGTACCGGCAGCGACAACGCCGGTGACACGAACGTTCCCGACCCGACCACGAAGGCGGCAGGCATGGAGTTCGTCCCTGACGGCTGGACAGTTTTCACCGATGATGAAATCAAGGCAGACGCCGAGAATTACTCCAAATATATCGGCGAACGCGGCGAAAACATGGTTCCCGGCCGTAACGTTGTCAAGTGCCCCTACGTCATCAACGAGGGTGCTAACGATGCCTATGTCCGCATCCGTGTGATGGTTCCCTCCGCTGCCAACAATGACTTTGTTGCCGTGAAGGACGGCGGCGTGATCACCAACCAGTGGTGCAGCACCTCATTTATCAACGGCGAGTTCATCCAAGGCCATGGCAACGGCTGGAACAATGCGCCTGCGATTGAACGGAATGTTGAAAAGGACGGCGTAACCTACGACGTTTACACCTTCACCCGCACCGAGCCTTTGGCTGCTGGCAAGATGACCGAGTGGAACGTCTGGAACTTCATCGGCATCAGCAAGGATGCGACCAGCGAAAATATCCAGAAGGCTGTCGCCGACGGTGCCATCACGGCAACGGGCGACACCATGACCCTGAACGTGCTGGTCGAGGCGGACGCCATCCAGGCGGAAGGCTTTGCCAATGCCACTGCGGCTTGGGCTGCCTTCAAGTAATAAGTAGAATCAACTGCACATCAGAAACACGGCTTGTGCCCCGCAGGGGGTGCAAGCCATGCGAGAGCACCCGGTTTTTTCCGGATGCTCTCGCATGGCCTGCAAACAGGCTCCCTTGAGGAAAGGAGAAACCCTATGAAGCGGAAACTGCTGATCCTGTCGCTGCTGGTGATCCTTGCCGCGCTGACCGCAGCCGGAACCCTGGCCTATTATACCGACAGCGCCCGCACGCACAACGTCATCACCTCCGGAAAGGTGAATATCGCCCTGCTCGAATGGGCGGACAAGGAGCGCAACACGCCCTTTAAGGACAAAACCGGTGTGATGCCCGGCACAAAGGTCACCAAGATTGTCGAGGTCAAAAACACCGGCACGGGCGCGGCCTTTGTCCGCCTGCGCGTGGAAACCGAGGTTCACAGCGCCGAGGGGCAGAAGATGGATCCCAAGCACGTCAGCCTGGACTTCAATCAGACCGACTGGATCTATCGGGACGGCTATTATTATTACGCCCGCAGCTTGCAGCCCGGCGAAACCACCGTGCCGCTGCTGACCGCCGTCACCTTTGCCGCGGAAATGGACAACACATATCAGAACGCCACGGCACATGTGAACGTCAGCGCCTATGCCGTCCAGTCCGCCAACAACGGGGACGATCCCCTGAACGCGGAGGGCTGGCCTTCTGACACGCAGGCGGAACCCACCGCGGTGCCCACCAATCCGCCGGAACCCACTGCGGTGCCCACCAATCCGCCGGAACCCACCGCGGTACCCACCGAAGAACCCTGAAGCGAAAGGAGCGAATGAAAAATGAACAAAGGTCATAAGCTGCTTTCTCTTTTGCTGTGCGCCGCCGTGCTGCTGACGCTCATCGGCCCCGCCGCGCTGGCCGAGGGGGAAACCCTCCCGGAGAATGAGGTCGTGCTCAGTAAGGCCCCGGCAGCATCCGCTGCGCAGGAGGGAGCAAGCGGGGAAGCCGCGGAAGAGACCCCCGCGCCGCAAGCCACGCCCCGGCCGCAGGAATCCCAGGCGGCGGGTGAATCGCCGGAAACCACCCCGGCGGAATCCCCCACGGAAAGCCCGAAAGAGTCTCCCACGGAAAGCCCGAAAGAGTCTCCCGCGGAAAGCCCGAAAGAGTCTCCCGCGCAGACCCCTGCGGGGGAATTCACCATTTCCTATGATTACAACGGCGGCGCGGCGGGCGCGCTGCTCACGCTGAACGCCGCGCAGAACGGTGAAAACGCCGCCCCGGCGCCCGCAGCCGAATCCGTCACCGGCAACAGCGGTCAGAAGATTGTGCTGGCGAACGCGCCCATCAAGCCCGAACGCGACTTTGCGGGATGGAAATCCACCCTCACCGGCAAGCAGTATGCCGCGGGCGAAAGCTATGAAATCCAGGGCAACGATACGCTGGTTGCGCAGTGGAACATGAAGAGCGTCCTCGAAATCAGCGTACAGCCCGAGGAGGGCAGCGCGCTGCTTGCGTGTGAAAAAACGATCTCCGCCATCAGCGAGGACGAGCAGGCGCTGGTCGAGCAGGCGATCAAGAACGCGCAGCCGACGACGGGCGATGCGCTGATGCTCTCCGCTTTTGAGCCGGAGGTGCTGGCTTCGGACGTGAGCTTTATCGGCGCGGACGGCAAAGCACAGCAGCCCGCCGCGGGCGAAACCGTGCCCATGACCGTGACCGTGCCCGCGGGCGCGATGGAGGGCGAAGGCTTCTGGATGGTCTATCACCTGACCAAAAACGGCGAGGGCGGCTACATCGCGACCCCCGTGCAGTTCATGCCCGCTGATGCAAACGGCGCGTCCGTGCAGCTGGCTGCCGACGGTTTTTCGATCTACGCCGTGGCCAAGGTGCACGATACCGACGAGAGCAAACCCGTGGCCGCGAACAGCGAGATTAAAATGTTCGTCGAGCATAGTCAGGTGTTCTATTATAAGGTCGACGATCAGTACAAGGACTATAAATACCACCGCTACACCTGGACCGTCGAGGACAACAACGACATCGTCAGGGGCTACGCCACGCCCATGAGCGACCTGGCGCAGGACCCGCAGGACCTCAAACGCTACCAGTACCCCTGGCTTTCCGTGGACGCCCTGCAGGAGGGAACGGTCACGGTCAAGCTCAACTACTGTTATTACAACGGCAGTGCCTGGTGGAAGCCCTTGACCAACGAAACGGTCTCCGGCAGCATTGCCTTCACCATCAACGTCACCGAGCCCACCGGCCTGAGCATCGACAACAAGATCGTCGAGAACGGCACCCTCAAGCCCGTCTATGTAGACGAGAACGGCAATCGCACCTACCACGACAATTGGACCTACACCTGGACCGCGAAGTTCTTCCATACCGATAACAGCGGCGGCGAGACCGAGATCACGAACGAGGACAGCTCCATCGACCCTGCTGCGATCGATAAGGACGGCAGCCTGAACGTCGCCATCGATAACGGCGGCATACGCGAGGAAACCGTAAACGGCGAAGAGGTGCTGCACGTCACGACCTATACCGTCACGGCCCATGACAAGAAAGGAAACCTAATGGGCACGGCCAGCCACCGCGTCGAGTTCGGCGGCAACGTATTGAACGGCAGCTTTGAATACCCTGCCGTTCCGTCAGAACCGTCAAAAGTGACGAACTATGCCTTTGCCAACGGCACGCACCAGCTCTTCTGGCGAACCACCGCGCCGGGCGCGAACCACACGCTCGGCCAGGACGTGGAGCTGGGCACCGATCGAAGCGGCAACCCCTATTTACCGGACGGTTCCAAAGCCGCACACGGCAGGCAGTATGCCGAGCTGAACGCCGAGGACATGGGCACGCTCTATCAGGACGTGCTGACCGCCCCCGGCGCGGAGCTTTCCTGGAGCTTCTCCCACAGAAGCCGCAAGGACACGGGAGGAGTTAACATCATGTATCTGATCATCGCCTCTTCCGAGGACGGTGCAAAGATTCATACGCAGGACGATATCAACAACCTGATCCGCAACTACAACGCCGACGGCAAAAAGGTTATCTATGACGACGGCAGCAGCTACACCCTGTGGAAGATGGAGGGCGATGCCAATCATTGGCAGAACCATTTCGGCTCCTATACTGTGCCGCATGGCCAGTATGCCACGCGCTTCTTCTTCGCTTCCGCCACAGGCACGACGACGGGCAACCTGATCGACAACGTGACGTTCAACCAGGAGCAGCGCTATATCATCGAATATTACTTGGATGGCAATCCGGTGCCCGAGCTCACCGAGACCAAAACGGCGGAGGTCAACACCATCGTTTCCCCCCAGAATCTGGAAAACGAGAATCTGAAAAACGCGATATTGACCAAAACCACCATCAACGACAAGCCTTACGGCGGCGTGACGATGACCATACTGCCCCGCCCCGATGTCGATACGACGCATCGTGACTGCCGAAATGTGCTGCGGCTTTACTTCACTACCGGCGCCATCACCGTGCGCAAGGTCGTCACCATCGAGAACTGGGACGACCTGACAGACGCCGAGCGCAAGGAGCTGGGCTTCGAGCACTATACCGCCAGCTTTGCACTCTACAAGGGCAAGCCCAGCGAAGGGGAAGAGGAGAAGGTCGCCAGCGCCTCCATCTCCATCGACCTGATCAATCAGTCGCTAAAGACCGGCGTTGCGCAGTTCATGCGGCTGGACGACTCCACCAAGCCCTATACACCCGAGCCGAAAACCGCCTATTGGGTGAAGGAGGAGGACGGCACAAAGACCCCGCTCTACGCCTACAAGCTGACGACGACCTATGCGCCGAATGCGGACGGCATCTCGGACGGCAGCTTCACTACCGATGAGCAAGCCAACGGCAGCGTCACCGTCACCAACGCCTATACGCTCCAACTGTTTGACTTGACGATCGAGACAAGCGGCGTGCAGCCCATCGACGAAAACCAGACCTATATCTACCGCGTGCGCGGCGACGACGAGCACACGAAGCTGATCGACCTGACCGTCGCCATCCACGGGGACGGGCAGGCCACGGTCAAAAACCTGCCCTCAGGCGAATACAAGGTGACGCAGGTCAACGCCTGGTCGTGGCGCTATACGCCGAATCAGACGGCGGAGCAAATCGTGACGCTCGATGCGAACGGGACCGTTGTCGAATACACCCAGAAGCGCGCCCATGAGGGTGATGCGAGCAATAAGTGGAAATGGCTCAACGGCCAGCATTGGATTGACAACCGCTGGAAGGACGGTTCCTCCTCCGGCGGCGTTCCCGGCGATGAGGGCGGGGACGAAAACAGCATTAAAGATTGAAAGGGGCGCTGAAACACATGAAACACCTGAAAAAACACCGCCCCGGCCGGGCGAAGGCACTGCTGCTGATCGCATCGCTTGCCGTGCTGCTGACCGCGACCGTCGGCTCGACCGCCGCCTGGCTGGTGTCCAAGCCCGCCGCGGTGGAAAATGACTTCGTCCCCGGCAAGGTCGCCTGCCAGGTGCTGGAGAATTTCGGCGCGGAAAGCGGCACCTCCGTCAAGCGCAACGTCCGCGTCAAAAACACCGGCAATACCGACGCCTACATCCGCGTGCTGCTCGTGTTCACCTGGAAGGACGATGCGGGCAACATCTTCTCCAACAAGCCGCAGGAAGGCAAAGATTACCAGATCGTCATGGATGATTTGACCGATTGGATCATGCAGAAAAGCGACGCGGGCGTGTATTTCTACTACAAAAAACGTGTTGCGCCCGACGCGGAGACCCGCAATCTGATTGAATCGCTGCGCCAGATCGCCGGCGTGACCGGCCCGGAAAACGGAAAATATAAGCTCTCGGTCGATATTCTGGCCGATGCGGTGCAGGCCGACCCGCCCGAAGCGGTGGCGGAAAGCTGGGGCGTCGCTGTGGAAAACGGCGAAATCAAGGCGCAGGGGGGCGTGAGTCATGAATAAGAAAAAGCTGCTCCCTCTGCTGCTTGCCGCCGTGCTGCTGCTGAGCTTCCTGCCCGTGTCCGCGCGGGCGGACGGCAGCTCCACCCTCACCTACCGCGGCAGGGAGCAGGGCTTTGACGTAAATCCCGGCTCCGCATGGACGAAGGCCGACCTCTTTGACGGCCTCAAGGACGTGATGCCGGGCGATGTGCGCGCCTGCGATATTGCCTTTGTCAACGCCGCAACGGATTGCGATTTTGCGGTGCTGACCCTCACCGCCGAGCCGCACGGGGCGGAAAATCCCCTCTCCGAAAGCGTCGCGGCGGCGGGCGAAACCGTGGAATCCGCCAAGGATTTCCTGAACCAGATGACCCTCACCGTCACCTCCGGCGGGCAGACCCTCTACGACGGCCCGGCGGGCAGCGACGCGATGTTCGGCGCGGGCGTCGCGCTGGGTACGGTGCGCACCGGCGAGCAGATCGGCCTGCACGTCGTGCTCTCCGTCCCGAAGGAGATGGACAACGCCTACGCCTCCCGCGCGGGCGAGATCGACTGGGTGTTCCATGTCGAAACCTATAACGAAAGCCAGATCACCGTGCGCAAGGTCTGGTCCGAGGGCAACGGCTGGCACGAAAACGACAGCGTGAAGGTCAACCTCCTGCGCGACGGGGAAATCGTCCGCACCGAGGAATTGAACTACGGCAACCAGTGGACCTATGTCTTCGAGCGGCTGGTCGAAGGCCACGAATGGTCGGTGGAGGAGGCCGAGGTTCCCGCGGGCTACACCGTCTCCTATCGAACCGAGGGCAACCTCGTCACCATCCTAAACACCGCCAGGGGCGCTTATCCCGATTACGACGGCGACAGGGAGCTGACCGTCGTCAAGAAGTGGGAGGGCAAGCGCGGCGCGTCCTCCGTCACCATGGCGCTCTACAACGGCGCCGAGCGGGTGAAAACCGTCGAGCTTTCCGATGAAAACGGCTGGGCGCACACCTTTGCCGATCTCGACCCCCAGGGCAACTGGCAGGTGATCGAGCAGAGCGTGCCCAAGGGCTATACCCCCGTCTACGAAAAGAACGGCTCCACCGTCACCGTCACCAACACCGACCGCCTGATTCAGACCGGCGTGAACAACGCCCTAATCTGGGTGCTGGCTGCGGCGGGCGCGCTGCTGGTGATCGCGGGTGCGGTGCTGCTCAAAAAGAGGAAAAAGGCGTGAGGCGGCGCATCGGCGCTGCCCTGCTGATCTTCGGAGCGCTGCTGCTGCTGGCTTCCGGCGGCGCGGCGCTTCTTCATGCCCGGCAGGACGAGCAGGCGGGGCGCACCGCCCGGCAGGCCGTGACCGCGCTTCAGCAGCTCATCGAAAGCCCGGCGGAAACGCAGGAAACGGTCGGCGCGCCCTTTTCCGCTTCACCCGCGCCGCAGGAAACGCCCGCCCCGCAGGAAACAGCAAAACCGGCTGCGGTCGAATTGGACGGGGAGAGCTACATCGGCGTGCTGCGCATCCCGTCTTTGGGGCTGGAACTGCCCGTGATGGAGGATTGGAGCTACGCCCGGCTGAAAATTGCGCCCTGCCGCCAGTTCGGCTCGGCAGCAGGCGGCGATCTTGTCATCGCCGCGCACAACTACAAGACCCACTTCGGGCGGCTGAAGGAGCTGCAAGAAGGGGACGGCATCACCTTCACCGACCTCTCCGGCGCAGAATACGCCTATCGCGTCGATCGGGTGGAAAACGTGCAGCCGCAGGACGTTGCCGCCGTGACCGAAAGCGGCGCGGCGCTGACGCTCTACACCTGCACCCCCGGAGGCAAAACGCGCGTCGCGGTGTATTGCTCCGCAGCGCGCTGATTTTGTTTGGAGAAGCGCCCCCGCATGGGAAACCATGCGGGGGCTTTTTTGCGCTGTGCGCCAGGCGGGGGCAGGGTGCGGCAAAGGTGTTGCCTGCCGAGTGGATTCCGCAGCGATTGCCGCACGCCGCTTCTTTTTGCGCAGGAAGCAGCAGGTTACGGCTCGCCCGCGCACTCGGCTTCCTGACCGGCGAAAGGGCGCGCCCGCCGCGAAGCGGCGGCAGCGGCCCGCGCCTGCGGCGCGGACCGCCGGCACGGCGGAGCCGTGCGCGCGCCCGCCCCCGGGGAAGCACTCGGCCCCGATCGGAAGCTGCGCGCCCCTCACAGCGTCCTTTTCCGGGAACCCTGCGGCTTAACGGCGGATTTACAGAAGGCTGAAAAAACCTTGAAAGAATGTTGGTATTCTGTACCCGTACTCAAATGAAGGAGGACGTAGAAGATGAAAAAGATACTTATGAAAACCCTGGCGCTGGTTGCGGCGGCTGCACTGCTGCTGACCGGCTGCGCAACGAACAATAGCAACAGCGACGCGACGGCCGCTCCCTCGGCGGAAGCCACGGCACAGGCCACCGCTGCGGCGGAAGAGACCGCTGCCCCTGCGGAGGCCGCCGACGCGGCAACCGAACTGAAGGGCGAGATCATGGTCACCGGCTCCACCTCGGCAGAACCCCTGGTCAGCGCGCTGGCCGATCTGTTTATGGAAAAGAACCCCGGCGTCACCATCGCAGTGCAGGGCAACGGCTCCTCCGCGGGCATCAAGGCCGCGACCGACGGCAGCGCCGCGCTGGGCATGAGCTCCCGCGATTTGAAGGATGAGGAAAAGGGCAGCATCACCCCCACCACGCTCTGCATGGACGGCATCGCCGTGGTCGTCAACAAGGAAAACACCGTCGCCAACCTGACCAAGGATCAGATCGCTCAGATCTTCAAGGGCGAGATCACCAACTGGAAGGACGTCGGCGGCCCCGATGAGGAGATCCTGCTCGTCTCCCGCGAAGCCGGCTCCGGCACCCGCGGCGCCTTTGAAGAGATCTGCAAGCTGACCGAAAAGAACGCCGACGGCAACGAGGTCTCCCTCGTGGACGAGAGCAAGGCCGTCATCGCCGACTCCACCAACGCGGTTTCCACCACGGTTTCCACCAAGAAAAACGCCATCGGGTATATCTCCCTCGGCTCCTATGATTCCTCGCTGGTCACGGCGCTGGATGTGGACGGCGTGGCCTGCACGCAGGAGAACATCGTGGCCGGCACCTACTCGATCGCCCGCCCCTTCCTGCTGATCTCCGGCCCCGCTACCGATGATGTGGCCAAGGCGTTCCTCGACTACGCAATGTCCGCAGAAGGCCAGGCCGTGGTCGCCGAGCACAAGTACATCCCCGTCGCCTAAGCGCGGCGGAAGCGACAAAACGTCCGAAGAGGGAAAATAAAGGTGCGGGCTGCATCAGCCCGCACCTTTCGGGCGGTCTTGAGGAGAGCATCTCTCAACAAAGAAAGGGAGACGGAATCGGATGAAAAAAATGAGAAAAGCGATGGAATGGGTCGTGGAGAGCGGCTTCTTCCTCTGCGCAGCCGCCGCCGTGCTGGCGCTTTCCGTGATCGTGATCTTCCTGCTGATCCAGGGCATGCCGGCCTTTCAGGAGATCGGCGTGTGGAAGTTCGTCACCGGCATGACCTGGCAGCCCTCCGCCGATGAATACGGCATCGCCCCGATGATCGCGGCGTCGCTGCTGGCCACGGCGGGCGCGGCGCTGCTCGGCGGGCTGATCGGCCTGATGTGCGCGCTGCTGCTGGCGGACGTGGCGCCCAAGATCCTGGGCAATGTGATCCGCCCGCTGATCGACCTGCTGGCGGGCATCCCCTCGGTGGTCTACGGCTTCTTCGGCCTGATGGTGGTCGTGCCGTGGATCACGGCGACCTTCGGTGGCACGGGCAACAGCCTGCTGGCGGTGATCCTGATCCTGTCGGCCATGATCCTGCCCACCATGGTTTCCCTGAGCGAAACCGCCGTGCGCGCCGTGCCGCAGGCCTACCGCAAGGGCAGCCTTGCCCTGGGCGCGACCAGGATGCAGACGCTGTTCAAGGTCACGCTCCCCGCGGCCAAGAGCGGCGTGCTCAACGCCATCGTGCTGTCCATCGGCCGCGCCATCGGCGAGACCATGGCGGTCATCCTGGTGGCGGGCAACCGCGTCGCCATGCCGCACTCCATCCTCGACCCCGTGCGCCCGCTGACCGCCAACATCGCGCTGGAGCTTTCCTACGCCAGCGGCCTGCAGGAAAAGGCGCTCTACGCCACGGGCGTGGTGCTGCTGCTGTTCATCGTGATCATCAACATCACCGCGCACATTGCACTGCGGGGCAAAAAGGAGGGTGCGTAAATGAACAAGCTGACCAGGCGCAAGTTCATCGATACCTTGCAGCTCGTGCTGCTGTGGCTCTGCGGCGCGATCGCGGTGGGCTTTCTGCTGCTCATCCTGATCTACGTCCTCTCCCGCGGCATTCCGAACATCCATTGGGCGTTCCTCTCCACGGTCTATAAGCCCGGCCTCGGCTCCAGCGGCATCCGCGAGATCATCGTCGGCACGCTGGCGATGATCGGCCTGACCCTCCTCATCGCCGTGCCCGTGGGCGTGCTCGCCGCCATCTATATGGCCGAATACGCCAAGAAGGGCAAGGTGCTCTCCACCATCCGCTTCTGCGTCGAGTCGCTGGCGGGCATTCCCTCGATCCTCTACGGCCTGTTTGGCTATACTTTCTTTGTGATCCAGTGCGCGCTCGGCTTTTCGCTGATCTCCTCAGCGCTGACGCTCGCCATCATGGTGCTGCCCGTCATCATCCGCTCCACGGAGGAGGCGCTCTTCACCGTCCCCAACAGCTACCGCGAGGGGAGCCTGGCGCTGGGCGCGAGCAAGCTGACCACGCTCTTGCGCGTGGTGCTGCCCTGCGCCATCCCCGGCATCCTCTCGGCCATCATCCTGTCCATGGGGCGCGTGATGGGCGAGACCGCCGCGGTCTATTACACCGCCGGCACCATGGCCAAGGCGCCGCAGAGCATCTATTCCTCGACGCGCTCGCTGGCCGTACACCTGTACCTGCTGGTCAAGGAAGGTCTCAATTCCGGCGAAGCGTTCGCCACTGCAACGATCCTGATCGTCATCATCGTGGGCCTCAACGCGCTGGCCAGCTTCATCGCCAAGCGCCTGAGCCGGCGCCTTACGGGAGGTAAAGCAATATGAAAATGACAGCGGAAAACGTCAATCTCTGGTACGGGGATTTCCATGCCCTCAAGGGGGTCTCCCTCAACATGGAGGTCAACCAGGTCACCGCGCTCATCGGCCCGTCGGGCTGCGGCAAGTCCACGTTCCTCAAGTCCCTCAACCGCATGAACGACCTGGTGGAGGGCTGCCGCATCGAGGGCAGCATCTGCCTGGACGGACAGGATATTTACGCCAAGGGCTACGATGTGGCGCAGCTGCGCAAGCGCGTGGGCATGGTCTTTCAAAAGCCCAACCCGTTCCCCATGTCCATCTATGACAACATCGCCTACGGCCCCCGCATCCACGGCATCCACCGCAAAAAGCAGCTCGACGAGATCGTTGAAAAAGCCCTGCGCGGCGCGGCGCTGTGGGACGAGGTCGGCGACCGGCTCAAAAAGAGCGCCATGGGCCTTTCCGGCGGCCAGCAGCAGCGACTGTGCATCGCGCGCGTGCTCGCCGTGGAGCCGGAGGTGCTGCTGATGGACGAGCCCACCAGCGCCCTGGACCCCATCTCCACCCAGCGCATCGAGGATCTGATGGTGGATCTCAAAAAGCAGTATTCCATCGTCATCGTCACGCACAATATGCAGCAGGCCGCACGCATCGCCGACCGCACCGCCTTCTTCCTCAAGGGAGAGATCATCGAAGCCGGCGACACGATGCAGATATTCCAGAAGCCTGCGGACAAGCGCACCGAGGACTACATCACCGGCCGCTTCGGCTGATGATCCGGGCGTGCGAACGCAGCGGAGAAGTTTTGAAAGGGGAGAGAAACACATGAACCGTATCATGATGAATAACGCGATGGACAGCCTGCACGAGGCGCTGCTCGAAATGGGCGGCCTGTGCGAGAGGGGGATCGACGAGGTGCTGGCGGCGGTGGTGCATCCGGACGCGGAGCTGGCCGAGCGCGTCATCGCCCGCGACGATCAGATCGACGACATGGAGCGCCGCATCGAGAGCCAGTGCCTGACGATCCTGGCGCGGTTTTCGCCCGTGGCGATCGATCTGCGCTCCGTCACCGCGGCGATGGGCATCATCTCCGATCTGGAGCGCATCGGCGACCAGTGCGCCGATATTGCCGAGATCAGCAAGCACATGCTGGGCGCCAAGCAGATCCACCCGATGGCGGATTTCCGCTTGATGGCCGACACCGCCCGCAGCATGGTGCACGACGCGCTCGACGCCTTCATCGACAAGGACATTGAAAAGGCGCGCGGCGTGACCCTGCGCGACGACATTGTGGACGCGGCCTTTGACCGCGTGGTGCTGAGCCTGACCAACATCATGCGCGAGAATGCCGAGGCGGTGCCCCAGGCGGTGGATATGCTGTTTGTGGCCAAGTATTTGGAGCGCATCGCCGACCACGCCACCAACATCGGCGAGTGGAGCGTCTATCTGCGCACCGGCAAGCACCCGCAGGACAAGGAGCTGCACGAGGCCGAGATCCGGTAACCCGTTGAGCAGAAAGAAACGATAGAAAGGCCCTCTGTCCCCGCCGACCCTGTGGGTCGGCGGGGACAGAGGGCGGGGGG
>ERZ827423.2255-NODE-2255-length-15753-cov-9.953625_pt1 | contig 15753 bp, 15 predicted proteins | sample MGYA00519775_ERZ827423 | MGnify/ENA primary metagenome ERZ827423 (study PRJEB31778, sample SAMEA3449296) | human gut metagenome | biome: human gut; feature: human-associated habitat; material: faeces | place: United Kingdom | collected 2010/2012 ...
CCGCAGACAGCTGCCTCCCTGCCGTTGACTGTGAATTACAGAAGTCAGAATTATCATGCCACGCTCACCGTGCCCGAAGGCGCACTGCAGGCGGGAAACAACTATACCTATACCGTCAAGGTACGCAATAGAGGCATTGAAGTCAGCCAAGCCACGATTGCGGCGTGGAACGAAATAGACCTCGGAGAAGTGGGTGCTGACCTGTAGTCAGATACGAACCGATAAACGATAAGGAATATGAACATCAGACATGCATTATACCTGATACCGGCAGCGGCGGTGCTGCTTCTCGCGGCGACTGCCTGCACGCAGGATGACCTCGGCGGCGGCACGTTGCCCGAGGGCGAGTATCCATTGGTAATCCGCGCCACCGGCCTGCAAGCCGTGGCAACCCCTGCCTCCACCCGCGCCACCGTGGACGGCGACTGGCAGGGCGTACAGACCGTAGCCCTCAGCGTGGGCGGTACGGTGAAGGAATACGATGTGACGGCATCTGATGCCGATGGCTACAAGACAGCCATCCTGAGCAGCGACACCGACCCCTTCTGGTGGACAAGCCGCGAGGACATCACCGTTTCGGCATGGTGGCCATACGGCACCACGATGCCCGATGTGGTAGTAAAGGAAGACCAAAGCACGAAGGAAGGCTTCGAGGGCAGCGACTTCATCTTCGCCGAAGCTCAGACCGTGCAGTTCGACAACCCGACGCTTGAGTTCAGCCACCGCACGGCGCGTATAACGGTTCTTCTTAAACCGGGAGACGGCATCACGAGCGTGTCGGGAGCCGATGTCTTTGTTACCGGCTTGGGCACGGATAACGGCAATCCCGCCACTATCCGCACCTACGAGGCGGGTGGCGACACCTACGAAGCCCTCACCGCACCGCAGACCGTGAAGGCGAATACCCCGTTCATACAGGTGGATTTAGGCAGAGGTACTTACTATTTCCGTCCGAAGAACGATGTGGTATTAGAGGCAGGCAGCCGCTACACCTACACCGTCAGTGTCACCGCCAAAGGGCTGGAACTGGCAGGCTGCACCATCGGCGGCTGGACTGACGGCGGCAGCGAGAGCGGCACGGCAGAGGATTTGGGTTATTTCATACAGGACGACGGCAGCTACACAGTCTACACCGCTAACGGCCTGCTGGCATGGAACGAGGCTGTGCAGACCGACCCTACCATCAACTGCACCCTCACCGCCGACATCAACCTCACGGGCAAAGAGTGGACGCCGATAGGAGACAACGATAACCGATACACCGGCACCTTCGACGGCGGCAACTATACCATCACGGGGCTGACCGTCAACCAAGAAGGGACAAACTATGTGGGGTTGATTGGGTTTATTGGTTCTGATGGAACTGTGAAGAATGTGAAACTGGAGAATGTGAACATAACCGGCAGCTACTATGTCGGCGGCGTGGTGGGATACAACTCCGGCAGCGTGACCGCCTGCACCTCCTCGGGCAGCGTCTCCGGCAGCTACTATGTCGGCGGCGTGGTGGGAGGCAACTTCGGCAGCGTGACCGCCTGCACCTCCACGGGCAGCGTCTCCGGCAGCATCTATGTCGGCGGCGTGGTGGGAGACAACTACGGCAGCGTGACCGCCTGCACTGCCTCGGGCAGCGTCGAAGGCCGCTCCAATGTCGGCGGCGTGGTGGGATACAACAGCAGCGGCAGCGTGACCGCCTGCACCTCCTCGGGCAGCGTCGAAGGCAGTATCGATGTCGGCGGCGTGGTGGGAGACAACTACGGCAGCGTGACCGCCTGCTACTGGAGCGACTATGCCGGCAATGGCATCGGCAGCGGCAACGGCGGTGAGACCACGCTGGTGGACGGTACAGACGTTACCTGGGCAGATGCCGTTGATGCCATGAACGCCGCCTTGCAGAACGCAGGCTCAGAGTGGCGTTACGAACTTACCGGAGAACTGCCCACGCTGAAGAAAGAAGAATAACCTCTAAACAACACGCATCATGAAACGAACAACCATTCATATATCCGCAGCACTCGCCCTGCTCCTTGCGGCCGCAGCCTGCACGCAGGACGACGCGGGAACGTTGCCCGACGGCACGCAGCCGCTGACGCTGACCGCCGCCATAGAGGGCAGCGCCGACACTCGCGCCACCGTGGACAACCGGTGGAACGGCAATGAGACGATAGCCCTGCAGGTAACCGACGGGGACGGCACGGAGTGGTATGACTACACGGTGGATGATAAAGGCAACCTGTCCGGCGAATACTATTGGACAAAACCAAGTCCCATCACCGTGCAGGGTCTTTACCCGAATATCATGGTGGAAAACAACGATTGGACTTGGAGTGTGGAGGAAGACCAGAGCAGCGATGCGGACTATCAGTCGGGAGACTTGCTTTGCAGTGAATCCAAGACCGTGAGCTTCGCCCAAACGCCCGCCCTCACCTTCTACCACCAGACCGCCAAGGTGGTGGTGAACATCAAGAGAAACGGTCTGCCCGAAAGCATCGGAGCCACGCCGGGCGACATCAGCCTGACTATCGGCGAGGGTGACATCCTTGCGCTGGACGGCGCGTTCACCCTCCCGAAAGCCGTGAACGCTGACGGGCGTTGGCTCGGCACATGGACACCCGGCACCACTAAAGGCAGCATCAGTCCCCATCTTGCCAGTACTCCGGCGACAGGCTGCTTCGCCACCTACGAGGCCCTCGTTATTCCGCAGGACATGGCGGCAGGCACAAAGTTGCTGACCTTCAACGCCACGAAGGACGACACCGGCTACGGCCCGTTCTACTACATGCTACAAAACGACACCGAATGGAAAGCCGGCTATAAGTACACCTACAATGTCACCGTCACCCTCTACGGCCTTCAGGTGTCGGTAGATACCGACGGCATGACATGGGGCGACGGCGCGGACGGCGAAGGCTCGGTAGAACTGCCCGTTTAATGAAGGAAATGATACGCAAGAGACTTACAAGAACGAAGGAGATATGAGGAAAAACAGATTATTTACAACAATATGCCTCATGGCGGCAATCCTGTTTACCGCCTGCTCGCAGGACGAACTGGCAGAACAGGGCAACACCCTGCCAGATGGCGAATACCCCTTGCAGATAGGTAGCGTCAGCATCACAGCGGAGGCGAGCGAAGAGCCGTGGACGCGCGTGACCGAGAAGCCCGACGGCACGGGCAGCGAGTGGGAATGGGACTGTATGGAGAAGTTTGCCGTGCGACTGGGCGACGAGACCGCCGTTTATACGCTGAACCCCGACCATACCATGACCGCCGACCGGCAGCTCTACTGGAAGAGCACCGCTCCCGCCACGGTCACTGCCTGGTATCCCGCTACGGATGGCGCATTGGACCTCGGCGGCCAAGATAAGGGCTTGGTGTATGTGCTGCGGGCCACGGCAGACAACGCAAGCCACAACACTCCTGTTAACTTGCAGTTCAAGCACCAACTTGCCAAGGTACGAGTGATAGTCAAGGGAACAGCCGATGTGATAGATGTTGAACCTATGAATGTACCCATTGATTGTGATGTTAAAGAAGGAGAAATAGTAAATACTGGAACTATTATACCACGCAATCATCTAATGTTTAAAACCAATTACGAGGATATAGGCCCCTGCTGGGAAATCAACCTGCCGCCAAGTCCTGATTATCAGATAGAAAAATTCATGGTTTCTACTTCAGATCCTATTGACATTCAATGTGACATTACTCCCTCCATAACCTTGGAGGCTGGCAAAGTCCACACCATCACGCTGACGGTGAACAGAAAGGACACGAAAACCATCGACCTTTCTACGCTGACCGACACTCGTGAGATTAACGATAATGGTACTTACTATGTTACCGGTACAGGTCAATATGGCATACGAGTGACAAACGGCAATCCGGACATCTACCTGGAGGATGCACAGATAAGCGTATCGGGCGGCAATGCCATTGATATACAAGGTGGTAGCCCCACTATCCATGTAAGGGGCGAGGGCAACACCGTAGCCTCCACCGACAACACGGGCATCGCCGTCTCCGGCGGAGCGACTCTCACCATCGAGGGACGCAGCACGGCGGACATGCTGACGGCTTGGGAAGGCGTGGTAATCAACGGAACTGTCTATGCGGACGGATATGAATAAGGATGCTGAATTGTACCCCATGCATGGGGTACCGAAAGGGGTCATGCATGGGGTACCGAAAGGGGTCATGCATGGGGTATCAGAATAGGTCATGCATGGGGTATAATTGGCACCCACGCATGATAGATAATAAGCCATATTAATATAAACCTTAAAAAACAAAGTAGTATGTTGGAATTTGAAGTAAAATCAAAGGTTCAGCCCGTGGGCGAACGCAAAGGACAGACAGTGTATTACGCACAAGTGAAGTCGCAACAGAAATTGACGAACAAGATGCTTATCGAGCGCATCGTGCGCGAGACCTCGCTGTCGGAGGGCGATGTGAAGAACGCGCTGATAAGCCTCTCCAACGTGGTGTGCGAAGCCCTGCAGCTGGGCATGAGCGTGGACCTCGCCGAGCTGGGCAACCTGCGCGTCTCCGTCCCCTCGAAGATGATGGACACGGAGAAGGAGGTCACCGCGAAGGACGCGCTGAAGACCCCGAAAATCGTCTTCACGCCCAAGCAGAAGATGCGTGATGCCGCCAACCAGGTGGAGCTGAGCGTGGACCGCGACAGCCTGAAGGCCTCCGCGGGCGGCGGCTCCGCCACCACCCCTCCCGACGATGATGAGGAGCAGGGCGGCCAGACGCAGCCTGGCGGCGGCACGGGCGGCACGGGCGAGTCGGGCGAGGAGTAGGCTCCCCGCCCCCTATAGCGGACGCGCCGGCGCTCCCCCCCGCGGGGGGAACGCCGGCGCGTTTCTCTTTCCGTCCGCCAGGCGGGGCTATAGGCTCTCCAGCATGCGCTTGATGACCACCTGGGCCGATATCTCCCTGTTGGCGGCCTCCGGGATGACGAGGCTGCGGGGGCTCTCTATCACGTCGTCGGTGACGATGAGGCCCCGGCGCACGGGCAGGCAGTGCATGAAGTAGGCGTTGTCGGTCAGCGCCATGTGCTCCGCGTCGATGGTCCACGACATGTCCTTGGAGAGTATCTTGCCGTAGTCCTCGGGGCGGGTCACTCCCGGGCAGCTCCAGTTCTTGGCGTAGACGAAGTCCGCGCCGCGCAGCGCCTCCCGCTGGTCGTACTCCACCTTGGCGTCGCCGGCGAACCTCGGGTCGAGCTCGTAGCCCTCGGGGTGGGTGATGACCAGGTCCACGTCGGCGGCCCTCATCCACTGGGCGAAGGAGTTGGGCACCGCCTGGGGCAGCGCGCGGCAGTGGGGCGCCCAGGTGAGCACCACCTTGGGCCTGCGGGCGGGTCGGTGCTCCTCTATGGTGATGAGGTCGGCGAAGGCCTGCAGGGGGTGCACGGTGGCGGTCTCCATGGCGAAGACGGGTCGGCCGCTGTATTTCACGAACTGCCCGACGATGGTCTCGGCGTAGTCGTACTCCCTGTCGTTGAGCCCGGCGAAGGAGCGTATGCCTATGAGGTCGCAGTAGCATCCCATGACGGGAATGGCCTCCAGCAGGTGCTCGCTCTTGTCGCCGTCCATGACGACGCCGCGCTCGGTCTCCAGCTTCCATGCCCCGGCGTTCACGTCGAGCACGATGACGTTCATGCCCAGGTTCATGGCCGCCTTCTGGGTGGAGAGGCGGGTGCGCAGCGAGTTGTTGAAGAATATCATCAGGAGGGTCTTGTTCTTGCCCAGGTGCTGGTAGGCGAAGCGGTTGGCCTTCACCTCCCTTGCCTCGTCCAGGGCCTTGCCCAGGTCTCCGAGGTCTTGCGCGTTGAAGAATGTGTTCATAAGCGGTGTATAAGGGTTAAGTGTGTTGGTGGCGGGGGTGTCACGGGCGTGTCTGCCCCTCGCCGTTGATGAGCCACTTGTAGGTGGTGATTTCCTCCAGTGCCATGGGGCCTCTGGCTCCCAGCTTCTGGGTGCTGATGCCTATCTCCGCGCCCAGGCCGAACTGCGCCCCGTCGGTGAAGCTGGTGGGGGCGTTGACGTAGACGCAGGCCGCGTCCACGAGGGCCTGGAAGCGGGCGGCGCGCTCCGGGGAGGAGGTGATGGCGCACTCGCTGTGGCCGCTGCCGTAGGTGTCTATGTGGCGGATGGCCTCGTCCATGTCGGCCACGGTCTTCACGCCCATGGCGTAGTCGAGCCACTCCCTGCCGTAGGTGTCCTCGCCAGCGTGGAAGAGCAGCTCCCCGGGATAGCGTCCCCGCAGGGCCTCGAAGGCCTCCCGGTCGGCGTAGAGCCTCACCTGATGGCTCGTGAGCGGCTCGCACAGCTGGGCGAGCTGGGGCAGCCGCGAGCGGTGTACCAGCAGGCAGTCCAGCGCGTTGCATACGCTGGGGCGGCGCGTCTTGGCGTTGTCGATGATGGCTTTGCCCATCTCCAGGTCTCCGTCCTCGTCGAAGTAGGCGTGCACCACTCCCGCCCCGGTCTCTATGACAGGCACCTTGGCCGTCTCCCTCACGAAGTCGATGAGCCGCTTGCTGCCCCTGGGGATGCAGAGGTCTATGTAGCCCACGGCGGTGAGCATCTGGGCCGTGGCCTCGTGGGTGGCGGGCAGCAGGGTGACCGCCTGGGGGGAGACCCCGAAGCGGGCGAGCGTCTCGTGGATGAGCTCCACGGCGGCCCTGTTGGAGTGGTCAGCGTCCTTGCCCCCCTTGAGCACGCAGGCGTTGCCGCTCTTCAGGCAGAGGGAGAACACGTCGAAGGTGACGTTGGGTCTGGCCTCGTATACCATGCCTATCACGCCGAAGGGCACGCTCACCTTGCGCAGTCGCAGGCCGTTGGGGAGGGTCTTCTCCGCCAGCGTGCGCCCCAGGGGGGAGGGGAGGCGGCTGACGTTGCGCATGTCCGCGGCGATGTCCGCCAGTCTCTCGGTAGTGAGCTTCAGCCGGTCATGGAGGGGGTTCGCCTCGTCCATCAGGGCGAGGTCTTGGGCGTTGGCCTCCAGCAGCCATGGTGTCCGTTCCACGATGGTGTCGGCCACGGCCTGGAGTATCTCGTTGACGCGGCGGTCGGGCAGCAAGGCCAGTTCCTTGCTGGCCGCTCTCGCTTGTCGGAAGGTGTCTGTAAGGTTTGTCATGGGTGTACGCGTTATGTGATGTTAATGGATGGCGCTGGCGGGGGCGGTGGTGTCACTCCATGCAGAGGTAGTCGTAGTGCACGAGGGGTCTCAGGCCATGCTCCCCCATGCGCCGGCGGGCTTCCTCCGCGCTGTATCCGCTGCGTCCCACGGCGAAGGTCTCCCCCCGCTCGTTGGCTATGTTGATGATGTCTCCCTCCATGAAGTCTCCCTCCACGGCGCACACGCCCACCAGCAAGAGGCTGACGGCCCGCTCGCCCCTGAGGGCTTCCTCCGCCAGCCTGTTGACCCTCACCACGCCCTTGGCGAAGCTCTCACTGTGGGCTATCCACTTCTTCACGCCGCTGGCGGGGTTGGGGTTGGGCATGAACTCGGTGTGGGGAATCTCTTGTGGGCGGGTGAAGAGGGAGGGGAGCACATTCTCCCGCGCGCCGTTGGCGATGATGACCCTTATGCCCTCCTCGGCCACCTTGCGGGCTATGTTGCCCTTGGTGAGCATGCCGCCCCGGCCGAAGCCGCTCTTCTGGGCTTGTATGTAGCGGCTGAGGTCTTGGTCGTAGCGCAGGGTGGGGATGATCTTGGAGTGGGGTGACTTGGGGTCTCCGTCGTATATGCCGTCAACGTTGGAGAGGATGACCAGCGTGTCGGCGTCCATCATGGTGGCGATGAGTCCCGACAGCTCGTCGTTGTCGGTGAACATCAGCTCGGTGACGCTCACGGTGTCGTTCTCGTTGACGATGGGTATCACGCCATTGTCGAGCATCACGCCCATGCAGGCTCGCTGGTTGAGATACTCGGCGCGGGTGGAGAAGCTCTCTTTCATGGTGAGCACTTGCCCCACGTGGACTCCGTGCTCGCGGAAGAGGTCATAGTAGAGTCCTATGAGCTTCACCTGGCCCAGGGCGGAGTAGAGCTGCCTTTGGGCCACGTGGTCCAGCTTGCGGGAGGGCTGCAGCTCGCCCCTTCCGCAGGCCATGGCGCCTGAGGAGACGAGGATGGCTTCCACGCCCTCTTGCCTGAGCCACACCAGTTGGTCCACTATGGCCGACACGCGGGTAACGTCCAGCTTGCCGTCGGGGCGGGTGAGCACGTTGCTGCCCACCTTCACCACCACGCGCCTGCGGCCTGTCTTGTTGGTAGCCGTCATTTCCGATTGTCTTTGTCTCTTATCTCCACGCGGCGAATCTTGCCCGAGATGGTCTTGGGCAGCTCGTCCACGAACTCTATGATGCGTGGGTACTTATAGGGCGCGGTCTCCCGCTTGACGTGGTTTTGCAATTCCTTGATGAGTACGTCGCCCGCCCTGTCTTTCCACTCCTTGGCCAATACCACGGTGGCTTTCACCACCATGCCGCGTATGTCGTCGGGCACGCCAGTGATGGCGCATTCCACCACGGCGGGATGGGTCATGAGGGCGCTCTCCACCTCGAAGGGGCCTATGCGGTAGCCGCTGCTCTTGATCACGTCGTCGGCACGGCCCTCAAACCAGTAGTAGCCGTCTTGGTCTCGCCACGCCATGTCTCCCGTGTGGTAGATGCCGTCGTGCCACGCCTCCTTGGTGAGCTCGGGGTCTCGGTAGTAGCCCTTGAAGAGCCCTATGGGCTTCTCGTCGCCCACCCGGATGCATATCTCGCCCTTCTCTCCCTCCTCGCACTCGGTGCCGTCCGCCCTCAGCAGGCGCACGTCGTATTGGGCGTTGGGCTTGCCCATGCTGCCGGGCTTGGGCTTCATCCAGGGGAAGGTGCCCAGGGTCATGGTGGTCTCGGTCTGGCCGAATCCCTCCATGAGCTGTATGCCCGTCAGTTGGTGGAACGTCTCGGCCACGGAGGGGTTGAGGGCCTCGCCGGCCGTGGTGCAGTAGCGCAGGCTGCTGAGGTCGTACTTGCTGAAGTCCTCGAGTATCATGAAGCGGTAGATGGTGGGCGGGGCGCAGAAGGAGGTGACGCGGTATTTCTCTATCTGGCGCATGATCTTCTCGGCGGTGAACTTCTCGTGGTCGTAGACGAACACGGTGGCCCCGGCGAGCCATTGGCCGTAGAGCTTGCCCCACACGGCCTTGCCCCATCCCGTGTCGGCCACGGTGAGGTGGATGCTGTCGGGGGTCAGGTTGTGCCAGAAGACGCCCGTGGTGAGGTGGCCGAGGGCGTAGAGGTAGTCGTGGGCCACCATCTTGGGCTCTCCGCTGGTGCCGCTGGTGAAGTAGATGAGCATCGTGTCCTCGTTGGTGTTGACGTGCTCGGGGCGGACGAAGCGGGGTGCCTTGGGCCACTCTTGCCGCCAGTCGTGGAATCCCTCGGGCACGGCCTTGCCTTGCTGGCTGAGGGAGTTGACGGCCACGAGCACCTTCACCGTGGGGCTGTCGGGCATGGCGGCGAGTATCTGGCTGGTGACGTACTCGTCGTTGGCGCATACGATGGCCTTGACGCTGGCCCGCTGGTTGCGGTATACGATGTCGTGCTTGGTGAGCATGTGGGTGGCGGGTATGGCCACGGCGCCCAGCTTGTGGAGGGCGAGCATGCTGAGCCACCACTGGTAGTGCCTCTTGAGGATGAGCATCACCTTGTCGCCATGGCCTATGCCGAGGCTCTGGAAGTAGGCGGCGGTGCGGTCGGTTTGGTCTTTCAGCTCCGCGAAGGTGGCTCTCACCTCCTCGCCCCGCTCGCTGGTCCAGAGGAGGGCGAGCTTGTCGGGGCACTCCTCTGCCCACGCGTCCATCACGTCGTAGGCGAAGTTGAAGTTCTCTGGTATCTTGAAGTGCAGGTTTCGCTTGTAGTCCTCCTCGGAGGTGAAGCTGGTCTGCGTGAGAAATCGCTCTATCATGGTCTTGGGTTTGTTTGGTGGTGTGTTTAGAAGACTATGCAGATGAACGTGGCGGGCTGTCCTCCCAGCGCCCTCATGCGGTGGGGCTGCGTGGCGTCGAAGTAGATGCTGTCGCCCTCGTTCAGGGTGAGCGCGCGCTCGCCGATGGTGATTTCCAGTGTGCCCTCCAGCATGTAGTCGAACTCCTGCCCGTCGTGGCGGTTCTTGTTGGGCAGGTGGCCGTCGGGCTTGGGGTCCACGCGGGTGAGGAAGGGGTTGGCCTTGCGGCCTATGAAGCCGGCGGCCAGGCTTTGGTATTTGTAGTTCTTGTTGCGGTCTATGCTCTGCCCCTGCCCCTTGCGCGTGAGGAAGTAGGCGCTCATGCGCGGCTCCTCGCCGAAGAGCAGCACGTTCAGGTCTACGTCATACTTCTTGGCTATCCTGGCCAGGCGGTAGACGGAAGGGTCTGCCTCTCCGGCCTCTATCTGCAGGTAGTGTTCCAGGGAGGTGTCGCAAACTCGCGCCATCTCCTCGGCGGGTATGTCGAGCGCGTCTCGCAGTCCGCGCAGGCGCTCGCCTATTTGCTTGATTGATTCTTCCATGGGGTGTGTCTTGTTTTTAGGTTGTCTCTTTGCTCGCAAAGGTAAGCATATTTTCTCTATCTGGCAAGCTTTGGCCGGGGAAAGTGGCGTTCTGCCACGTGGCGGGCTTGGCGGCAGGGCGGGGAGGGGGTCACTCGTGGGGTACCTCAAGGGGTCTCTCGTGGGGTGTCTCAAGGGGTCACTCGTGGGGTATCTCGGTGGGTCACTCGTGGGGTATCTCGGTAGGTCACTCGTGGGGTACCTCAGGGGGTCACTCGTGGGGTATCTCGAGAGGTCACGCGAGGGGCGCGAGCCAGCGTTGGGCGTATGCCCTACAGCTCGTTGAGCACGGTCTCCAGCCGCTTGATGAACTCGTCCACTTCTCCCTGGCTCAGGCAGAGGGGCGGCAGGACGCGCAGCACGTTGGCGCCGGCGCACCCCGTGAAGCAGTGCTGTTCGTGGATGAGCTTGGAGCGCACTTCCTTGTGGGGCACGTCCAGCACCACGCCCACCATCAGTCCCCGGCCTCTCAGCTCGGTGATGTGGCGGGTGCGCTGCCGCAGTTCCTTCAGCTCGTCCATCAGGTAGTCTCCCACCAGGTGGGCGTTCTCCACCAGCCCCTCGCTCTCCATCACGTCGAGCGTGGCCAGCGCGGCGGAGCAGGCCAGGTGGTTGCCCCCGAAGGTGGTGCCCAGCTGCCCGTAGACGGGCGTGAACCGCGGCGAGATGAGCACGGCTCCCATGGGGAAGCCGTTGGCGATGCCCTTGGCCATGGTGATGATGTCGGGGCGGATGCCCAGCCACTGGTGGGCGAAGAACTTGCCGCTGCGGCCATATCCGCACTGTATCTCGTCGCAGATGAGTGCCGTTCCCGTCTCCTGGCAGGCCTGGCTCAGCCCCTGGGCGAACTCGGGGGTGAGCATGCCCACGCCTCCCACGCCCTGTATGCACTCTATGATGCAGGCGCAGACATCGCCCTTCCTCAGCTCGGCCTCCCAGGCGGGCAGGTCGTTGATGGGCAGGAAGGTGACGTGCTGGCAGTCGTTGATGGGGGCCACTATCTTGGGGTTGTCGGTCACCTCCACGGCCAGCGACGTGCGCCCGTGGAAGGACTTCCGTATGGCCAGCACCCGCTTGCGGCCGTTCTGGAAGGAGGCCAGCTTCAGGGCGTTCTCGTTGGCCTCCGCGCCGGAGTTGACGAGGAAGAGCTGGTAGTCGTCATATCCGCAGGCCTTCCCCAGCCGTTCGGCCAGCTCCGCCTGCAGGGTGTTGATGACGGAGTTGCTGTAGAAGCCCAGCCGCTGGAGCTGCTGGCCCACCTTCTCCACGTAGTGCGGGTGGCAGTGCCCTATGCTGATGACGGCGTGCCCGCCGTAGAGGTCCAGGTATTCCTGTCCCTTGTCGTCCCATACCTTGCATCCTTTTCCCTTCACCACGTTGATGTCGTAAAGGGGATATACGTCGAATAGTTTCATGTCTTGATAGTGTCTTGGGTTAATGTTTGGTCGCTGTCAGAAGGCGCTCGGCTTCAGCCTGAGCCCCGTGGTCTCGTCCAGGCCGAACATGATGTTCATGTTCTCCACGGCCTGGCCCACGGCTCCTTTCAGCAGGTTGTCTATGCAGCAGGTGACGAGCAGCTTGTCGCCATGCTTGTCGCAGTGCACGAGCGCCTTGTTGGTGTTCACCACCTGCTTCAGGTCCAGCGGCTTGTCTACGTAGTGGGTGAATGGCTCATGCCGGTAGAACGCCTTGTATCCTTCCACGATTTCCTCCAGGGGCGCCTGGGTCTTGATGACCTCGGTGGCGAAGATGCCGCGGGCGAAGTCCCCGCGGTAGGGGATGAAGTCGATGGAGGCTTCCAGGTGGCCCTGCACCTGGCTTAGGCTTTGCCTTATCTCTGGCACGTGCTGGTGCTGGAACGCCTTGTAGACGCTCATGTTCCCCTCTCGCCAAGAGAAGTGGGTGGTGGCGCTTGGCTTTTGCCCCGCCCCGGTGCTGCCCGTGATGGCGTTTACGGCCACGTCCTCGTTCAGCAGCCCCATCTTGGCGGCGGGCAGCAGTCCCAGTTGTATGCAGGTGGCGAAGCATCCCGGGTTGGCCACGTGCCGGGCTTTCGCCACGCGCTCCCTGTTGATTTCCGGCAGTCCGTAGACGAAGTCGTGGGCCTCGGGCGTGGGGTGTTGCGTCTCCAGCCACTTGCCCGCCAGGCGGAAGTCTTGCGCCAGGTCGATGATCTTCACTCTCCGGGGCACCTCATGCTCCTTGAGGAAGGCCTCGCTCTTGCCGTGGCCGAAGCAGAAGAAGACGACGTCCACTTCCTCGAAGGGCATCTCAGCGGTGAACCTCAGGTTGGTATCACCGTAGAGCCCTTCATGCACGTCGGCCACCAGGTTGCCCGCATTGCTCTCGGAGTTGGCGAAGACTATCTGCGCTTCTGGGTGGTTTATCAGCAGCCTGATCAGCTCTCCGCCTGTATAGCCGGCCGCTCCCAGTATTCCTACCCTCACTGCCATACGCCGCCCTCCTCTTTAGGCATGACGATCCACAGCACGATGTATACCACCACTCCGCTGAACGCGGTGAACAGCGTGAGCAGGGTGTAGGCCACTCTCACGGCGGTGGGGTCCACGCCGAGCCACTCGGCTATCCCGCCACACACACCGGCTATCTTCCTGTCCCTCGACAGGGTGAGTCTCTTCTTCACGTCCATAGTCGTTCCGTTTGTCTCGTTACACACGCGGGGTTATCGTTTCTCGTCGGGGTGGATGCCGTAGTAGACTCTCAGTGGGGTAGAGCTTACCTTGATGAATCCCTTGGCCTCCTCGGCGGTCCATCCGTGCTGCATCTCGCCATACTCTCCGAGCTTGCTCTTCAGCAGGTCATCGGGGGACTCCACGCCCACGGTCTCGAAGCCCAATGGGCGCAACTTCAAGATGGCGGTACCATTCACGTGGCGTTGCGAGGAGGTGAGCATGGCCTCGATATCGGGCATGACGGGCTCCAGGTACTGGCTCTCGTGCAAGAACATGCCATACCAGTTGGCCACTTGGTCTTTCCAGTATTGTTGCCATTTGCTCAGGGTATACTTTTCCAATAGCCGGTGAGCCTCGATGATGAGCTTGGGAGCCGCGGCTTCGAAACCCACGCGCCCCTTGATGCCGATGATGGTGTCACCCACGTTGCAATCGCGGCCTATGGCGTAGGCCGCCCCTATTTCCTCTATCTTCTGTATGGCCGCTACCTTGTCGTCATACTTCTCGTCGTTGACGGCTACGATCTCTCCCTTCTCGAAGGTGATGCGCAGCAGGCTTTCCTCCTGCTTGGTGACATGTTTCAGGTAAGCCTCCTCGGGCAGTCCTTGCGCGGAGTCAAGTATCTCGCCACCGCAGATGCTGGTGCCCCAAATACCCACGTTGTAGGAGTATTTCAGTTTGGTGAAGTCTGCGTAGTAGCCATGGTCGTTTAGATAGTCCACTTCCTCCTTGCGGCTTAGGGCTTGGTCGCGGGTGAGGGTGATGATTTCCACTCCCGGGGCCATCACCAGGAAGGTCATGTCGAATCGTATCTGGTCATTGCCCGCCCCAGTGCTGCCGTGGGCAATGGCGTCGGCTCCTATCTCCTTGGCGTAACGCGCGATGGCGATAGCCTGGAAGATGCGCTCAGACGATACGGAGATAGGGTAGCAATTGTTGCGCAGCACATTGCCGTATATCATGTATTTCAATGACTTGTCATAGTATTCCTTGGTCACGTCGAGTGTCACGTATTCCTTGGCACCCAGTTTATAGGCGTTCTCCTCGTTGGTTTTCAGCTGCTCGGGACTGAAACCGCCCGTGTTGGCGCACGCCGCGTATACTTCATATCCATCGTTGGCCAGTTTCATCACCGTGTAGGAGGTGTCCAGTCCCCCTGAGAAGGCCACTACAACTTTCTTCTTTCCCATATTGATAAGTCTCCTTTATTTTGTGTTTATATTTATGATGATATGCTGTTACTTCCCGTCTCCGTCTATAGCCCTGATACGATCCATTACCTCTTGGGGTATTTTGGCGGGCAACTTCTCTTCTGGGTCAAAGAGCATGGCCGTGCAGATGCAATATTTACGATTAGTGCGATGGAGCACGTCCACGTTTATACATCCCTCGCATCCCCTCCAGAAAGACTCGTCGTCAGTCAGGTCGTTGAAGGTGACGGGATGGTATCCCAATTGGGTGTTCATCTTCATCACTGCCGAGCCAGAGGTGAGCGAGAATATTTTCGCGTGTGGCCATCGCTTGCGGGCCAGGGTAAACGTCACGTCCTTGATGCGTTTGGCCAGTCCAAGTCCCCTGAAGTCGGGATGGACGATGAGTCCTGAAGTGGTTACGTATTGTTTGTTCCCCCAGGTCTCGATGTAGCTGAAGCCAGCGAAGCGGTCGCCCTGCAGCGCGATTACCGCTTTGGCTTCTCTCATCTTCGTGGCCAGGTATTCGTGGGTACGCTTGGCGATACCTGTTCCTCTTACCTTCGCCGCTTCGGCGATGGTTTCCAGTATGGTGTCCACGTACTTCTCGTGCGATGGGTCAGCCACTACTACTTTGATTTCTTCCATTTCCGTATTATAATATATTATTGTATGTGTTTCATCTCGCGATGGGCATCACCTTGTTAAGCCCATTGATTACCTCTTCTTCTGTCACGCCATCTTTCTTCACCATGAAGATTGTGTCGTCGCCGGCGATGGTTCCTAAGATTTGGGGCACATCGGCGTTGTCTATGTTATAGGCGATGCTGCTGGCGTGTCCCGGACGGGTCTTCACCACTATCATATTGCCAGAGAAGTGGATGGAGCGGAAGCCAGGAGCTTGCAGCAGTCCTCCATGCTCGATGGAGCTGACGCGCCGATAGTTAGTCTCGGGAGGCAACACATACCTGTATTTCCCTTTGCCCACGTGTTGCTTCACAACCTTCAGTTGCCTGAGATCGCGGCTCAGCGTGGCTTGTGTCAGCTTGTACCCCAATGGCTTTAGGGCTTTAAGCACCTCTTCCTGGCTAGCTAATTCCCTGCCCGCTATCAGCTCTCTCAAGGCTTCCAGTCTGCTGCTCTTCTCTCTCATAAGTGAATATTTATACGATTTCGGTCGCAAATATACGCTTTTTCTTGCGAATACACAAATATATTTGCATAAATATCGTGAGTTCGACGAAAACTTGTAGAGACGCATTCTTGCGTCTCGGCAAGCAAGAT
>ERZ827423.2263-NODE-2263-length-15711-cov-5.647739_pt1 | contig 15711 bp, 8 predicted proteins | sample MGYA00519775_ERZ827423 | MGnify/ENA primary metagenome ERZ827423 (study PRJEB31778, sample SAMEA3449296) | human gut metagenome | biome: human gut; feature: human-associated habitat; material: faeces | place: United Kingdom | collected 2010/2012 ...
GACCTTGGCAAAGATAATATGATTCTAGCTTCCCGCTACAAGAGACAAGACTGAATTGCACATTATTTTTGAAATTCCACGAACCTCTCAAGCGTTGTGACCCTCCTAACCCTATAAAAGTACCCAAAGAGGTGTTCCCATGCCCACCAAAGCAACAAAATTGCCCTCTGGCAGCTGGCGCGTCCGCGTGGAAATGGAATCCGAAGGGAAACGCCGCTGGAAGTCTTTCACCGCCCCCACCCGCAAGGAAGCGGAATACCTGGCGGCACAGTATGCCTACACCCAGAAAGAGCGGAACAAGCCCCAGGACATGACCATCGGTGGCGCCATGGATGCCTTCATTGACGCCCGCTCCGCCGTGCTGTCTCCCTCCACCATTCGCTCTTACCGTCAAATCAACCGCTGCTATTTCCAGGACTTGCATGCTCTTCGCCTGCGCGATCTTACAAACACCATCGTTCAGCGCCAGGTAAACGCCATCTCTCTAAGGTGTAGCCCGAAAACCGTTCGCAACGCCCTTGCCCTGCTGACATCCGTTCTCAAGGTCTACCACCCGGATTTTTCCGTGCGCGTGGATCTCCCGCGCAAGATCAAGCACGAGATTACCATTCCCAGTAAATCGGACGTGCATCGGCTTTTGACCGCAGCCCAAGGAACGCCCCTGGAAAGCGCCATTCTACTTGCCGCTGGTTATGGTCTGCGCCGCGGGGAAATTTCTGCTCTCTGCTTCTCCGATATCGACCGCGACGCTTGCACCATCCACATTTCCAAGTCCTACGCAAAAAGCAACGATAATTCCTGGCTTCTCAAATCCCCCAAGTCCTACGCAGGCACCCGCACCATCAGCGTTTCCGCCAACCTAATTGACCGCTTGTATGCCAACCGCACTGACCCGCAAAGGGTGCTTCCTTTCCCGCCGGACTATATTACCAATCATTTCAGCCGTCTGTGTGACCGCCTGGGCATGTCGTTCCGCTTTCACGATCTGCGCCATTACAACGCCTCCATCATGCTGGCCATGAATATCCCCGATAAATACGCCATGGAGCGCCTCGGTCAGTCAACCCCCGGCATGATTAAATCCGTCTATCAGCACATCATGGCCGACAAGCGCCAGGAAGTAAGCTCCCTGGTCAATTCAGCCGCAGATGACCTCCTCGTTCAATGTGACACGAAATGTGACACGAAATCAGAAACCCCATTAAAAATCAACGTATTATAAGCATTTTGCGTCGGGTTCGAGTCCCGCCATCAGCACGCATCCCCAAGCCGCGAGAATTCGCGGCTTTTCTCATTTTCCCAGGAATTTCAAGGCTTTCCGGCGTTTCACTTCCTTTCATTCCTTTCATATTTTTTCTGTTGCTTCATCGTTTTTCTAAAAAATGTGACACGAAATGTGACACAAAAAACGCGCCTGGGAGATGATCCCGGGCGCGTATTTATCACATACACATATTTTCAGTCCCATCAGGCGGCTTGTCTCCGGAAATCTTTTCCCCCGCCATGATCTGCTGCAAATCGAGTTCCTTCCACGCCGCCCGCAGCGCATCCATTACCGCGTCGCTGTCTATGTTAAATCCCCGCTCCGCCATCTTCTGCAAGGCAAGCTCCCATTTTTCTTCCCCGCAATATCTGCCCAGCAGCGCCTCCACCGCACCGACCACAATCTTTGCCGCGTCGCTCAGGTCCCGCTGCTCCAGCCAGGGCCGTACATGCTTCACCCAAACCTGCCGCAAGCACGCCCCCAGGAACGCCGCCGCCGTGCCAATCACCGCCACCACCAGCGCCGTCCAGTCTACGGTCACCACCGCTTCCCCTTGTTCCGCCAGCGCTAGCACCGGCAGGCACAACAGCGCTATTACCATCCAGATTGCCATTGCCTTTTTCATGCGTCCTCCTCCTTCTCCGGCTTGTCCGCAAGCCGCAAAATTTCTTCTTCATAGTGTTCTGACAGGTGGTTCCGCCCCTTGGCCCGGTAGGATGCGTGCATCTTGCACAGCATCTCTTTTTTTGCCCCCGGGCACCATCCCCGCGACGTGTAGAAGTCCTGCGCCTGGCTTAGCCGCTCATACTGTAAATCGCCAATATCATCCGACAGCCCGCCCAGGGCTGTGGTAATTTCCGATAAACTGTCCCGCAGCTCCTTGCGAAACTCCGCTTGCTCCTTCTGCGCCTTTTCCTTGGCTTCCTTGCGCTTATGCACCCACCGCTTGATAGGCTTTACCAGGATCAGCGCCATCAGCCCCAATATGGCGCTGATGTACCCCGCTGCTTCTCCATATTGCTCCAACCACTGCACCGGCATTACCCCCCTTGCAGCAGGTTGCCCAGGGCCTCATACACCGCCTGCAAGGCCGCCCGCTGCACGGTTATCAGCTCCCCGCCAGTGCTTCCGGATGAACTCCCCGACGCTGTCGGTTCCTGCGCATCCATCTCCAGGTATTCCACCATCATATAGCCCGTCCTGTCGCCATACCGCACCTTCGCCCAGCCTCCGGTGTTTTCTGCCACCTGCACCGTTGCCCCCACCGGGACCTCCCAGTACAACCCGTCGGACGTGCTGGGCTTGCTGCGCATCTTTACCTTGCTTCCGCTGTCCGCCACCACTGTGGCCGTCTGCACCATCGTGCCCACCTCCTGGCTTGTGCCGTCGTAGTCCACCTTTTTCAGTCGTCCCCGGTACGTCCATTTTCCCAGCTTCGTGTCCCGCACAATGCCCGGCCCCGTGCAATGGGTAATCTCCAGCGGCTCCACCGCCGTGACCACCCCTATGTGATAATAATCCCGGTTATCCGGGTCTGCGCCGTACCTTTCGGGTAAGTCGTACCCCGTCTGCCCCGGCATCCGGGCCTTGTACACCACCTCGCCCAGATTCAGCTCCCCGGCATCCATCACCGGCAGCAGCTCGCGCATCTCGTAGCGGGCCGCATAATTGCTCCCGTGAATTCCGTTCCAGGCCCCTCCAGCCCGGCGAATGGCCCCGATAATCAGCCCGATGCAATCACAGGCACCGTTTGACCCGTCCTTGCCTTCCTGATAGACAATGTCTGTCGCTGCAATCTCCTCCACCTTCTCCAGAAACCTTTCCCGCGTTATGCCCAACCGTTCCACCTCCTGCGCTCAGGGTAGCAAAAAAGGCGGGGCCGCAAAACCCCGCCTTCTTTCAGTCCTTCCATCCGTTGATGGTTTTCTGGGAGAATCCCATGCTTACCAGGTTCTTTTCCAGGTCTGCATATTCTCCGCTGTCGTATGCGTCCATGAACGCGTCCTTGGCCCAGTTGTACAGCTTGTCCCATAGCCTGTCCCCGTCCTCCGCCTGGTTCAGGTATTTCAATACCTGCCGCGCCGTGTTCAGGTCTCCGCTTTCCACGCTGTTTTCATAGATACTGTGCGCCTTGTTCACGGCCTTTTGAGGGATTTCCTCCGTCGTTAATCCCGCGCCGGTGTTCAGCATCAGTCCCGCCAACTGTCGCGCCGTGGATGTATTTCCTTCGGCCAGGGCCATCACATAGGCTTCTCCGTATGCATTCCATACTTTGTCCCGTATCTGTTTCTGGTTCATCCCCGCTGCCATCTGCCGGCTGATCTGCGTTTTCAGTCTGTTCACGTCCCGGGCCTCCACCGCGGCGTCCCAATCCGCTTTCAGGCTGTCCACCCGCCACTCCTTGAAGCTGTCCTCCGTGTAGCCCACGGCCAACCCCTTGAGCATGGTTGCAATACTCTGGGCCTGGGTCTTGTTCCCCGCGTTCCATGCCTCCGTATAGCTTGCCTTGTAGTCCTGGGTCAGCTTGCTCCGCAGTTCGCTGTCCGTATACCCCTCCTTTTTCATGGCCGCAATCACCGTCCGTACCTGCCCGGCGTCCCCGCTCTCGATGGCTTCCCGGTAGTCCGCGTTCATTTCATCCCGCGGCCACTTGGCAATGCTCTCCTCTGTGTAGCCCACATCCAATCCCAGCAGCAGGTCGCTGATTTTCTTCATGGCCGCTGTGTCTCCCTTTTCCCACGCCGCCACATATTCCTTTCTGTAGGCCTCCGTCAACCCCGAACGTATGGTGCTTTCTTCCTTCGATTCTTTCAACCGTCCCAACAGATAGTCCGCTTCCGCCTGGTCCCCCCGCTGGATGGCTTCCAGCAAATCCTTGGTGCTGAACAGGTCCGCATCATCGTCCGTCAGCTCGTCCAGCAGCATCTCCCAGGTCTGCGCCTCCGGCTCCTCGGTTGCCTTCTTCCTGCTGTCCAGTACGCTGTCCACCATGCTCACCGCGGCCTTTTGTCCAATGCCCAGGCGCACCAGCTCCAGCACATGCTTTTCATACTCGCTGTACTTTCCCTGTTCGTAGGCGTCCGCAGCCTTGGTCACCAGCTCCTCGCTGCCCCGCAGCCTGCTCTTGAATCCGCTGGCAATTCCGTCCACCGTCGCGCCCGTTTCCAGCATCGCCGTCGCTACCTGCTGGAACTCCTCGCCAGTTCCGCCAGCATACCAGGCATCCAGCAGCAGGTCATAGAATACCGCCGGGCTTGCCCGCCTGCTGTCGCCCTCCTGCTTGGCGTAGACATAGTTCTTCGTGGCCGCCTGCAACCGCGTGGCAAAAGGCTTGCTCTTGTCCCATGCCGTCCCCGCCAGGGTATCCCGCTGCAACGTCTTGACCAGCGTGGTAAACAGCGCCTTGCCGTCCCGGTAAGCGTTCCCAAGGCCCAGCCCCGTGGCGTTGCTTACCACCTGCAATCCCCGGTACCACGCCATTTCATAGTCGCCCTTGCCCAGCGCCTGCCACATCCGCGTGATGGAATCCAGCAGCGCGCTGTCCATGCTGCTGCTGTTGTACGTCTCCCCTGTGATGAAGCTCCCCAGCCAGTTGCCCACCAGGGGCAGCAGACCTGTGGCGTTGTCCAGCAGGTTGGGCAGGAAAGCTTCCAGGTACTTTTGACCAAACCCACGCACGCCCACGGTCACCGTCTTGCCGTTTTCGTCCTTCTCCTTCTTCTCGTCGTCGTCGTCCCGCATCGCCGATATAAGGGACTTGGCCGCCGCCGCCGCGACGGAGGACAGCACCACCGACGCGCTTGTGCGTATCATCTGGTTCCTCGCCCGCTTGATGGCCGCCTTGTTCCCGCTCCGCCAGGCTTCCTTCACGTCCCATCCTGCCCGCCACAGCATGTTGTATTGCTTGAACGGCTCCGACATGAACGATGTCCACAGCCTCGCCAGCCCCTTTTCCGTGGCCAGCTCCGTGCGCTGGAAAATGCTGTCCACCACCTGCGTCTGGTCGATCACCTCCGTGAACCGCTCCCCGCAGCGCCGGAAGTATGCCTCCGTCCCGCGCGTCAGCCCCGATTCCGCCGCCACTTCCCGCTTCACCGCTTCCCAGATCATCGTGAAGGCCAGCTCGTCGCCTTTCTGGGAAAGGTATCCCAGGGCGTCGTCCAGCTTGCCCATGGCCGTCTGCCGCGCCCGGTCATACGTTCCCCGGGTCATGTTCGTGTCAAAGTAACCCCAGCTTTTTTGCGTGGCAATGGGCGCCCAGTCCATGATCTCCGCATAGCTCTTTTTCATCTTTGCCGCCGACAGCGCCCCCGCGCCCATACCCTTTACCAGGTACTTGGCGTCGATCAGCGCGTAGGCCCGCAAAACCGCCGTCGCCTGCTGGCTGGCCACGGACAGGTTGCCGCCCACCGCCGCGCCCTTTGCGCCGCCCACCAGCTTGTTCACCAGCGCGCTGCCCATCTCGGACTTGGCGTTCCCGTTCAGCCGGCGCAGGAAGGAAAGGATATAGTCCGGCACCTGGTTCCCGTACCGCTCCTGCATCACGCTCCTCACCGTGTCGTTGTCCGTTTTGTAGTTCATCAGCCGCGTCATGTCCTCAATGGGCAGCACAAAGGCGTTGTAGTCGCTCATCTGCTCCATGTGCGCCGCCCACATCTCCACAAAGTTCTGCACCTCCAACGGGTTGGACGCCTGCTGCGCCAGGGGCTTGGTGAAGCTCCCCAGCTTCAGCCGGTTCTCCTGCTGGCTGGCCGGGTCCGTGCGCAGGTAGTTCCGCGCCACCTTGAAGGGCACATAGTAGCTTTCCTTGAACTTCTCCACCCCGTACAGCTCCCGCGTCACCTGGTTGCCCCATTCCGCCGTGTCCCTGGACAGGAATTGCACCATGTGATCCACAAAAGCCTTCTGCTTCTCCGTCAGCTTGCCCGCTATGGCCGCCAGGTCCTCCGCCGTCAGCTGCCTTGCGCCCGTGGCTTCTCCCGGGTGGCTGTTCTTCTGGAATACGATTCCGCCACCCAGTAGATGGTTGGTGCCCACCAGCCGCTCACGCTTGGCCGCCGCGTAGATGTACATGGCCTCCTGAATCCGGAGCTTCTGCTTCTTCCCGTCGTGCAGCGTCACTTCCACGCCGTTTTCCAGCTGCTTGCGCTCACTCTGGTTGATAATCTCCTGCACGCCGTATTCCTTCAGCGCCGCTTCCATGTACGCCTGCCCCTGGGCTACGTGCCGGGTGTGCGTGTTCTCCGCGTCCCGCACCGCCTTCCAGATGGGCTCCATCTCCGTGCCTTCAAAGATGTGGAATACCGTCCCCGGGGACAGCAGCGCACGGTTCGTTACGTTCAGCACCGTTTCCGCCGCTTTGCCCCGTTGCTTGTGCGCTTTTCTTTGCAGCATCCGCGCCACCAGCCCGTCCCCGGCTTCCTGCAAGCTGTCCTGACGTTTCTGCATAAACAGCCTGTCCTCGTTAATGATCATCGCCGCATAGCTGCGCAGAATGTCCCGCAGCTCGATGGTCTCCGCATGGGACAGCCGGTTCAGCTGCTTTCCGTCCGCGCTCTGGGCCAGGCGCCGCATGGCCTCCGATACGTCCCCATTGTAGAACGCCGCCAGCGCCGGTATGCCCGTGTCCGGCACCGCGCTCCCGTTGGCGTCCCGCTTGGGCAGCACCGCTTCGTACTCCTGCCGCGCACGCTCCAGCATCTCCCGCTTGATGGTCACCCCCTTACCTTCGTTATAGTCCAGCGCTTCCAGCAGCGCCGTCACCGCCTCCCGCATCTGATAGGGCACAAAGCTCCCCGGCTTGGGGCTGTTCAGCTTTTTCAGTATGCGCCCCTTCTGCCGGATGACCTCCGCCCGGGCCTTGCGCTGCTCCGCCAGGGTTTCCCGCGCCTTCCGCCACCGCTCGATGGTGCCTTTCGACTGCTCCAGCTCCCGCCGTGCTTCCTGCAGCTCTGCCCGCGTTTTCTCCAGCTCCCGCGCGGTTTCCTGCGTCCTCGCCTCCGCGCCCTTTACCGTGGGCGCCTCCAGGTATCGTTGGTACATCTCCGCCGTCACGTACTGGGTCATTTCTTCCAGGTTCATTGCATAGGGGTTGCTGACCTCCCTGCGCACCGCTTCCAGGGCCGCCATCACCTGCTGCACCTTGTCCCCTTCGCTGGCGTCCTGGTCAAACATACCCGGCCACTGCTGATGCATCTCTTCCCAGGCTGCGTCCAGGCTCAGGGCGTTTCGGTCATTCCTCGCCGCAATGTTCCACCGTCCAAAGGCCGCCTTTCGGAATTCCTTCTCCGATCCGTACAGCTTCGCCGCTTCCGCCCATTGCGCATCCGTCAGCCGGAACCGCCCCTTGCGCAGGTAGCTGCGCAGATCTGCGTACTCGTCGTACATGGTGCTGTCGATGTTCTCGCTCTTGTCCAGCATGTCCCGGGCTATGGCCGCCATGGCCTCCATGGCGCTCTTGCCCTCCGTGTCCGTCCGCGCGTTGGCCATGGCGTCAAAGGCTTTTTGCAGGTTCGCGCCCAGGTCGTTCACCCGTACCTTGCTCTGGTACTGCGCTTTCATCTCCCGCGCCAGCGCCCACACCGCCTTGCGGTCTACCGCCGCTTTCCCGTTTGCCCCGTCCCGCATGGCCCGCAGCTGCGCGTTCAGCGACCCCACCAGCTTCTGCAGCCGTTCGTTCTCCTCCACCACCCGCTGCATCTCCGTCATGTCGGTGTCCACGTTTTTCAAGGAAAAATTTTTCTGGGCATTGCTATTTTCCGTAGATTCGGATATACTATCGTTAGGGGGAGCACTCCACACGTAGCTATGTGAGGAACTGAGCATAGCAGTGTGGTTAAGGGCTCTCCATTTTTCTATGCTTCCCTTTTCCAGGAATAATGTTTCAATGCGCGCACTCCGCGTTCTTTTGGAAAGTTCCATTAAACCGCGCAAAGATATTTCTGCGTCTCCTCTTATAACCTTTAGTTTGGTATAGCCACCTTGTCCGCGAATTACCTCTATACTTTCATGTTCCTGAAGCATCTTGTACGCATTTTCCAACGCCAATGCAATATCCTCAATTTCTGTGAAATGCTTTTGAACATGTCTAATGTTGTCATAGGAAATCCCGAAAGCATATTCGCCTTTCTTAAATAGGCTGCTGTCCCCGGCCTCCTGCGCAATGCGTTGTTTTAACTCCTCCGAAATCTTTCCAAGGAATATAGTTTTTTGTTCATTTGTCTCCAGGGCATTGCGAATGTGCCGCAATAGTTCTTCCCGCGTTTCAACCACAACGCCGCCTCGGCTCTGAATATCATCCCTTTCTTGTTTTGCAATCTCCTCAAAACCATACTCTTTTAAGTCATACGACTTCTTGCTTTTTGCGCTACTTTCATTCTGTGTTTTGTTTTCCTCCCGAGAAACTTCTTTTGTTTCTTCCCTCGTTCTTCCCCGTTCCCGCTTCCCGGCCTCCTCCATGAGCCGGTTGTACTCCTGTATAATGGTTTCGCCCCAGTCCGCCTCATGCTCCAGCATGGCCCGGGCTTCCGGGTTCTTTCCCGCGATCTTTTTCGCCAGTGCCTTCACCTCGGCCACAAACCGGTTGATGAACGCCATCACCTGATCCATGGCCTGCTTGAAGGCATTTTTATTTTCCGCGTTTTCATAGGCACGGGAAACAAACGCCCCCAGCGCCTCCGGCGTGGCCATGGCGTCATACAGCGCGTCCGCCGTCAATTCCTCCAGGGCTTCCTCCCGGCTCAGCTCCTGGCCTTCGGCGGCCTTGTACTGCTCCTGCTTCTCCGCCACCCGGCTCTCCAGGTCGTATCCTTCCGTGCTCCGCAATAGCGTCAGCACCGCATCCTGCAAGTCCTGGGCCTCCTGCCCCATCTGCTCCCGGATGTAGTGCCACCCTTCGTGGGTCGCCACCCGCGTCAAATACCCTTCCTCCGCGTCCAGGGCCACCACCATGCCCTCGGAAGTTGTGTATACGCCGTTGGCGCCCCCGTCCCCAATGCTGTCCACCACCGTGTAATGCACCCCGTGGGCCTTGGCATAATCGTCCAGCAGCGATAGCATCACCGCCTGGGCTTTTGTGGGCCGGGTGGTTTTCGCCGCATACACCACCCCCGTGTACCCTTCCGTGTACGTCCGCGGCAGCTGCCCCAGCTGCTCCTGCACCGTCTTGCCCAGGCTCTCCGGTATCTCCAGCCGCGCATTCTGCGCCGCTGTGGCCTCCTGCCCCGCCTGGTAGGCGATGCGGTACACCCCGTCCTCCAGCATGGTCCCAAAGCCCACCTTGCGTTCATATTCCGTCATGGCCCGGCTGTTCTGCCCCGCCTGGTACGCGCTCTGAAAGGCCTGCCCGTATATCTCTAGGGGCAGGGATGTATTTTCATACCCCGCCAGGAACCGCCGCGCCGTCTGCGTGTTCTCAAACATGGCCGCCCGATTGTAGGCCGCTTGCGTGTCCGTGTCCGCAAACCGCACCTGATCCAGCCGCAGTTCTCCCTTGCCCTTGCCGTCAATTTCCACTTCTACCCAGGCCGCGCCGTCCCGGATACCCTGGAATCCCGTTACCTTCACCGGTACATCCTCGTACCCCGCTGCCGTTGCTTCCGCCGCAAAGGGCGTATGCTTCACACCCTTTGCGTCCTCCGCCTGCTGCATCTGCTCCACCGCTGCCCGCACTGCCTGTTCGCTGGCCGCGTCGCTCCGCAGCCCGGAAATCCGTTCCGCCGCCGCCTGGGCCGTGTCCGCGTCCACGCCCGCCTCCGTCAGCGCTGTGCGCGCGCTTCTGGCCTTAATCATGCCCACGCTGGTGGAAAAGCCCGCACCCAGAGAACCGGACAGCCCGCCCACCAGCATGCCCTGCAACGTCTCCACCACAAACTCCATGTCCGTTTCCACCGTGGCCTGCGTCACGCTCATGCCGGCGGCTCTCTTCTGTTTAATACTCTCCGCCCGTTGGCTGCTGTCCCCATTCAGGTAGTTGTCCAGGGCCCGGTCCACCACGTTCCCCGGCAGCTCCTCCAGGGCCTCCGGCACAAAGCCTTTGATCACGTTCGCCAGGATGGTCCGGTAGCCGCCCCCCTTTCCCAGGGAAAACGCCGCTGTCAGGCGATCCATGCCCATTTTCTCCGTGATGGCTTCTACTACGCCCGCCGCCAGCCCCTGCACCAGCGCCCGGCTGTTTTCCCTGCCCAGCAGCAGCTCCTGCTGCGTTTTGCCCGAGGTGGCAGATAGCGCCATGATTGCGCTTCCGCCCGTCGCTCCGCCCAGCCCCATGGCCAATGCGCTGTCCCCGGACGTCATTAACACCTGGTAAATCAGGTTCGCGGTTTGTCCGCCCAGCCCATCCCCAAAGGCCTTCCGCTGTCCTTCCATGACGGTTTCGCGAACCGCGCTTTGATATTGCGAAGGCGTGAAAGCCATGTCGTACGGGCTTGTTTTCCTGCCCATGGCTGTATCTATGACCGTTTGAATTGCGCCGATGCCCGCCGCAGGCGTTTGTAGTATGCTGTTGATGGACGTTACCCACGCGCCAAGGGGTGTTTCAGCCAAATTCACCCACGCTTCCACGTCCCGGTCATACCGCCGTTTCTGCAAACGCGGTTCCAATATCTCCAGGTATGTCTTCGCCTGCTCTTCTCCTTGGGTGTTATACAGGTAGTTATAGGTTGCCCGCTCCTGGTTGGTTAATAGCAACCGTTGACGGATGGCGTCATTGCCCATGTAAAGCACGCGTTCTCCCCTGGGCGCTATGTTGGTTCCCGCCTCCGGGTTGTTTTCCGCGTAAAGCATCAGCCTGTCCCGCTCCTCCTGAGACAGGTTGATGAGATACAGGTCATGGTTTCCATTCCGGTTCCATACGCCGTTTGCCGAAGCATTTTGCGCAAAGTCGTCCTCAAAGCGCAGCATGGCATACTCGCCCTCGGCAATCTGCCTTTCTACGGTCTCCAGCTGATCTTTGGCGTTGTCCATCGCTGGCCCTGTAATTCCCGCCAGCTCCATGGCCGCAATGTCCTTTTTCAGCTTGTATTGCTGATTGTACAGCTCTGTCAGCAGCTTGCTGGCTTCCTGCCTGGCAATGGGGGCCTGCATCGTTCCCGCGTACTGGCTCAGCTCCTCCACTTGGGTCAGCTGTCCCTCGTTGACCCGCTGCCGATCCCGCTCCGCATAGCTGAACCCGCTTTCGAGCACCCCGCCATCCTCCAGCGCTTTTGCTTCCGCCCTGGCCTCCTCCGCCTGCTCCTCCAGGCTGGCCCACCCTTCATAGTCCAGCAGCTCCTGTTCTGTCAGCGTTTCACCCCTGTCCACCTTTTCCTTCGCTTTCAGGTAGGCGTTATATGCTTCCGGATATTTTTCCATATCCGCCTTCAGCATGGCGTCTATTTTTTCCGCATCCTCTACCGCCTTGACGTAGCGGTCAAGATGCTCCTTCGTGTTCTCGCCGTAGACGGCATCTATCTCCTCTCCTTCACCCGGCAACGGTAGCCCCAAACGGCGCAGGATGGTTTCCTCGTTGGTAATCCGCTTGTTCACCTCCGCCACCCCGGCCGTGTCGCCCTTGGCTTCCAGCTCTGCCTGCTGCTTATACAGCCCCTTCAGTGTGCTGTACGCATTGTTTGCAAAGGCCTGATCCTCCTGGCTCAGCTGCGGCAGTACCCTGGCCCTGGCCTGCTCCATGGGCGCAATGGAGTTCGCATTCTGCGCCGCCATAAACAGTGCGCGCCCTGCCCGGCTTGGCACGCGGGTGTTCTCGATCTCCTCCAGCGCCTTTTGCGTGGCCTGCGCCTGCGTGGTGTTCGCCTTCCACAGCTGCCCAATGTCCGAAAGCACCGGATTGTTTTGTACCTGTTCTTCCGTGGGCTTCTGTCCATACTTTTCAAAATAGCTCTGGTACTGCTTCAGGGCCTCCCGTTGCTGACTTTGCCATTGATACTGTTCCCGGGCCTCCCGGGAGCTTTGCGGCGTGCCGTACCTCCGCCGGTATTCCTCTTTCTGCTCGCGCTTGGTAAAGTTCCTGCGCATGGCTTCCGTCTGCGCCGAAGAAGCCGGCCTGCTCTGGGCGGAGCGGTTCAGCGCCTCCCGCAGCCTGGCCTGGTTTCTCGCCTTCTGCTCCTCCCGGCTCATGGAAAGGATTTCCTTTGCCCGCTCCTGGGCCGTCTGTCCCTTGGTTCCCGCAGAGCTTTGCACCGGCAGGTATTTCTTGCCGGTCTCCTTCTTTTCTTCTTCCTGTTTCTCCTTCGGCCTTGCCATACGCCTTTCCCTCCGTTAAATGTTGTTGTAGCGGTCCGACCATTGCAGGTACTGCTCCAGGGCCGTCAGGTATTCCTGATTGTACTGGTTCAGCGCCCGGTCATAGTCCTGGTTGTACTGGCTCAGCGCGTCCTGATACCTGCCGTATTCCACGCTTTGCCCCTGGCGCAGGGCGTTCAGCTTGTCGTAGTAATCGCCCACCTGATCCCGGTACCGGTTGTAGTCGCTGCTTTCCTGGTTTTGATAGTTTGCCAGCAGGTTTTGCAGCCGGTTGCCCTCCGCCTCATACCGCGCCAGGGCATTGCTCTGCAGGTTCAGCAGCTGGTCGTTCAGCCCGCCCAGGTACTGCTGGTACGCCTGATTCCCCGCCGTGGACGCATAGGAGGAGCCATATCCCCCCGTCAGCGCCGCCGCCTGCCCCATGGTGTCCTGCATGGCCAGCCGCCCGCCCTGCACGTATTGGTTCTTGTATGCCTGATACAGCGGATCGCTGCCCACGTCATAGTTGAAGCTGCCCCGCCCCGCTACCTGATCCAATAGCGCGTCAATCTGCTGCTGGTATTTGCTGTTGTATACAGGCGTCCCCGCCTGCTCCATGGCCGCAATCCTGTCCGCGTAGCTGTCCGTATAGGTGGGCTTTTCCATGCTGGGCTTTTGCAAACTGTTCAGGTTGCTCTGCCACTTGTCCATCTGCTCCTTGTAGGCCGGGTTCGCCACTGGCGCCGCGCTGGCGGACCTGCCGCCGCCCCCGCCGCCGCTTTTCTTTTTTTCTTTCGGCTCCTCCACCGGCGTGGATGTTCCGCCAGCGGATTTTCCCGGCTGATAGGCAATCTGCTGAAATTTGTTGTTCGCTTGTACCGGCATCAATACTCACTCCCATATCCCACGTATTTGCTCCAGTTCACCAGCCGCGCATGGCCCACCCCCGTCAGGCGAATCTCCATCCGATCGCAGCGCCTGGGGTAAATGGGCAGGGTGCAGCGCCGCTGATCGCCGCCGCTCAGCTCCTGTACCTTCTCCCATGCCCCGCCGTCCCGGCGCAGGGCCACCTCCGCCCTCGCCCCCGGGTCCAGCTCCAGGTACAGCTGTATTTTCCCAATGTATTTGTGATCCGGCAGCTCCCGCAAAATCTCCCCCGTGCGCAGCTCCCAGCTCACTTCCTCATCCGTCTCCTCCTGGGCATATACCGTGTAGTCGCTGCCCACCATAAAGAAATCCTTGTTGTATTCCCCGGGCAGCAGCGCATACAGCTCCCCGTCCGCCCGGAGCATAAAGGTCTCCGTCAGGCAGCTGGCAAAGCCCAGGGCGTGGGTGCCGTCCTCCCGCGTCCATACCCCCGCCGCCGTGTCATATACCAGCAGCTGCCATGCCCCTTCCTGATCCTCCATGGACAGGTACAGCCTGTTCCCGCATACCCCCGCCACCGCGTTTTTGTAGCTCTCCGTCCCCAGCGCCGCGGATATGCCCGCCACCTCGCTGTCCGCGTATACGCATACGTCAAACACGCTCTTGTAGTACAGGTATTCGTTCACCCGTACCGCGCTTTTGTGGCATCCCTGCTGCACCCCCCGCAGGTTGTCCACGTATACCGTGAAGTTGGATGGCTGTGTGCCGTATACCCGGTGCAGACAGTTTTCCTTGAAGAAAATCACCGCGCTGCCGCTCACCGCCGCCCCCGTGAAGGGCCCCGGCGTGCCCACCGTCACCGCATAGCTGTCCGTGGCTACGCCCTGGTACGCCCGCCAGTTGGTGGGGTCGCCCAGCTTGCAGCAGTAGATTTCATGGTCCGCCGAGGAGCAGCCCCAGAGCCGGTTGTCCTTCTCCACCACAAAATCCATCTCCGGGCAGGTCCGCTCCACCCGCACCTCCCCGGTCTGGGTCAGCGCCTTTTGCAAAATGCCCGTAAACAGGATGTAGTCCGGCCCCGCGTCCGTGAGTATCCAGTCCCCGTTCAGCCCGGCTTCCTCCAGCCCGCTCACCGTCACCCCGTCCAGGGCCTTCAGCCCCTGGCCCAGCCCCGTGGCGCTCACCAGCACATAGGTGGTGGCCTCCGCAACCCATAGCCCCTGGGCCTCGCTCCAGGTTTTCATCACCGGCGCATCCACGCTGGTGTCCAGCCACAGCTGCCCGTTTTCGGGATTCTCCGGCGCCGTGTCGCCCTCCGTGTACTCCCCGTAGGGCGTGCCGTCCCCCTTGGCCAGGGTCACCGATACCGTGCCGCTGCTCACGTTCTTCTGCTCCATGTCCGTGAAGGAAAAGGTGGTGGTGTCAAAGAGCTTCTTGTCCGGGAAAATGGCGATCTTCGCCCCCATGGGCACCAGCGTCTTTTCGCTGTCCTCCACGTCCCCGTAGTAAAAGCCGTTGTAGTAGAATTTCACCCCGTCCACAAAGCAGAGCCTGTCCGTGGCGCATAGCCCGTTGGGCTTGTTGAGCGTCGCCACATGGACGCGCTTTTGCCGGCGCGCCACCGCCGGATACTCCCTGGTGTCCATGTTCTGCATCCAGGCCCATTCCCCGTCCCCGATCCCCTGGGACAGGTTCAGCCCCCGAAAGTCCGTGGTAATGCTCCTGTTCCTGCCGCGCTGCTGTAAATACGGCGCTTCCCGCATGCCCCTTCCCTCCTTATGCCAGGGGATCGTTGCTATCCCTAGGCGGATCGTATATTGGGAAAATGTTTCGCAATCTGCTTTCCTGCAAGGGCATGTGCTCCCGGTTGTAGGCCTGCCGCGCCTCCAGCATGCCCTGGTTGTACAGCGCCGCGTCGTTGTTGTAGCGGTCAATCTCCCCCAGCCGCTGATCCGTCTGCATGTACAGAAAATGGATGTACACCTCGTCGTAGGGCGGCGCGATCAGCAGCGCCACGCTCTTGTCCCCGTCCGTGGTGTAGGGCGCAAAGGTCGTTTCCTCCGCTCCCTCATGGGTCAGTACCATTTCACGGTACCATTGCCCGTCCACCTGGCTGAGCCACCGGAGCTTCTCTTCCTCCGTGCTCTCCCCGGGGCGTTCTCTGTCGATTCGCTCCAATACCTCCGCCAGTGTCATGGCGCCCGCTCCTTTCTACGCAAAGGGGCCGCCGCCTTTTCAGCGGCGGCCCCCAGACTGTCAAAAAACTCCTAGGAGGTGTCGGAGGGGCCGCAGCCCCTCTGACTTTCATTCGTGTAAGCCGGCTTTGCCGGCTTCGCGGGTCATTGATTTTGCTTGCAAAA
>ERZ827423.2264-NODE-2264-length-15707-cov-5.094237_pt1 | contig 15707 bp, 15 predicted proteins | sample MGYA00519775_ERZ827423 | MGnify/ENA primary metagenome ERZ827423 (study PRJEB31778, sample SAMEA3449296) | human gut metagenome | biome: human gut; feature: human-associated habitat; material: faeces | place: United Kingdom | collected 2010/2012 ...
TTCCCTATGGGGCTGGCGGAGTACCCGGCAGAGGTGAGATTCCTATGAGTTCGGTTATGGGATTAAGTTCTCAAAGAACAATATTGGGCATGAGGACAGGATATACACCTTTCCGTACTTCTGCACATTTCTGCTGAAAAGATTTATGGTTGGTTTTCACGCTGAAGAAGAAGCGGAATAACAAAGACAGCAGTGGGAACATACAGCAAAAAATCTGGCGAAAGTTCCCTGCAAAACCGAAATCTGTTGTTGGTTTATTAAGTAGGCTGTCGCATTCTCTAAGTTCGTCGTAAAAAGCGTACACGCATATCATAAGTTCGCTGTAAAAAGTGTTTTATTGCCGCGAAAGTTCGTTGCATTTTTTGCGATTCGGTGGTATACTATATTTGCAGTATGAGATAGGGGGTGCAAGTATGTACCGAATCGCAATGGAAAAGCTACTGAAATGGAAAGAAAGCAAGCGGCGGAAGCCGCTGATTATCGAGGGGGCACGGCAGGTCGGGAAAACCTGGCTGATGAAGGAATTCGGAAAGCTCTATTATACCGATACCGTATATATCAACTTCGATTCCAATTCCAGAATGGCCGAGCTGTTTGCCTCTGATTTGGATACAGATCGCTTGATTATGGGGTTGGAATTGTATTCCGGTCGGAAAATTGATCCCGACCACACCCTCCTGATTTTTGATGAGGTGCAGGAAGTGCCAAGAGCGCTCAGCTCTCTCAAGTACTTTTACGAAAATGCGCCGGAGTACCACATTGTATGCGCAGGCTCTCTGCTGGGCATTGCCCTGCATGAAGGCACTTCCTTCCCGGTGGGCAAAGTGGACTTTTTGAAGCTATACCCGCTTTCTTTCAAGGAGTTTTTGATGGCCACCGGTAAGGAGCGTTTTGCAGAGCTGCTTAGCAAGCAGGATTATCCAATGATCACGAGCTTTAAGAAGACCTACATTGATGCGCTCAAGCAGTACTATTTTGTAGGCGGTATGCCGGAAGCGGCGCAGAGCTTTGCGGAGAATAAGGATTTTAATGAGGCCCGTGAGATACAAAAGAGAATCCTTGCCGCTTATGAGCAGGACTTTTCCAAACACGCACCGAATGAGATCGTTCCCAAGATCCGCATGCTTTGGAACAGCATCCCCTCGCAGTTGGCAAGAGAAAACAAAAAGTTCGTCTATGGCCTCGTTCGAGAAGGCGCACGAGCCAAGGATTATGAAACGGCGATTCTGTGGCTTTCCGACTGCGGGCTGGTTCATAAAATTAGCCGTGTAAACGCTGGCGGAATTCCCCTGAAGGCCTATGAGGACTTAAAGGCGTTCAAGCTGTTCCTTGTTGATGTGGGACTGCTTGGGTGTATGGCTGGCCTCCGCCAGCGCACCTTGCTGGACGGAAACGACCTCTTTATTGAATTCAAAGGTGCCCTTACGGAGCAGTATGTTTGCCAGCAGCTGAAAACCATTGAGGATCTGGGCATTTACTACTACACCAATGACAGAGGGTCTTGTGAAATTGACTTCATCGTGGATACAGGCGAGCAAGTGATTCCCGTAGAGGTGAAGGCGGAAACCAACCTCCGGGCAAAGAGCCTGAAAACCTATCAGGAGAAGTTTGCACCCGAGATCGCCGTCCGTACTTCGATGGCGGATTTCAAAAAGGAAGACCGGCTTGTAAATTTGCCACTGTATGCAGTAGAGCAGATCGCCGAGCTATAACTCGTGATTCATTGCACTGCCGCTGCGATGTGCAAGCTATGAAATGTACCGAGTGTGTGATATAATGAGGATGACAAATCGGGAGTTGGTGAAGATAAAAATGATTATAAACATAGACTATGATTTGAAAGGTTCGATTCTTGATATTGGCGGAGGTGGCGAAGCTATTATCGGGCAAGTGTATGGCGATAGGGTCACCGCAATAGATAATCGTCAGGAAGAACTTGAAGAGGCGCCGAACTGCTGTACAAAGTTGTTAATGGATGCCGAGAAACTATCATTCTTCGATGGTTCGTTTGATAACGTGACTTTTTTCTATGCGCTGATGTATATGTCAGAAGAAACACAGAGAAAGGCCATTTTCGAGGCTACCCGTGTTCTGAAAACTGGAGGAATAATGTGCATTTGGGATTGCGTTATCTCCTCTGCTTATCCAGAACCTTTTGTTGTAGATTTAGATATTCAGTTTACTGATAAGAGAATCCATACTTCCTATGGCATTGTAAAACTTGACCCACAATCTTCGGATTCAATCAGTCAACTTTTGAAGAACGCTGGTCTTAACATTGTTTCTATGAAAGAGGAAAGTGGGCAGTTTAATATTACGTGCAGAAAAGATTAAGATAAATTCCAGCTTTCCTACCTACGGCAGCCTTTCAACAGGCTGCCGTATTCGCTTTTCGGAAGATTTTCATTCGCACATTTGCCATGATGCGCATCTGCGGATACAATGGAGGCAGAAAGGAATGGAGGTGCTGCAAATACTTCGCCGTAAAGCTGAGAAACGAATGGTTGAGCTGTCCCCTGACGAGGTACGGCCGATGCGGAAAGCGCTTCTTGCTTTTCGCAACAAGCTTCTTTCTGCCGGAAAACCGACAGAGGATGCGGCATAAGAAATACCCACCCTGCTGCACAGCAGGGTGGGTATACTTAACCGAATATTTTGTTTTTCCACTGTCAACTTGACAAAGGGCTCTTCAGCCCGTTACAATGCTGTTCCCCTTTTTCGGCACATAAAGGCCGCGCAAATCCACCCCTTCCAGTTCCAGCAGCTTGATTTTTCTGTCGATACCGCCCGCGTATCCGGTGAGGTTGCCTCCTGCCCCGACAACGCGATGACATGGAATGATTATAGAAATTTTGTTGTGTCCGACCGCGCCGCCGACCGCCTGCGCCGACATGCGCGGAATGCCTCTCTGCTTTGCAAGCTTCTGCGCAATCTGCCCATAGGTCACGGTCTTTCCGTACGGTATCTGCAAAAGCTGCTGCCATACCGCCTGCCGAAATGCTGAGCCGACCGGATGCAGCGGCGGCATAAAATCCGGCTCTTTTGCCGAAAAATAAATATCCAGCCATTGCTGCGCTTTCGCAAGAACAGGCGTGCTTTGCCACACGTGCTCTGCGGGCAGATTGTCGGCAAACTGTTTTTCGCCGGAAAGCCAAAGCCCGCACAGACCGACCTCATCTGCCGCGAGCAATAGGGTTCCTATCGGGGATTCATAGGTTTGAATCGATACCATTGTCTGCATCTCTCGCCGCCCCGCGGCAGCTTTCCTTTTTTGTTTTTTTCATCGGTCGCGGGTCTTTCAGCTCCGGGAGTGCACCGCCTGCCACCGCCCACAAATAAAGGCTTGCAACGCTGCCGTACGGGCTGAAACGACGGCGATATTTTTCAAAGCGCTCGCGGTCGAGCGTCTGATGATGGTAAAGCATCCGCAACCCGCGCCGAATGGCAAGATCGTCATAGCTGAAAATATCGGGACGCTGCAGGCAAAACAGCAATATCATTTCCGCCGTCCAAACACCGATGCCCCGCAGCGCGCTGAGCTCCGAAATTGCCTCGGCATCCGTCATCCTTGCAATCGCCTGCGGATCAAACGCGCCGCTTTGCACCTTTGCGGCAAACTCCGTGATATATTCCGCCTTGCGAAAGGTCATACCGAAGGATTGCAGCCTTTCCGTCCCCGCCGCAAGAAGCGTTGCGGCATTGACCGCACCAAGGCTTTCCTGCATGCGCTGCCACACGGTCGCCTGCGCCTTGGTCGAAATCTGCTGCCCGATGATGTGATGGACAACAGAGGAAAACAAATCCGGGTCGACCGCGCGCTCAACCCGCCCGATGCGGTCGATCGCATTGCAAAGGCGCTTATCCTTCCCGCGCAAATATGACAATTCTTTTTCTCCGTATGCAAAATACATGCCCTCACCCTCTTTCCCGGAAGATCATTATAGCATATTTTTTGCGCAAATTCACGGCAAACGCAATTTTTTTGTTTTTTAACACACAGGCGCACAAAAAATCAGGAAATCAAGGCAGCACTTCGGTATACTGAGAACACGGAAAGGTTGTGAAAACCATGGATTGGATTCAAGGCATTCAGCGGGCAATCGACTATGTGGAGACAAACATCACCGAAGAGATTGATTTTGAAGCGGCGGCAAAAGAAGCACATTCCTCTTCGTTTCATTTTCAAAGGGTATTCGGCATTCTGTGCGGCTTTTCTTTGGGAGAGTATATCCGTATGCGCAGGCTGTCGCTGGCGGGAGAAGAGCTCTCGGCGGGAGAGGCAAAAATCATCGATGTCGCGCTCAAATACGGATATGATACGACGGAAAGCTTTTTCGCCTTTACCCGCTTCCACGGAATTACGCCGAGCGAAGTCAAGCGCGGCGGCAAATGCCATACAGGATATCACGGCTCTGTGGCGGGAATGCGGCGCGGACGGCACAATTGAGCGCCTGGCTGCCCGCCTGCCGCAAAATGCGGTGATGAAAGGGCTGCTCGGCATTTGCTTTTCCGCAGAGCTTGACGCAAAGCAATTTCCCCTACGGCATCGGTGTGGAATTTGCGGGCGGCGCGGTTGACCCCGACCTTGAAATTCTCACCATTTCCACGAACACCTATGCCGTCTTTCAGAGCAAGGGAAAAATGCCGGACGCCTTTATTGATCCCTATCACAAAGTCGTCACGGAATTTTTTTCGCAGAGCACGCAATACGAATATGCCGAAAATGTTGAATTTGAGATCTATTTCTCGGCAAATACCGCCGACCCGAATTACACATGCGAAATCCGGATTGCCGTGAACGAAAAAGCACGATCATCCCGCTCCCGAAAAAACGCACAGCCGTCCGAGAGGCTGTGCGTTCTCTTTTTCAAAACAGAACTGCATCGCCGGCGATGAAAGCGCCCAAGGAATTTTCCTTTTGCCTGAACGCAGACAAGGGTCATGCCCGCTTCTCAAACCGCAAAAAATTGCCGCTTTACCGCCGGACGATTCCAAAACGCCCTCGATCCGCGCATCTTATAAAAAAGCTCGCACTTTTTTGATAACCGTACACTTTTTTTGAAATATGTGATATAATGCATACAAAAGATGAAAAACACAAAATAACAGGTTGGGTGGAAACAAATGAACGATAAATGGCTTTCCGTTGCCATGCGCCTTCAAAGCATTGCGCAGGCAGGGCTGCAATACGGCAAAGACCCATATGATATTGCGCGCTATACCGAGCTGCGGGAGATTGCCGCACAGCTGCTGGCGGAGCGAACCGATCTGCCGCCGGAAAAAATTCATGCCGTTTTCTGCAACGAAACGGGATATCAAACGCCGAAATTGGATACACGCGCGGCTGTGTTTTCGGAGGGGAAAATTCTTTTGGTTCACGAGGCGGACGGCACATGGGCTCTGCCCGGCGGCTGGTGCGATGTGGATCAATCCGTCGCCTCCAACACGGAAAAAGAAGTTTTGGAGGAGGCGGGGCTGCGGGTACGCGCCGTGCGCCTCATTGCCCTGCAGGATTGGCGGCTGCACAATGTGCGCAATTATGCGCACGGCGTAATCAAGGCGTTTGTTTTGTGCGAAAATCTGGGCGGCGCTTTTGCCGAAAACCCGGAGACGACCGAAGCGCGTTTTTTCGAAAAGACGGCGCTGCCCGCCGAGCTTGCAACGCAAAGAAGCTCAAAAGAACAGATTCTGCTTTGTTTTTCGGCATTTGAAAATCCCGATATGCCGACGCAATTTGACTGAAAAAGGAGACAAGCCATGGATGCAAGAAAATTCATCGATTCCGTTACCCTGGCGGCACGCCTGAAGGACACCATGCGCCATTGCTATACGGAAAAAGGGCGGCGCGAAAGCGTTGCGGAGCACAGCTGGCTGACAACGCTGATGGCGTTTTTCCTGCAGGATGAATTCCCGCAGGCGGATATGAACAAAGTGATCACCATGTGCATGATTCATGACCTTGGCGAAGCCTTCACCGGCGATATCCCGACCTTTGAAAAAACCGAGGAAGACAAACGGCGCGAAAAAGCGCTGCTTTTTGCATGGGTGGATTCCCTGCCGCCGCTTTATGCGCAAAAGCTGCGCGCGCTTTACGAAGAGATGGGGCAAAGAAAAACCATCGAGGCAAAGATTTATAAAGCGATCGACGGGCTGGAGGCAGTGATTCAGCACAACAATTCCGCCTTTTCCACCTGGCTGCCGCTGGAATATACGCTCAACCAAACCTACGCGCAGGACAAAACCGCGTTTTCCGAATATTTATCACAGGTGCGCTGCCTTGCAAAGCTTGATACCGTCCGCAAAATTGAAACGGAGGGAAAAAATGCCGAGCCGCAATAACAGCTCAAAGCGCCGTTGCCTCTGTTTTTGAAGTCAAAAAATCGCCGCCGATTAGAGGGTTGGAATTAGGGATTATCGAAAACAACGATGATTTTTGAACGACATCCTCAAGCGGTGTAAAAAGGAAGACCACACAATAGGTTCTGTAGCCTGTTGTGTGGTCCTTCTTTTTATGTATTTTCCTTTTGATTATCCAAAAGAACGTGATTATCAAGCATCAATCAAGCCATAGTATAGCCGATTTTATTAACACCAATAACACCACGACGAAGTACAGATATATCAATGGTTTCATACTCCGTCTTATTGATGCTTGCGATCGAAGTCTGCGTTCTCGGAATATCGATCCGCTCAATCTGCGTCCTTGGGATTGGAATAGTCTCTACGCCGAGTTCGTGGAGAACTTCATTCGGCAATTCATAATTCTGCTCAACAAGTCCAAAGCAGGTGAAGCCCGTGTCCACGCAGAACGATATGAGCTTCTTCTTTCCAATGTTATAGATGACGCAGAACGAGGTACCAATCAAGCTACCGAGAAGGTATCCCACAACGGGGAGCTCAAAGCCAAGCGCCTGACCGATAATGCCGCCGATATGTGCGCCAAGCAGATAGCCGCCCGAGAGGACAACAATATCCACAAAGGCTGCTCCCATCTGCTGCGTACTCATCTTTCCGGCAGCAACAAGAATGCTGTTCTTTACCGTCTGCATCACAAGTGCAACGACTGTACCAAGAACGGTAGGATTGATACCTTTGAATGCCTCGCCAAGAACTCCTCTTTCACATATTATCAGCAGAGAAGATGATATGGATCCGCGGAGGAAACCTTCCGCTCCTGTGGATATTCCCTTCGTTCCCATCCTCGTTATCTGCTGAATGTCAATCTCTCCATGCTTGATGAGATAATCTATCGCTTTGTATATTTCGGGCGCAAGCTGAAATGCTACGGTGATTGCCGCAGTAGTGTACCCAGCCTTCAGTGCCTGTTTCAGCATATATTCCGTATTGATAGCATTCCCCGCAGTTACGCCGTGATCTTCCGCCCTAAACTTCTGCTCTTTGCTTCCACGAGCGATATCTTCCAGTTTTTTTCTGGACGCGCTTTTGGAACTGACACCTTCCTCGTTCTTTATGGTGTCTGTCAGCCTGGATTCGGTTTCAGCATAGGCATCGGAAACATCCAAACGAATCTGCTGATTCCTCAACGCCTCACGGTGAGCCGCCACCTTGGCATCAGAAAGCTGGTCGGAAGGAACGAGTCTGCCCTGGTCATGATAGCTTGCGTGACCGGATTCTGGGTCGAATCTCGCCTGTGCTTTTGCAGTCTTTTCTGCTGTAACATAGGATTTCGCACTATAAGCCTCGCCGGAGTCCAATTGAATATCGACAGAGTCTTTTAAAGTGCTGTGTAGAACAGAAGCACGGTCTGCTGAATCAGCCGCGACCGCATCAACATTGAATGTTCCAGCTCCCCATTCCTCGAGCATATACCCTTGGAGCTGTCCGATTCCAAGATTCCTGTACTGGTGGTTATTTATATTTTCTTCAAGTTGTTTGATTGCTGCCTCGATTGCACTTACATATTCCTGTCCCATATGGGCAGCAATATCCGTACCCATTATTCCGGTAGCAAATTCCCAGCCTTGCTGCATCTCGGTTTTTGACTGCATAGGCCGTTACCTCACATATTCATAAACTTTTCAAGCCCGTCAATGTAGAGACTGACCACTCCATAGAAAAGCATCCGCCGTTTCATCAACGACTTGTTTCTGAAAATCTCCTCAGACTTTGAAGCGAACTGTGTTCCAATTTTTCCAATGGCATCTGCACCCGTTGAGAACGCCTTCTTGACGCCTTTCAGAACATCGGCCTTTTTATGCTTTTTCTCATCAGCCATAACCGTTTCGATATCTGCATTTTCGAGAGCATCCTCTGTGGGAAGTTCGACTGCCGACTCAGCATTCTGGTCTGTACCCGTGGCGGCGATATTTTCCTTTGTGGCCTTGAGGAAACTCGGAACAGGAAGCGCAGAGAGTTTTTCCAGAAACGCATCATAATCCTTGCGGGTAGTCAGCGCCTTCGAATCAGCATATACGACAGCCTGATTACCTGCCCAGCCGAACCTGACTCCGCATTCATCAAACTTCACATCAATAACTGGAATCAATTTATCTGTGCCTTTTATCTCTCCAAGAAAGAGAATTTTTCCTTGGATATTTCCGGCTTTTTTGTTACCCAGCCAGACCTTTTCCGTCCAAGAGACAATGTTGATGGAATCATCTCTGGTGCCGATGGTACCATGCTCATTGTCATCGCGTGTTTCCACCATCTTCTTTAGCTGGTTCATCAACAACTCATCCTTACATACAACGATGAGAGTTTTCTTTGCTTCAAACATATGCATTCTCCTTTGTGCAGCCCCCGATTTCGTGGAACGATATTTATATTACTTGCGGGTCGTAAAAAACAAGCCGCCGTGCCACGGCATGCAAACCGGCTTTTTGCTTTTTCGTGTTCAGCGGCCTTGCGGTGCTTCCCCGACATATCCGCCAAGGCCTCGCACGCGCACCTCGCCGCTGCGCAAAACATCCTCTGCACCGTCCGAAAACACCACGCGCAGACCGTAATCCTCCGTCAGCCCGACGGCGCGCGCCGTTTTTTCAGCCGTCCCGCAATAGGATAAAATGCGGATCTCTTTACCGAGCGTCACACAATGCTGCCGATATTCCGGGAAATAGACCGCCTCTTTGCCCGCTTCAAAGCGCCGCGCCATTTCGTCAAGCTCCCGGATAAGCGCCTCGGCAAGCGCCGTCAGCGCGCAGGGATACCCCTGCTGCTCCAATGTGGTTGCGCGCAGGGCGAGCTCTCCCGAAAACGGTGCAGAGGAAACATTGATACCGATGCCGATAATCAGCCGGGAAAGCGGGGCTTGGACCGGGTCCGGCATACGCTCGGTCAATATTCCGCAGATTTTCTTTCCGTCAATCACCGGGTCATTCACCCATTTGATACCTGCATGCGCCCCGCATGCGCGCGCAACGGCATGCAAGACACAAACCCCCGCCGCGCAGGTGAGCGCCGTGCAGTCCTGCGCCGGGCGGGAAAGGGGCAGATAATAAGAGAGATACAGCCCCCCGCGCCCGGATAAAAAACCATTGCCATGCCTGCCTCTGCCGCCGCTTTGCTCCATGGCAATAAGCACCTGCCCGCGCGGAAGCACACCGCCTTGCAGGCGGCGGCGCAGCTCGGTATTGGTGGAATCGATCTGCGGGAGCACCAAAACCGTCTCCCCGCGCGCACCGAGCCGTTTCGGCAGGGAAAGCAGCGCCTCGGCTTCCTCACGCATTTGTTTTTTCCTCACTTTCCCGCCCGCCCCTCTGCTCGGGCGGCGTATTTGTCAATGCAATTTGCGGAGCGAATACATTCTTCACGCGGTATGCGATATATTCCTCATTAATATGGGAAAGTGCGCCGCCGATGAGAGGCTTTTGCGCATAGGTGCCCAGCATCTGCACAATATTCTGCTGCACAAAGCCGGCGCCCGGCTGCTCGGACTGCTCAAGGCGCGGCTGCGCCCCGAAAAACAGCTTGACCACGCGGATACATGCGGTTTCATGAAAGAGAATCCGCAAAATCAGAACAGGCTCTCCGTCCTCATTCTCCGCAAATCGCGCATAGGTGCTGATCCAGTATTCCTCCCCGTGAAAGCTCTCTTTTTGCAGATACGGTGCTGTGAATCCGACGCGCAGAAGATGCACCTCGTCCCGCTGTGCATAACGCACGAAAAACGCATCGCCGCGCACGGAAAAGGAAAGATCGGAAAAGCCTTGAGCATAATTATTCTGAAGTATTTGCAGCACCATGGGCAAAAGCCCGAGGGAGGCATCCTCGCCCGCGCTCTGCGCCGGATAGAAAACGCGCTCCGCAAGAGAAAAACACTGCGGCGGCAGCGCCGCTTTTTCCGTTGGCTGCCCTCTCTTCATAAAATGTGCCGCAAGCCTTTGCAGGGGGCTTTGCGGAGGCATTTTTTCGGGCAGCAGCTGCCCGCGGCAATACCACACCGCCCTTTCCTGCGCCCGCAGCGCCGCTGTGCCCTTTTCGTCCGGGGAAAGCTCTTTGGGCATAAGGCCGTAAAAAAGTTCTTTGACGATCGTGAAATAGTTGCTGCTTTGAAACAGCTCGTCATTGCCTGCATTCGATACGATCAAAATGCGCGAGCGGCGCAGCGCCAAGACATTCTGCCCGAGCATGCCGTTAAGCAGAAAGGCGTCGTTTTCTTCATCCGTCCAAATATGATAGCCGTAATCAAAGCAGCCGTCCTGCACCGGGCTTTTCACATAGGTGCGCGTCATTTTTCGAATCCATGCGGCGCTGAGCAATCGTGTTCCGCGCCATAGCCCCTCATCCAAAATCAGCTGTCCGATTTTTGCAAGGTCGTCCGGCCGCAGATACAGCCCCCAGCCTCCTTTGGTGATTCCCTCAGGCGAGCTCTCCCAAAAAACATCCGTGATTCCGAGCGGCGCAAACAGGCGCTCACTTAAAAATGCAAACAGCGTTTGCCCCGTAATTCTCTGTACAATGGCAGAAAGAATATAGGTGTTGAGGCTGTTATATTGAAAATCAATGCCGTGCGTACCGACTGAGGTTGCGGAGAAAAATGCCCTTGTCCATTCTGCCTCCGCCATGGCATCCATCTCCGCAAAGGAGGAACTGCTGCGCATGGTGAGCAGATCCTGCACGGTCATCTCTCTGTATTTCAGCTTTGCAACAGGCGAAAGGCTTTCAAAAAACGAGAGGACCTTGTCCTGCACGGAAAGCTTTTTTTCATCCCACAGCATGCCGACGGCAAGTGCCGTGATGCTTTTGCAGGCGGAAAATGTGCTTTTGGCAAACGCAAAGCTCTGATTTTCAAATGCCGCCCGCGCAATTTCTTTGCCGTTTTGCAGAACAAGTACCGTATGCATATGCAATGTCGGGTCCTTGGCAAGGCGGCGCAGAAAAGCGCAGAGCACCCCGCTTTCAATGCCCTGCTCAAACGGCATGGCTTTTGGAAATGCCTGCTCGATCGGCGCGCGGGCGGAAAGCTTTTTTTGCGGCTTTTGCACAATGCCGGAAACGGTCGCATGGCGGCTGTCTGCGATTTTCACGGCAAGTGCCGCCGTTTTTGTCAAAGCGTTCAGATTCATTTTGTTTGCTCCTTGCTTTTGCCTGTTTCCTGTTTTCGAAAATACAAAGGGGTTATGCTTTTGTCAGCTGCTGCAAAGAAAGCGGCGTCTCCCGCCAAAGCACACTGCGCGCCGGGCGGCGTCTGTGCTCGCGGGATGCCCCGGAGAAAGTGTTTTGGTATAAAATGAGACGCCTGCCGTCGGTATACCACCCGCCGCCCCGCTTTGTTTTGGGTGGGCAGGGAAGCAAAACGCCCCTGCGGTTATCCCATATCTCCCCGAGCCTGAAAAACGAGACGCATTCCCCGAAAAGCACGGCGTAGGCATCCAGATAAAAGGAGAGCAGCGCCTCCCCGGCGGTGCAAACCGTGCCGCGCAGTGCGGCGCGATACTCTTTGCCCTTGAAAAACGCACCGTAGCGCTGCGCAATACGATCAAGATGCGCATTCAGCGGCTCTGCAGCCGCCCCGAGGAAGAAATAAGGCAGGACGATTTCGGGCGGTGCGCTGCCCGAGGTTTTGACCTGCCTGTATTCAAATCCAGCCATATTGCCGCCTCCGCAGAGTTTGCAGACTTTGCAGGGCTTTTTGCAATCGTCCCCGCCTGCATTCAATATAGCATTCCTGCAAAAAAATTATGCATCAAAGCCCGCAAACAGGAACTTTGCGGTGCGGCAATAGGGCGTGTCGGCGCGCAAAATGGCTTCGCCGCGACTCGGCGCATCGGCTCCCGCCTCCTGCGTTTCAAAGCAAATTGCCGCATGACGGGACGGCAGACTCCCGTTTTTCATGGGGTCTTTCCCGTGTAAAAAGTTTGCCGTATACACCTGCATGCAGGGAAAATCCGTCAGGACCGTCATGGAGCGCTGCCCGGCGCGCAGCACCGCCGCCGGAAAAAGCGTTGCATTGCCGCAGGGTTGGCCCGGCGCCGTTTTGTCCAGATTGAAATTATGGTCGATCCCGCCCGCAAATTCAAACACGGGGCTTTGTGCCGCAAGCGCCTCTGCCAAAGAGGTCTCGCTGCGAAAATCAAGCGGCGTGCCTGCAACCGAAACGCACGGATCGGTAACAATCAGGCGTGCGTCCGTTTTTGCATAGGTGCCTGCAAACAGCTGCAGGGTGTGCGTTGTTATATTCTTGCCGTCCAGGCAGAAATAAGAATGGTTTGTCAGATTCAGCGGAGTGTCCTTGTCGCACCTCGCCTCATAGCGGATCATCAGTCCCTGCGCATCCAGAAAATAGCTCACGCAAAGAGAAAGATTGCCGGGATAGCCCTGATCCCCGTCTTCGGAAAGCAGCGTAAACCGGATGCCCTCTCCCGCTCCGTCCAGCGCAGCATACGGCTCCGCGCAGAATATTTTCCGATCAAAGCCGTCCGGTCCGCCGTGCAGATGCACGCCGTGATCCGTATCGTTTGCCGCAAGCGGATAATAGATGCCGCCGAGCGTAAAGCCGCCGGCAATGCGGTTGGCATAGCGCCCGATAACAGCGCCAAGATAAGCGTCGTTTCTTTCATAGGCGCCGATGCTGTCAAACCCGAGCACAACATCCGTGCCGGCAATGCAAAGGGCGTGCAGCGTTGCGCCGCGATCCAGCAGCGTTGCGCTGTTTTTTCCGCAGCGCAGAGTGTATGCGCGCACGGTCTCTCCGTTTTTTGTAATACCGAAGGGGGTAATTTGCATAGTTTACTTCCTCTCTTTAATCGAAAGAAAAAAGAAGGAGCCGCACAGCGGTTCCTTCTTCTTGGGTGGTGCTCCATCGGAGAATCGAACTCCGGACACCTTGATTAAAAGTCAAGTGCTCTACCAGCTGAGCTAATGGGGCATGATGCGGTTCCGTATTATAATAGCATACGGCACCGCATTTGTCAATAGAAATTTTGATTTTTTTCGATGCTCAGCCGCGCAGCGTAATTCCGAGCTCTTTTTCAAGCATCGCGCGGATTTTCGTCGTTGCTTTGTCGGCTTCCTCATCGGTCAGCGTGCGATCGGGCGCGCGGAAGGAGAGACTGAATGCAACGCTTTTTCTGTTTGCGCCGAGCTGTTCTCCGCGGTATACGTCAAACAGGCGAACGCCGTCCAGCAGTTTGCCGCCCGCCGTTTTCATGATCCGCTCAATCTTGCCGACCTGCAGCGATTCCTCACAAACAAACGCAAGGTCGCGCGTGATTGCCGGGAACTTGGGAAGCGGATGATAAACCTTTGCATCCTTGTGCAGGGCATACAGCGTTTCGGTATCCAGCACGCCGATATAGGCGCGGCGATCCAAATCATAATTCTTCGCAACCGCCGGATGCAGCTCTCCGAAAATGCCGAGCTCCGTTTCGCCGACCGTGACCTTGGCACAGCGGCCGGGATGGAAAGTGGGGTCCTCCGCACAGGCGACAAACTCCGCCCCCTCGATACCGCATTCCGAAAGCACCGTCTCGCAAAGCCCCTTCATGGTGAAGAAATCGCCGCAATCATAAAAGGCAAAACAAAGATGCAGCCGCTCGTCGGGCAGCGTTCCGATAAGCCCGCGCGTGTTGGTCACCGTGCCCTCGGGTCTTGGCAGATATACCTTGCCCAGCTCATACAGCGCGACCGAATCGGAATGGAAATGATCGTTGCGGGAAAGCACCTCCAGCATGGAGGGGAGGACCGTTGTGCGCATGATACCGGTATCCTCTCCGAGCGGATTGCGAATCACGACGCTTTTGCGGCGCGGATCCTGCGGCGCCATGCAGATCTTATCGTAATATTTCGGGGAGATAAATGTGAAAGTGGAAATTTCGTGATAACCGGAGGCGCACATCAGGGTGTGCAGCATCTCTCTGAATTTCTGTTCTTTGCTCAGCCCGCCCTCGCTCAGCTGTGCCTGCGCGCGGGAAGAGGCGATGCGGTTATATCCGTAAATGCGGATCACTTCTTCGGCAAGGTCGTTCATGCAGCCGATATCCGTGCGAAAATACGGCGCCGTCACGCGGTCGCCGTGCACCGTGAAGTGCAGCGTTTCGAGAATGCGCACCATCTCTTTTTTGAAGATTTCAACGCCGAGAAAACGGTTGATGCAATCGCAGTCCAGCGGCAGCGTCACCGGAGCGCTCTTGCCGGGATATTCGTCGATCATGCCGTCAACCACATCGCCCGCACCGAGCAGCTCAACAAGCTCGCAGGCGCGCTGCAGCGCCGCATAAACCGTTTCGCTGTCAAGCCCCTTCTCAAAGCGCGCGGAGCTTTCCGTGCGCATGCCGAGCTTTTTCGCCGCGATACGCACGCTCGGCCCGTCAAAGCAGGCGCTTTCGAAAACGACCTCTTTGGTGCTGTCCGTGATCTCGCTGTTCGCGCCGCCCATCACGCCTGCCAGCGCGCATGCTTTTTTCTCATCCGCAATGACAAGCATTTCGTCTTCCAGCACATGAGCGACATCGTCAAGAGAAGTGAACGCCTCCCCCTGCTGCGCCAAACGCACACGGATGCGGTTTCCGTCCAGGCACTTTCTGTCAAACGCATGCATGGGCTGACCGTATTCCAGCATGACATAGTTTGTAATATCGACAATATTGTTGATCGGACGAACGCCTGCCGCGCGCAGCCGCATGCGCATCCAAAGCGGAGAGGGCTCGATTTTCACATTTTTCACAACGCGCGCGGCATACCGCTTGCATTTTTGCGGCGCTTCGATCTGCACCTGCAGATAGTTTTCGATGCGGTCGCCGTCACCGCAGCCGGCAACATGCGGCACGGGAATGCTGCATTTTCTTTCAAAGCTTGCAGCGCTCTCCCGCGCAAGCCCGATCACGCTGAGGCAGTCGGGGCGGTTTGAGGTGATCTCAAATTCAACCACCGTATCGCTCAGGCGCAGCGTGTTTTTGATATCTTCGCCGATGCATGCATCCTCCGGCAAAATCAAAATGCCGTCCTCCGCAGCGCCGGGCATGTCATGCGTGGTCAGCTCCAGTTCCTCGATTGAGCAGAACATGCCGTTTGATTCCGCGCCGCGCAGCTTGCCGGGCTTTATTACAACGCCGCCGGGCAGCTTTGCAACAGCCTTTGCCACGGGAACCTTTGCGCCGACAAACAGATTCTGCGCGCCGGTAACGATTTGGCGCTCTTCCTCCCCCAGATCCACCCGGCAGATCCAAAGGTGATCGGAATCGGGATGGCGCTTCAAGGAGAGCACCCGCCCCACAACCACGTTTTCGATCTCGGAGCCGAGCACCTCA
>ERZ827423.2266-NODE-2266-length-15701-cov-4.156014_pt1 | contig 15701 bp, 11 predicted proteins | sample MGYA00519775_ERZ827423 | MGnify/ENA primary metagenome ERZ827423 (study PRJEB31778, sample SAMEA3449296) | human gut metagenome | biome: human gut; feature: human-associated habitat; material: faeces | place: United Kingdom | collected 2010/2012 ...
AACGTGACCGTCACCTGCGGCTGACCGACGACATCGGAAAACTGCTGCGGACGATATTTTCTGTATAACGCTTTATACAAACGGCGGCGCTCCTTTCTTTGTGGGTGATAAAAGAAAAAGACGATTGGAACGTAGAATATGTGAACGGACAGGCAGCCTGCATCGCACCAGACGATCCGCTTAATGCTGCTCGGTTCCCCGCCTGACATGGTTCACGGTGTCTCGCCGCGCAGACCTGTCCGCTCGCATATTCCACGGTATATTCCAACCGCCTTGGCTTTTTCCGTGCGCGGAACATACTTGACCGCGTACTTTAGTATTATACACGTTTTCCCTTGAAAAGGCAAGCAAAAAATCGTATAATTTTGTATATGTTCATATTTGTAACGCGCACATGGGATTTTTTGCAGATTCTGCGCGGCAAAACAGGAAAGGATGAAAGAAAATGAAGATCAGAAATGCAGAGCTCTGTGACCTGCCCTATCTGCTTGAGATGCTGGAAAACGCGAAAGCTGCGCTGCGGGCGCTCGGCATCGACCAATGGCAAAACGGCTACCCGAACGAAACCACCCTGCGTGAGGACATTCAAAACAAAATCTGCCGTGTTGTGATAGACGACGAAAACAATATTCTTGCAAGTGCCGCCGTGTATGTGGGCGACGAGCCGACATACCACGAAATTTATAACGGCGCGTGGCAGACAGAAAACAAAATCTACGGCATCGTGCACCGCATTATGGCGGCAAATCATGCGAAGAAGCGCGGCGCGGCATCGTTTTTGATGACCTACTGCGCGAAACTCTCGCTTGAAGCGGGTGTCACCTCCATGCGATGCGATACGCATCCCGGCAATATCATCATGCAGCACACGCTCGAAAAGAACGGTTACATTCGCTGCGGCATCATTCACCTTACGGACGGCGCAGACCGCTTTGCCTACGAAAAAGTTCTGAAATAACGCACAACAAACACAGGCCCCGGCGAGCATGGCAAAACGCTCGCCGGGGCCTCGCTCATTCTATTCTGTTATTTCTTTCACCCGGTAAAATAACACCTTGCGGCATTATCGAAACGCGCGGCTTTCGTCGCGCCGGTCAAAATGCTTACATAGAGATCAGGCCGAATGCGTTCATGACAGAACTGATAAGGATGATGGCTGCAAAGACCGGGCAAAGATACTTGATCATCATGACGAAGATCTTCTTTCTGCGGAACGTGCCGCCTTCTTGCGTCATTTCTTCTTCAATACGGTCTACACCGATCACGCGGGAAACGAGCAGGCAAGTCGCAATAGCCGCAATCGGCATCATAACGGAGTTCGTTAAGAAATCGAAGAAATCGAGGAACTGCATGCCGAGAATCTTTACGGCATCGAGCGGGCCGTAGCCGAGCGAAGACAGCGTGCCGAGCGCGAGCATGATGATGCCGATGACAACGGTCGACTTTTTGCGGTTCCAATGGAGTTCATCTTCAAACGTGGAAACGGCGCTTTCCGTCAGCGCAATAGAGCTTGTGACCGCCGCAAACAGCACGAGCACGAAGAACAGAATGCCAACCACCGTGCCGAGACCCATGCTGGCGAACACCTTCGGAATCGTGATGAACATCAATGACGGGCCCGCCTGCAAGGTGTTCGGGTCGCCGCCGGAGAACGCAAAGACCGCCGGGATGATCATAAGGCCGGCCATAATGGCGATGGCGGTGTCGAAAACCTCTACATTGCGCGTAGAGTTCTCAATAGACGTTTCTTTTTTCATATAAGAGCCGAACGTAACAAGGATGCCCATGGCGATGGACAGCGAATAGAACATCTGCCCCATGGCGGTGACGACGGTCATCCAGGAAAAATTGGCCACGTTGGGCACCAGGAAGTACTTAACGCCTGCCAGTGCACCCGGACGGGTGACCGAGTAAACGGCAATGATCACCGACAGGACCACCAGAACCGGCATCATCAGCTTGGACACCCGTTCCACACCATTGCGTACCCCGGCAAAAATGATGACCAGCGTAAAAATGGTAAAGATAAGGAAACACACCTCTGCAGACAGACCGCTGGAAATAAAGCCGGAAAAATAGCCGTCCTGTGCCAGCTCACTGCCGTGGCCGCTGACATACGCGGAAAGATACCGGATGACCCAGCCGCCAATGACCGAATAATACGGTACGATCAGAATGGGAATGACTGCATTGATCCAGCCGCCGAATTTCAGCCTGCCGCTTTTGCCGAATGCGCCAAATGCCCCCACCGGGCTCTTTTTGGTCATGCGGCCAAGCGCTGTTTCGGCCACGATCATGGTATAGCCAAACGTAACGGCCAGCACGATGTACACCAACAGAAAAATTCCACCGCCGTATTTTGCGGCGAGATACGGGAAACGCCAGATGTTGCCCAGACCCACCGAAGCGCCTGCGGCACTCAGCACAAAGCCGATCTTGCCGGAAAAGGCACTTCGTTTGCTGTGTTTTTTATCCATAAATCCTTCTTCTCCTATTCTGTGATTCGGTCGGAACGTGGTTCCAGTGTAGCACGGTTCATGAAAAAACTCAATCATTTTCCGGTCTTTATCAAAAATGTTGATATACTTGTTCTGCAAATGAGAGAGGGCCTCCCCCGGCTTGCGCCGGAGAAGGCCCTCTCTCATTTGGCTAACGATGCATATATGGAAGAAGGAGAATCACATAACCAGATAGCCGCCATCCACAGGGATGATGGCACCGCCCAGGTAGTCGCTGGCATGAGAAGCCAGGAAGATGCAGCAGCCCTTCATGTCGTCAGGGGTGCCCCAGCGGTGAGCGGGAATGCGCTGGGTCAGCTCGTCGTAACGCTGCTGGGTGAACTTGGGGTTCTTCGGGTCGGTCAGGGCAACGTTCATTTCGGTGTCCATGTAGCCCGGAGCGATGGCGTTGACGTTGATGCCGTACTGCAGCAGGTCGTTGCTGAAGGCCTTGCACAGCTGCATCACGCCGCCCTTTGCAGCGGAGTAGGCGGACAGCTCCGGTCCGCCCTTCTGCCCGAGCTGGGAGGCGATATTGATCACCCGGCCGCTTTTGGCCTTCACCAGATAGGGGAAGGGGGGCACGTGGAGCTGGGAGACGTAGGCGGCGGTCTGCGCCATCCGGCGGGGGGACCAGCGGGAGATGTCCTCCCCGTCGATGCGGATCTCCCCGCTGTTCAGCTCAAAAAAGCGCATCAGCAGGTTGACCAGGGTGGTCTTGCCGGCACCGGTGGCTCCCACCACGGCGATCTTCTGCCCCGGCCGGACGGAGAAGCTGATGTCCCGCATCAGCGGCTGGGCGGGGTTATAGCCGAAGCGCACGTGCTCAAAGGCCACCTGGCCCCGGGTCTGTTCCACGGTCCGGGGGCGGAGGGGATCCGGCCGCTCCTCTTCCTCGTCCAGCAGCTGGAAGGTCCGCTCCGCCGAGGCCAGGGCGGACTGGAGGGAGTTGATCATATAGGAGGCCTCGGTCATGGGCTCCGCCGACTGGTTCACATACTGGAAGAAGGCCTGCACCACACCCACGGACATGGTGCCGTTCAGCATGGCCCGCCCCGCCACGATGGCGATGACCACCTGGCTCATCCGGGTCAGCAGGCGGATCAGGGGATTGACGCAGTTGGTGAGGAAGTCCGCCCGCTGGTTGGCGATGCGGTTGGCCGCCGCGGCCTCGGAGACCCGCTGGATGCTCTCCGCCTCGTGGTGATAGGCCTTGATGACATTGCGCCCGTTGTAGTACTCCTCCACAATGCCGGTGAGGACCGCCACCGTCTCCTGCCGCTCCGCCGCGCAGCGGAGGTTCTTCCCGGCCACCACATGGGTCACCAGCATACAGACGGCCATAAAGGCCAGGAACACGCCGGTCAGGGGCGCGCTGTAGCGGAACATGACGATCAGGGAGCCCACGATGGTCCCCAGCGCCACGATCAGCTTCAAAAGGCCGGTCTGCAGTGTCTCGGACACCTTGTCCAGGTCGCTGGTGACCCGGCTGAGGATCTCCCCCGCCTTGTTCTGGTCAAAGAACCGCAGGGGCAGCCGGTTCAGCTTCCGGGCCACCTGGGTGCGGAGGGAGAGCACCAGGCTCTCCGCCACGCTGGCCATCAGATAGGCCTGGAGGTAGTAGAACACCCAGCTGAGCAGGTACTGTCCCGTCAGCCGGAGCAGCTCACACCCCAGGGGCCCTGTCAGGGAGAAGGGCCGTCCGGTCTGCCAGGCGGCCTGCACCTGCTGCCACAGGTGGTCGATGACCACGGCGCTGTACATGGGGTTCCAGATGGACAGCGCCACATAGGCCACGATGGAGACTGCCACCACCGTCAGCCGTACCCGCTGCCCCCGCAGGTGGCCCAGCAGGCGGACCGCGGTGCTCTGGGATGTGCGCTTCATGCCTCCGCCTCCTTGGTCTGGGATTCGTAGATCTCCTGGTAGACCCGGCAGGTCTCCATCAGCTCCTCATGGGTGCCGATGCCCGCCATCTGCCCCTCGTGGAGGACCACGATCTGGTCCGCGTGGCGGATGGAGCTGACCCGCTGGGCGATGATCAGCACCGCCGCATCCCGCGTCTCCGCCGCCAGGGCCTTCCGCAGGGCCGCGTCGGTCTTGAAGTCCAGGGCGGAGAAGCTGTCGTCAAACACATACAGCTCCGGCCGCTTCACCAGGGCCCGGGCAATGGACAGCCGCTGCTTCTGCCCCCCGGAGAAGTTGGTGCCCCCCTGGGCCACATGGGCGTCCAGCCCCTCCGGCAGGGAGCGGATGAAGTCCCCGGCCTGGGCCACGTCGGCGGCGTGCATCAGTTCCTCGTCCGTGGCGTCCCGGCGGCTGTACCGCAGGTTCTCCCGAATGGTGCCGGAGAACAGCCAGGCCTTCTGCTGGACGTAGCCCAGGTGGTCCCGGAGGGCCGCCTGGGGCATCTGGCGGATGTCGGTGCCGTTCAGCTGGATGGCGCCGCCGGTCACGTCGTGGAACCGGAGGATCAGGGAGGCCACGGTGGACTTGCCGCTGCCGGTGCCGCCGATGACGGCGGTGGTCTCCCCCCGGCGGCAGACAAAGTCCAGATGGCTGAGGGTGTCCTTCTCCGCGTCCTGGAACCGGAAGGACACGTCCCGGAAGGCCAGGACCTCCCGCCCCCGGGGGGCCTCCGCCGGTGCCCGGTCCACCAGGTCCACGATCTCCGGCGTGTGGTCCAGCACCTGCCGGACCCGCTCACAGCACTCCAGGGCCCGGGGCAGGGTGAGGATCACCATCTGGGCCATCATCAGGAAGAACAGCACCAGGATGGCGTACTCAATGACGGCGGTGACGTCGCCGATCTGGATCTGCCCGGCATAGATCTGCCCGCCGCAGAGCCAGTAGGCCGCCACGATGAAGAAGTTGATGAAGAAGAAGGACAGTCCGTCCAGATTGGCGAACAGCAGGTTGGCGCGGATGGAGGTATCCGCGTAGTCGGAGAAGGCGGAGATCATGCGGGCCTCCTCCCGCCCCTCGCTGCAAAAGGCCCGGACCACCCGGACCCCGGTGAGGTTCTCCAGCAGGATGGCGCTCATCCGGTCCAGCAGCCGCTGGAGCTTGCGGAACAGGGGCGAGGCGCTGCGCATGATCCGCCAGGCCAGCAGCAGCACGGCGCAGATCACCGCCAGCAGCAGCACCCCCATCCACGCGTCCAGCCGGAAGGTGAGGGCCATGGCCGCCAGGCAGATCACCGGCACCGGCACCACCAGCTGCAGCGTGGTGGTCAGGGCGAACTGGATGGTGGTGATGTCGGAGATGGTGCGGGTGGTGATGGAGGCGGTGCCGAACTGCCGGAAGTCGTAGATGGACAGCTTCAGGCTCTTGGTGTAGAGGGCCTCCCGCATCTCCTGGCCGATCCGGGCGGAGAGCACCGCGCAGGCATATCCCCCCAGAATGGCGCAGGCCCCCGCCGCCAGGGAGACCGCCGCCATCCGGATGCCGGTGCGGACGATGTCCTCCGCGCCGGCGCCGGAGGTGCCGGCGTTCAGCATCTCCGCCACCAGGGTGGGGATCACCAGTCCGCCCATCACGTCCAGCGTCAGCAGGACGATGGTGGCGGCGCACAATTTCCAATGGGGCTTCAGGAATCGCAGGATCAGCTTCATGGGTGTCTGGCAGCTCCTCTCTGTTGCTTACAGGTCCAAAACCTCATGGGCCGTTGGGCTCGCCTCTGATCGCGGCGCGCCGGGACGCATGAAGTTTTGCAATGCTTCTGTACAGCAAATACGCCCGGCGGACCTCGCACCGGGCGCGCGTAACATCTTCGCAGGCCGCCCCGCTGAAGATTCGTCTCTTTGGAGTCCGACCGCAGATTTTCCGTTTTCGGACGAATCGGATCATAGCATATCCACCCCGGTTTGTCAAGTCCGATCTCGGATTTTCTTCCGGGCAGAAACGTGCCCCGGGCACAGGGAGTTCCTGCGCCCGGGGCGTCTGATGTCCCCGCCGGGGCTTACTTCTTCGGATAGAACAGATCGGAGCGGGTGACCGTGGCGGGAGGCGCCATGTCCAGCTTCCGGTCCGCGATGCCCAGGATGTCCTCCGGGCGGATCCAGGGCTTGCTCTGGATGGCGCTGGTCTCCTCGTGGGTCAGGTAGCCCTCATACACCGTCAGGCTCCGGCGGTAGAAGCCGTCCCGCACGCAGCACTCCGCCACGCCGTTGTTGAGGATGCTCAAAATGAAGGGCAGCATCTCGGCGGCGTAGGCCACGGAGGTGGAGTTGGCCACCGCGCTGGGGATGTTGCTGACGCAGTAGTGGACCACGCCGTTGACCACATACCGGGGGTTGTCGAAGTGGGTCTCGTGGCTGGACTCGATGGCGCCGGGGTCATCGTTGGAGATGTCCACCAGCACGGAGCCGGGCTCCATCAGCTTCAGCATCTCCTTGGTGATCAGGAAGTCGGTGCGCTCCTTGGGCCACTTGACGCAGTTGAGCACCATGTCCGTCTGGGGCAGCACGGAGGCAATGGTCTCCTGGTTGCAGAACATGGTGTCGATGGTGCCCTGGTACTGGTTGGACAGGGTGCGGAGGATCCCCACGTTGATGTCCATCACCGTGCACTTGGCCCCCAGGGCGTGGAGCACCTGCAGGGCCGCCTGGCCCACGGTGCCGCCGCCCAGGATCAGCACGTTCATGCCCGGGGCGCCGGCGAAGCCGCCCACGTACTTGCCCTTGCCGCCGTTGACGGTCAGCATGGACTCCAGGCCCAGCAGGGCGCCCTCCTTGCCGGCGGCCTCGCAGTTGGGGGAGCCGTAGCGGTGGGAGTCCTCCGCCGTGAAGGCGATACACTTGCTCTTCAGCAGGGCGTCCACCTCCTCCGGGTGGGCGGCGGGGTGGATGCAGCCCAGCACGATCTGGCCCGGGTGCATCATGGCGCACTCGGCGGGGGTGAACTCCTTGACCTTGGCCACCATGTCGCAATGGGCGTACAGCTCCTCCGCCGACTCCACGATCCGGGCGCCGGCGGCGGCATAGGCCTCGTCCGAAAAGCCCGCCAGCTTGCCGCAGTCGTGCTGGGCCCAGACCTCGTGCCCGGCGGCGCGGATGCTGTGGACCTCCATCGGGGTGCAGATCACCCGGAATTCTTCCTCTTTAATGTCTTTCAGGATACCAAAAATCATGACGTTTCCATCTGCCTTTTCCGGGCTCCCGTCCCCTTCTCCGGGCGGGACGCCCCATGATGGCTACAGGATAGCACGTGCGCCCGCAAAATGCAACGCCTCTTTTTGCACAAATTCCCGTCCCGCGCCCCGCCTCCCCCTGGGCATCTCCTATTAAAATATTTGTTCCGCCATATTGACACACTGTATCAGATTTGATAGAATAATTGCCGATTTATAAAGTTCCTGCGCATTTTGCGCCGGTACAATAGATCAATGGTAGAGGCGCGGCAGCGAAGAGTATCCGAGCAGCAGGACGGGCAATCCTTCGGAGAAAGGCGTGGCCGCCGAAGGGCTGTCCGGTGCCCCCTGCGGACAGTTGCCTGGGCTGTGGGACAATATCCCCCAGACTGCCACATAGCTTGTGGAGCGTTATCATTGACTGTGTCTATGGGCCCTTTGGCCTGGATCCTGCCATGGATGTTCCTCAGTTTTGGGAATGATTCATGGCGGTTTTTTTATCCCTGGAATTCTATGAAATGCAGATCATGCAGAGAGGATGGCATCAGACATGAACAAGATCTTTGGCCGCGTATGCAGCGCGCTCACCGCGGCGGCCCTGCTGGCCGGGGCGCTGACCGCCTGCGGCGGGCAGCAGGCCGGCACCGCCGCGCCGGACAGCGGCACCACCGGCAGCGCCTTCACCGAGGGCACCAGCGCCGAGCGCCTGGCCGCCGACACCACGCCGGAGGAGGAGAAGTACGGCGGCACCATGCGCCTGAACTTCAACGGCGCTACCAACTCCCTGGACCCGGCCCAGTTCTTCACCAACCAGAACTATGTCCCCGGGTACCACATCTATGAGTCCCCGGTGCAGGTGGCGGACGACGGCTCCGTGTGGCCCGGCGTGTGCACCTATGAGATGAGCGACGACAACCTGCAGCTGACCCTCACCGTGCGGGAGGGCGTGAAGTTCCACAATGGCGACACGGTGGACATCAACGACGTGGTGGCCTCCATCGACCGGTTCCTGGCCTACTCCACCACCGGCCAGGCCAACTTCGGCGACTACATCGTGGACACCCAGGTGACGGACGACTCCACTGTGGTGTACACGCTCTCCGCCGTGGCCCCCATCGCCCTGCTGACCATCGGCGAGCTGAAGGGCGGCTGCAAGGTGATGCCCGCCGAGATCGCCCAGGCCCACATGGACTCCTACATCACCGATGACAGCGAGATCGTGGGCACCGGCCCCTATATGCTGGAGAGCTGGAACCGGGAGACCGACCTGACCCTCACCCGGTTTGAGGACTACGTGCCCGTGCCGGATGACATCGCCGGCACCGGCCCCGCCGCCCCCCGGCACGCCTACTTCGACAAGATCTACTGCTCCGTGGCCAGCGACCAGACCGCCCGGGCCAACGGCATGATCGGCAACGTCTTTGACTACTCCACCTCCATCCTCACCGCCATGGCGCCCCAGCTGGAAAACGCCGGCTGCTGGAGCGACAAGGACTGGAACGGCTGGTCCCCCACCATCATCTTCAACCTGTCCGACGCCAACGCCAGCAGCATCGTTCAGGACGTGAACTTCCGCCGGGCCGTCCGGGCCTGCCTGGACGCGGACTCCATTCTCCTGTCCACCAAGACCGACCCCACCCAGTATGAGGTGGACGGCTGCCCCATGATGCCCTCCAGCCCCTACTACAACGACATCCTGAACCAGAACATGGGCCAGGACCTGGAGAAGGCCAAGGAGTATCTGGAGGCCTCCGGCTACAACGGCGAGACCATCCGCTGGTGGTGCGCGGACTCCGACTCCTACTACACCACCGCCCTGCCCGCCTCTGAGAACCTGAAGGCCATCGGCGTCAACGTGGATCTGCAGCTGAAGGATGTGACCACCTACGAGGCCAGCTACAACGACCCCAACTGCGCCGACTTCGACATCTGCTGCCGGGAGACCCAGAAGTCCTATCTCCACCCGCTGCTGAGCCAGTTCGTCTCCGGCTACCTGCTGTGGGACAGCCCCGAGCGCACGGAGATCATCGAGCGGCTGGGCAGCACCGCCGCCGGCAGCGAGGAGAGCATCCAGGCCTTCACCGACTTCTGCACCCTGCTGGACGACCAGGTGCCCTATATCATCCTGGGCGACTTCGGCACCGTCTGCTGGTATTCCGCGAACATGATCCCGGACCGCCAGGGCGTGGATATGTACTGGTGGAACTCCTACTTCAAGGCCTCGTAACAACACTTGTCACCTAAAGCAGGGGAGGCAGTGCGCCTTCCCTGCTTCCCGGTTCGGCGGGGGCCTGCCTGCGCCGCCGTCTGCAAGAGAGGAAGGAAATCCGTGTTCAAATTTATCGTCAAGCGCGTCCTTTCCGCCATCCCGGTGCTCCTCATCGTGGTGTTCATCACCTTCTTCCTGATGCGGATGCTGCCCGGCGACGTGGCGGTGCAGATCCTGGGCCACGACGCCCCTCCGGGCGATCTGGAGATCCTGCGGGAGACCCTGGGCCTCAACGAGCCCAAGCTGGTCCAGTTCTGGGACTACATCCAGGGCATCCTCCACGGGGACCTGGGGACCTCCCTGTACAACAACCTGCCGGTGATGGAGAACATCCTCAACAGCCTGGAGCCCACCATCCTGATCATGATCCTCAGCATCCTGATCTCCGTGGTCATCGGCATCCCCGTAGGCGTCATCAGCGCCGTCCACCGCAACAGCATCCTGGACTACCTGCTGATGACCGTGTCCGTGTTCGGCCTGTCCATCCCCGTGTTCTGGAGCGGCATCATGCTGGCCTACTACGTGGGCACGGTGCTGCAGATCCTGCCCAACATGTACTACTACCCCATCTCCCAGGTGGGCCTGTGGCAGGCCATCCAGTATGTCATCCTGCCCTCGGTGGCCCTGGGCTTCCAGAGCGTGGCCTCCATCGCCCGGTACACCCGGTCCACCATGCTGGACACCCTGGGGGAGGACTACATCCGCACCGCCCGGGCCAAGGGCCTGGCGGAGCGGGTGGTGCTGTACCAGCACGCCCTGAAGAACGCCATGTCCCCGGTGATCACCCACATCGGCACCAACATGGCGTCCCTGATGGGCGGCGCCTGCGTCATCGAGACGGTCTTCGGCATCAACGGCATGGGCAAGCTGGCCTATGACTCCCTGATCCGCCGGGACTACACCCAGGTCCAGGCCATCATCCTGGTGGTGGCTCTGGTCTACATCGTCATCAACCTGGTGGTGGACATCCTGTACAAGGTGTTCGACCCCAGAGTCGAGCTGAGCTGAGGGGGTTGCACTGTGGTACATCGAATGAAACCCTCGGTCTTTCTGCGGAAGTACGGCCGCATCCTGCTGGGCGGCGGCGTGCTGGCGCTGATTCTGCTGGCCACCCTGGCCGCTCCGCTGATCACCCCCTACCAGCCCACTGCCGTCAGCCCGGCGGAGGGGATGCAGTTCCCCAGCGCCGTCCACTGGATGGGCACGGACCGCTTCGGCCGGGACATTTTCTCCTGGGTCCTCTACGGGGCCCGGATCTCCCTGCTGGTGGGCGTAGCGGTGGCCGCCGTGTCCACGGCCGCGGGCATCGTGCTGGGCCTGCTGATGGGCTACTACAGGGCGGTGGACCGCATCGTCATGCGGATCCTGGAGGGCCTGTCCGCCTTCCCGGACATGCTGCTGGCCCTGACGCTGGCCTGCATCTTCGGCAACGGCGTGGACAAGGTGATTCTGGCCCTGTCCATCGTGGGCACCCCCAGCGTGGCCCGGATCGTCCGCAGCCAGGTCCTCTCCATCAAGGAGAGTGAGCACGTGGAGAGCGCCCGGGCCATGGGCGCCACGGATCTGCGGATCATGTTCCGGTACATCCTGCCCCTGTGCGTGTCCCCGCTGATCATCCGCTTCACCACCACCATGGCCAGCGCCATCCTGACGGAGGCGTCCTTGAGCTTCCTGGGCGTGGGCGTGGATCCCACCATGCCCACCTGGGGCGCCATTCTCAGCACCGCCAAGGACTTTGTCATCACCCATCCCTATATGGCCATCTACCCCGGCCTGGCGATTGTGATTACGGTCCTGAGCATCAGCATCCTGGGCGACGGCCTGCGGGACCTGCTGGATCCGAAAATGAAGTGAGGGAGGCGGCATGATGAACGACAACACTGCCCTGCAGGTCCGGGACCTGCGGGTCCAAATCGAAACCGATACCGCCACCCTGGACATCCTCCACGGCATCAGCTTTGACATCTACAAGGGGGAGACCCTGGGCATCGTGGGGGAGTCCGGCTGCGGCAAGAGCATGACGGCCCTGTCCATCATGCGGCTGACCCAGCCCAACGCCAAGGTCTCCGGCTCCATCACCCTGGACGGTCAGAGCCTGCTGGACATGCCCATGAAGGACTTCCGCAAAATCCGGGGCAACCGGGTGTCCATGATCTTCCAGGAGCCCATGACCTCCCTGAACCCGGTGTTCACCGTGGGCCACCAGCTGATGGAGGTGTTCCGCCTCCACCAGGGGCTGGACAAGAGGCAGGCCCGGGAGAAGTCCATCGAGGCCCTGCGGATGGTGAATGTCCCCATGCCGGAAAAGCGGGTGGACTGCTATCCCTACGAGCTCTCCGGCGGCCTGCGCCAGCGGGTGATGATCGCCATGGCCCTGGCCTGCCGGCCGGAGCTGCTGATCGCCGACGAGCCCACCACCGCCCTGGACGTGACCATCCAGGCCCAGGTGCTGGACCTGATGTGCAAGCTGCGGGACGAGCTGGGCACCGCCATCGCCTTCATCACCCATGATCTGGGGGTGGTCAGCGAGCTGTGCAGCCGCACCATCGTCCTCTACTGCGGGGAGATCATGGAGGAGGGGGACACGGAGTCCCTGCTGACCTCCCCCCTCCACCCCTATACCGAGGGGCTGAAGGCCTCTCTGCCGGAACGGGGCAGCCGGGACCGGCTCCATGTCATCCCCGGCTCCGTGCCCTCTGCCCTGGACTTTCCCAAGGGCTGCGTGTTCGCCCCCCGGTGCCCCTACGCCACCGCGCGGTGCGCCGCCGAAAAGCCCCCGCTCTACGACATGGGCGGCGGACGGGCCGTCCGCTGCTTCCGCTGTGAGGAGGTGTCCAAATGACGGAGTCCAATCCCCGTGTGCTGCTGGATGTGGAGGACGTTTGCAAGTGGTTCCCCATCAAGGGCTGGCCCTTCGGGTCCAAGCGCTATGTCCAGGCGGTGAACCACGTCTCCTTCCGCCTCTATGAGGGGGAGACCCTGGGCCTGGTGGGGGAGTCCGGCTGCGGCAAGACCACCCTGGCCCGGACGGTGCTGCGGCTCATCGAGCCCACCCAGGGCAGCATCCAGTTTGACGGCGTGGACCTGATGGCCCAGAACAAGCGCCAGCTGCGGGCCATGCGCAAGGATATGCAGATCGTCTTTCAGGACCCCTACAGCTCCCTGCACCCCCGCATGACGGTGCGGCAGATCATCGAGGAGCCCATGCGCATCCGGGGCCTGTACACCGAGTCCGGCGCCCGGGAGGCCCGGGTGAAGGAGCTTTTGCAGATGGTGGGCCTCAACGAGACCCACATGAACCGCTACCCCCACGAGTTCTCCGGCGGCCAGCGCCAGCGGATCGTCATTGCCCGGGCCCTGGCCACCCAGCCCAAGCTCATCATCTGCGACGAGCCGGTGTCCGCCCTGGACGTGTCCGTCCGGGCCCAGATCCTGAACCTGCTCCAGGACCTGCAGGAAAAGCTGGGGCTGACGTATCTCTTCATCAGCCACGACCTCAGCGTGGTGGAACACATCTGCGACCGGGTGGCCATCATGTACCTGGGCCAGATGGTGGAGCTGGGCAGCAACGAGGCCATCTTCCGCCACCCCCTGCACCCCTATACCAAGGCGCTGCTGTCCGCCGCGCCCCGGGTGGGCCAGTTCGGCCGCCGGGACCGCATCCTGCTGGAGGGCGACATCCCCTCCCCGGCGGACCCGCCCTCCGGCTGCCGGTTCCGCACCCGCTGCCCCCATGCGGCGGAGTGCTGCGCCCAGGAGCCCAAGTGGGTGGAGGCGGAGCCGGGCCACTTCATCTTCTGCCACCGGTTCCAGGAGCTGGACACGGCGAACCCCGCATAACGCACCTGAAAAACGGTTGATTGAAAACGAAAGACACCCTTCCCGGGTTTCTTTCGCAGCGATCTTCCCTCCCGTTTTCCCGGATTTCCGGGTTGATCCCCAGCCTGTGCGGCGCGGCCCCCGCAAGGGGCCGCGCCGCTGTTGTCTATCCCGCCGCAACCGCCGGTTGACACCGGGGAAACCCGCCGGTGGTTGCGCATTGCCCCATTCTCTGGTATGGTAGTGGCAAAGGAGTTGATACCATGCGGGAGCAGCAGACCCTGGGCCGCCGCATCCAGGAGGGGCGGCGGGCCGCCGGCCTCTCCCAGGAGTCCCTGGGGGAGCGGCTGGGCGTCAGCCGCCAGGCGGTCAGCAAATGGGAATCTGACGCCAGTGTGCCGGATCTGGAGAACCTGATCGCCATGAGCCGCATCTTCGGCGTCACCATCGGCGCCCTGCTGGGGGTGGAGCCGGCGGCGGAGGAACCGTCCGCGGAAGAGGCCCCGGAGGCCTCCGGCCAAGAGGCGGAGGATACCGCCCCGGCGGGTGAGCTGACGGACCGGGAGCTGGCGGCGGTGGAGGCCATCGTGCAGAAGTATCTGGAGGCGGCCCAGTCCGCCCAGAAACCCCGGTGGAGCCGACGGAAAAAGCGCGCCTTGGTGGCCGTAGCCTGTGCCGCTGTGCTGCTGATCGTCCTAGTCCTAGACGGTATCTTTTCCTCTCTGGGGCGCCGGCTAGACCAGGTCCAGGACCAGGTGAACTACGTTCAGAGCAGCGTCAGCAGCCAAATCGGGTCTCTCACCGGCCAGATCTCCGGGCTGCTGGCGGAGCAGAACAGCCTCATCAGCGGCTATGACATCCGGGTGACGGACTATGACCTGGAACAGCAGATGTGGTACCTGGCAGCCACTGTGACGCCGAAGGAGTACACGGCGGACACGGTGGTGACCTTCACCGCCCGGACGGACACCGGCGCGACCGCCTCGGCCCAGGCCCGGAACGAGGGCGGCGTCTTTACGGCGGAGAACTGGGCGGTGCCCATGGCCTCCACGCCCGCCTGGACGGATGAGGGCGTTCCGCTGGACGGCGGCGCGGTGCAGATCTCCGCGGCCTTTGAGGACAGCGGCACCATCCGGACCCAGACGCTGGAGGAGCACCTGTATCTCGATCTCAAGGACTACCGGCTGGAGGTGGATGGCCGCTGGGAGACGGAGTGGGCATCGGGGCGGCTCACCTTAGGGAATTTGGACCTGCAAATCGAAAACAACACGGAACTGCCGGTGGAACTGGCAGACGCGGAGCTGTCCCTTTTCCGCCACGGAGAGGAAGAGCCCCTCTGGTCTGCCCCGCTGGAGGACGCCGTGGCATTGTGGCGGCGGCAGGGTTATGTGCAGATGTACATACCGGTGGAGACAGACGTGTCCCCCGTCCGAATGAGCACCGGAGACGCCCTGCTGGCGGCGGTGCATGTCACCGACGACCACGGCCAGGACTTCTGGAGCTTTGTGGGGTGCTGGCGGAGTTGGAACGGCGCTCTCCATCAGGACAGCCTGTACGACCTGAACGATCAGTATCCCAACTGGCAGCCCGGCGACCTGCTGCCCATCTGGAATTGACGCAAAGCGCCCCGGAGCGAGTGCTCCGGGGCGCTTTATGGTCTCTCACTTCATCAGCTCATACATGACGGCCTTGATGGTGTGCATCCGGTTCTCCGCCTCGTCAAAGACGATGGAGGCCGGGGACTCGAATACCTCGTCGGTGACCTCCATGGCCTCCCGGCCGAACTTCTCGCCCATCTCACGGCCCACTTTCGTCTTGTGGTCGTGGTAGGCGGGCAGGCAGTGCATGAACTTGCACTGGGGCCCGGCGTTGTCCATCAGCGCCTGGGTCACCTGATAGGGGGCCAGGGCCTCGATCCGCTCCTGCCAGACCTCCACAGGCTCCCCCATGGAGACCCACACGTCGGTGTACAGCACGTCGGCGC
>ERZ827423.2272-NODE-2272-length-15678-cov-5.070345_pt1 | contig 15678 bp, 9 predicted proteins | sample MGYA00519775_ERZ827423 | MGnify/ENA primary metagenome ERZ827423 (study PRJEB31778, sample SAMEA3449296) | human gut metagenome | biome: human gut; feature: human-associated habitat; material: faeces | place: United Kingdom | collected 2010/2012 ...
ATCCTGCGTCAGCGGGGTGTTTTTTTGTTTTGGACCCGTCAGGGCGGAATCGGACGTTTCCGATAGGCAACCTGTTGCCGTCCGGGTGGCGCCTCCAAAACAGAAAAGCATCCTGCGTCAGCGGGGTGTTTTTTTGTTTTGGACCCGTCAGGGCGGAATCGGACCTTTCCGATAGGCACCCTGTTGCCGTCCGGGCAGCAAAAACGCACTTGCAGCTGCAAGTGCTTTTTCAATTATATTCGCTTCGCCGGCAAGCAAAAATTGATTCCGCACATGAAAATGCGAGGGGTATCGCTTTTTTCTTACCATGCCTCCCGGTTCACTTTGCCCGGCACTTTGTTTTCTTCTCCTCCCCGCACAAAATGGTACGAAAGAACGGCACCAAAAGCACCAGAGAACCGGCAAGCCAAGCGCCCGGGTCGCCCGCGCAAAGCGCAACAAACGCAATCGCCGGCGCATCGCAGCCGAGCGCACCGCCTGCGAACAACGGCGGCAAAAATGCGCAAATCGCCACGCGGGCGATCAGCTCCGCAATGCCCGCACCGAGCACATAGCCGCTTTGCAGCACGCCCTGCACGGCGCTGCGCACCACAAGCAAAAAGCCGAGAATAAAATACATGGAAAGATCGACATAAAGCAAAAGATTGCCGTAATGCACGGAAGCGGGCGTGATTTTTTCCGCGCTCATAAAGATATATTGATACCGCCCGCCGACGGAGAGCGCGAGCCCCGCGCCGACGCACAGCGCGCAGATCACAAGCATGATCAAAAGCGATTGCAGTGTGCCGCGGCGCACGCGGTCGCGGTTGCCTTTGCCGTAGTTTTGAGCAGTATAGCACAGCATGGCGGACCCGAGCCCGTTGAAAAATGCCATAAGAAAATTGATGAGCTTGTTTGCCGCGCCGAAGCCGTTCTGCGCGGGCGTTGCCGCGACCATAACGCCGCCTGCCCCGATATCAAACCGAACCACGCCGCTCTGCATCACGATAATGCCGATGGCAAGAATGGAAAACTGAAACCCGAGCGGCACTCCGGCGAAAAGATGCGATTTGATTTCCGCCCATTGCGGCGCAAAATCCTTTGCATTTGGTCGCAGCGCAGGATATTTCACAAAGGTATATACAAGGCAGCCGCAAAGGCTGAGAAGCTGCGCAAGCACCGTGGCAAGCGCCGCGCCGAGCGGCCCCATGGAAAGCGGAATGAGGAAAAACAGATCCAGCCCGACATTCAAAGCCGTGGAAACCAACAAAAACAAAAGCGGGGAAACGGAATCTCCGAGTGCGCGCAGCACCCCGCACACCAGATTATAGCCCATCTGCGCAAAAATGCCGAGAAAAATCAAAAAGCAATATTGATATGCCGCATCATAGACTACTGGATTTTCCGGCCCGAGGCTGAGCAAATGCAAAAGCCATGGCAAGCTGACAAGGGAAAGCAGAGTAAGCAAAAGCGAAATTCCGACGGTCAGATAGCCCTGGGTGACAAGCGAGCGGCGCACGCCGGCATCCTCCTTTGCGCCGACATATTTTGCCGTGAGGACGCTGAAGCCTGCCGTACAGCCGAAGGCAAACTGCAAAAAGAAGAAGGTCAGGGGGAAGGTATCGTTTACCCCCGCAACCTGCTCCGCAAGCAGCACCTGCCCGCAAATCACCGTATCGGTGAGGACATAGATCTGCTGCAAAAGATAAGACAGCATAATCGGTGCCGCATATTGTAAAATCACCCGCCAGGGCACACCGCCCGTGAGATCGACCGGTCGGGAAAGACGCTTTAGGATACGCATGGTTTTCTCCTTTTCAAAGTCTCGGTTTGTGCCGCCGATTCCACCATGATTATACCGCAACGACGGAAAAAAGCAATCGGAAAAACAAACAGATTTTCGCGCGGCGCGCACTTTTTTCCTTATGTAAAATGCCAACGCTTTTTTGAGACAGCAACGCCGATTTGCAAAAAATTCATACACTTGCGCCCCCGCTGCCCAAAATTTCGGCATGCGGTGTTTTATGCACATTGTAACCGCGTAGGTTTTGGGTATAATAAAGGCACAACAAAAAAGCACGGAGGTATGAATCATGTATTATTCTGCAGGAACCTATGAGGCATTTGCACATCCCGAAAAGCCGAAGGATGCCGACAAAAAATCAGCATATATCATCGGTACAGGCCTTGCCGGGCTTTCCGCCGCATTTTATCTGGTGCGCGACGGGCAGGTAAAGGGAGAAAGAATTCATCTGCTGGAAAAGCTGGAGCTGGCAGGCGGCAGCTGCGACGGCAGACGCGATATTACCAAAGGGTTTTATATGCGCGGCGGGCGCGAAATGGACAACCATTTTGAGGTTATGTGGGATATGTTCCGCGATGTGCCGTCCATTGAAAACCCCGAGGTTTCCGTTTTGGACGAATACTATTGGCTGAATAAGCATGACCCGAACTATTCGCTCTGCCGCGCCACCGTGGATTGCGGCAAGGACGCGCACACGGACAAAAAATTCGCACTTGACAAGGAATCCGCCCTGGCGCTCTCAAAGCTCTTTATGACGCCGGAGGAAGCTCTTGAGGACAAGAAAATTTCCGATGTGCTGCCCGATTCTTTTTGGAATACGAACTTCTGGCTGTATTGGCAGACGATGTTCGCTTTCCAGCGCTGGTCAAGCGCCCTGGAAATGAAGCGGTATCTGTGCCGCTATGTGCATCATATTGACGGTCTTCCCGATTTCAGCGCGCTTCGCTTCACAAAATATAACCAGTATGAAAGCATGATTTTGCCGCTGGTGAAATACCTGGAGGCGCACGGAGTCTCCATTGAATACGGCATGGATGTCAAAAATGTGATCTTTGCGCATGAGGGCGATCGCATCCTCGCAAAGCAGATCATTTATCAAAAGGACGGCACGGAACACTCCATCGACCTGACGCCGGACGACCTCGTTTTCATCACAAACGGCTGCTGCACGGACACCTCCTGCTACGGCGATCAGACGCATGCGCCCGACCTTTCCGGCATTGAAAACGGCAAGGGCGAATCGTGGGATCTTTGGAAGAACATCGCAAAACAGGCGACCCACGGCGAGTTCGGCAAGCCCGAGGTCTTTTGCAGCGATACGGAAGCGACCAACTGGATGAGCGCAACGGTGGAAACCGCAAACGAAGAGATTATTCAGCATATTATTTCCGTCTGCAAGCGCGACCCGCGGGAAGGAAAAGTAACCACGGGCGGCATTGTCACCGTGAAGGATTCCACGGAAAACTGGTACCTTTCCTGGACGATCAACCGCCAGCCGCAGTTCAAGGCGCAGACACCGGGCAGCGTGCTCGTTTGGGTTTATGCTCTGAATACGAACAAGCCCGGCAACTATGTCAAAAAAGCAATGCGCGACTGCACGGGCGAAGAGATCTGCCGCGAATGGCTGTATCATATCGGCGTGCCGCAAAAGGATATCGACTGCCTCGCAAAAGAAGCCTGCAACACCACCAGCTGCTTCATGCCCTATATCAATGCCTTCTTCCAGCCGCACAAAGAGCAGGATCGCCCGTTGGTCGTCCCGCAGGGTGCCGTGAACTTTGCATTCCTTGGGCAATTTGCAGAGACCCCGCGCGATACCATCTTCACAACGGAATACTCCATCCGCACCGGTATGGAAGCCGTTTACACGCTGCTTGATGTTGACCGCGCCGTGCCTGAGGTTTGGGGCAGCAAATACGATGTGCGCGAGCTGCTGCGTGCCTGCTACTATGCGCTTGACAAAAAGCCGTTGACCGATGCAAAGCTTTCCTTCTTTGAAAAAGAAGGGCTTTCCATCCTTTTGAAAAAGGTCAGGGGAACGGACATTGAGCTTTTGCTGCGCGAAAGCGGTCTGATTGAATAATATCGAATCATCATATCGGCATAATTTGAGCTGCGGAGGCTTTCTCCGCAGCTCGTTTTTTGTGTGATTTTGCATTTTTTCAGAAAAAAGCGCCAAAAACTTGTGTTTTCTGCCGAAGCTGTGCTATAATTGAAGAAAGAGAAAATTCGTGGGAGGCAACTGCGATGAATGAAAAATTAGAGCCCTTATTTACCCCCTGGAAAATCGGAACCTGCGAGATCAAAAACCGCATTGTTCTGACCAGCATGGGCGGAACAGACCTGTTCGGCTGGATGGAGAAAAACCATTTTGATAAGGACGGCGCGCGCTTTCTTCTGGAGGTTGCGGAAAACGATGTCGGCCTTGTGATGCCGGGGTGCCAGCCCGATGTTCGGGCAGTGGCTGTACAAAAACGAAAAAATGTATCGCGACCTTGCAAAATGGATGCCGAAATTCCATGCGACCGGCGCAAAGCTTTTTGTGCAGCTGACTGCGGGATTCGGCCGCTCCTTTACCATCAGCCCGATGATGGAAAAGCTCTATACCAATAAGCTTTTGCGCCGACTCAGCAAGCCCGTGATGGATCTTGATAAGATTACCGCCTCAGCAAGCCCGAGCCCAAACCGCTGGTCGGACAAGGTACCCTCCCGCCAAATGACGCAGGAGGAAATCCATGAATTTATCGAGGCATTTGCAAAATGCGCAAAGCTTTTGCAGGATGCCGGGGTGGACGGCGTGGAAATTCATGCCGTGCATGAAGGGTATCTTCTGGATCAGTTTACCCTGCCCTATGTCAACAAGCGCACGGACGCCTTCGGCGGCTCGTTTGAAAACCGCTATCGCTTCCCCGTGGAGATCGTTAAGGAGATTAAGGAGCGCTGCGGCAAAGACTTCCCCGTTTCCCTGCGATACAGCGTGCTCTCCAAAACCAAGGGCTTCCGCAGCGGCGCATTGCCGGGCGAGGAATATACCGAAGTCGGGCGCGACATGGCGGAATCCGAAAAGGCGGCAAAATATCTGCAGGATGCCGGCTATGACTGCCTCAACTGCGATAACGGCACCTATGATGCCTGGTATTGGGCGCACCCGCCGATCTACATGCCGAAAAACTGCAACCTGGCGGATGTGGAGCATATCAAGCAATTTGTCGATATCCCCGTAATCTGCGCGGGGCGGCTTGAGCCGCAAAGCGCCGCCGCTTCCATTGCGGCGGGCAGGCTGGACGGCGCGGGCTTTGCAAGACAGTTTCTGGCGGACCCGGAATGGATCACCAAGCTGCGCCGCGACGAAACGGAGGAAATCCGCCCCTGCATTCTCTGCCACAACGGCTGCTTTAACATGTGCCACTATAAGGGCGTGCCGAACGATCAGGACCTTAGCGACAGCCTGCATCTGGCGCGCTGCGCCGTCAATGCCGAAATGATGCAGTGGGACAAACACCACATCAAAAAAGCGAAAAAATCGCGCCGCGTGCATATCATCGGCGGCGGCATCGGCGGCATGGAAGCCGCAAGAGTATTGAAGCTGCGCGGGCATGAGCCGATCATTCATGAAAAAAGCAGTGAGCTGGGCGGCGCATTTATCGCAGCAAGCGCGGAATCGTATAAAGATAAGCTGCGTGAGCTGCTTGCCTGGTATAAGCGGCAAATGAAAAAGCTTGAAGTTGAGATTCGCTTCAATGACGAGGTAAAGGATGTAACCGCTTTCGGCGACGAGCCCGTGATCGTAGCAAGCGGGGCGGTGCCGCGCCTTCTGCGCCGCGTACCCGGCTATGACAAAATGATCGAGGCATGCGATTATCTGCGCGGCGCGCCGGTGGGAGAAACGGTCGCCGTCATCGGCGGCGGGCTGACCGGCTGCGAAATTGCCTATGAGCTGGCTTTGCAGGGCAAAAAGCCGCTGATCGTCGAAATGAAAAACGATCTTATCGCGCAAAAGGGCGTCTGCCTTGCCAATTCCTCTTATCTGCGCGAATGGTTTGCGCTGCATAAAGTGCCGGTTTATCTGGAAACGGTACTGCAGGAAGTCAACGACGGTGCAATCGTCTGCAAAAACAAAGAGGGCTCCTTTACCCTCGGCTGCGACAGCGTGATCAGCTGCGCGGGCTATGTTCCCTCCCCCGCGGCGCAAAAGGGCAAAAATGTCACACTCGTCGGCGATTGCGCCGGAGTCGGAAATCTGCGCACGGTGATTTGGAGCGCCTATGAGGCGGCAATGAAAATTTGAGGAGGCGAAGTTTCATGGAATACAGCATGCATCTGACCGAGCAACAGCAAAAAATCCTGGCGGGCGAGCAGGGCGAGACACCGGCAAAGGTCATGCAAACCCTTGTTCGTTACGGCGAGCTCTTCGGAGCAAAGGAAATGGTCCCCGTGACAAGCAAATATAATCATCTGGTTACCTCATTCGGGCTGAAAGCGCTTGCCCCCGTATATGCGCTGATGCAGCAGCTCATCGATGCGGGTGCCGTTTCAAAGCAGCAGTTTTCGGCGGACCCGCGCCCGCTGGACCCGAATGTCCCCTGCAATTTTCTGCAGAAATTCGTGTTTGAAAAATTCATGTATACCAAACAGGATTTTTATGAGGGGCAGCTGAAAAAGCTCGGGCTGATGAGCGACGACGCCTTTACCTGCACCTGCTATATGAACGAGGTCGGCAACACGCCCGCCATGGGCGATGTGCTCTCCTGGTCGGAATCCTCCGCGGTGGTATATGCAAACTCCGTGCTCGGCGCACGCTGCAACCGCAATTCCGGCATTATTGATCTGTTCGGCTCCATTGTCGGCTATGTGCCCGCGTTCGGGCTATTGCTGGATGAGGGGCGCCGCGCCGACTGGATTATTGAAATCAAAACCACAAAGCGCCCCGAGGCGCAGCTGCTCGGCTCCGCCGTCGGCATGAAGGTGATGGAGGATGTTCCCTTCATCCGCGGGCTGGATCGCTTTTTCCCGGGCGGGCTTGACGAGGAAGCCAAAACCTATCTCAAGGATTTCGGCGCCGCAACCGCCTCCAACGGCGCGGTCGGGCTGTATCATGTCGAGGGGCTGACGCCGGAAGCCGTCGCGCAGAAAGAAGCGCTCATCAAGGAAAATGCTAAAGTATATGTCATCGACGATGCGGAGCTGAAACGCGTTTATGACAGCTACCCCGTCATTTGGAAAAACAAAGAAGCGACCCCAAAGCTTTGCTTTATGGGCTGCCCGCATATGAGCCTGCGGCAGCTTATGGATTGGACCGACCGCGTGGAAGAAGGGCTGCGCTCTGCCGGAAACACCCGCGTTGTGATTCCGACGGTGTTTACCGCCGCCCCCGGCGTTTTGCGGGAATTTGAAAAAACGCCCTATGCTGCGCGCCTGAGAGCGACCGGTGTGATCACGAGTGCCATTTGCCCGCTGATGTACATGAACAACCCGCTGAGCTCCAAAATGCCTGTCATCACCTCCAGCAACAAGCTACGTACCTATACAAGCGCGCGCTATTATACCGACGACGAAATTTTAGAGCAGATCACCAAAGGAGGGAAAAAGGCATGAAAACATTCAAAGGCAGAGTTGTGGCTCAGGGCGAGGTCACAGCCCCCGCACTCGTTTCAAGAGGCGGGCTGAACACGCTTGCCTCCTTCCAAAAAGCGCTGCAGTTCGGCGATAAAAAGGCAACCTGCGGCGACCAGAACAACCCGGATCTGTACGGCAAGGAAATGGTCGGCAAGGCGCTCTGCCTGCCGCGCACCATCGGCTCCACAACGGGCGGTCTGGTGCTTTACTGCGCCTGCTCCATGCATCGCCAGCCGGCATGCCTGCTTTTCTCCGAGCCGATTGATTCGCTGGCGGCTGCCGGAGCGATTTTATCCGATGTCTTTTTGCCCGATTCCAAGATGCCCGTTGTTGACACTTTGGGCGAAGAATTTCTCAGCTATGTCAAAGACGGCATGCAGATCAGCGTTGCGGCGGACGGCACCGTTACCGTTGCATAAGGAATCCCGCAAAAAAGCTTGACAAGCTTTCCGTTTTTTCGTATAATAACCACATAAAACGATGGAACGGGAGTAGCCGGCGGCAATGCCGCGTTTTGGGCGTCAATCCGGCGGGGCATATGCTCTGTCCGCCCAAGGCTGAAATGGCAAGACTTCTATCGGGCGGCTTTCGTCCCCGATAGAAGTCTTTTTTCGCGTTTTGAAAAGCTTTCTCCCCTTCCGAAAAAACAAGGAGCATTTATGGAAACAATACTGCAACCCCTCTGCAGTTTTGCCGGGCAGATCAAAGAGCTGTTTTCAAACTGCACAAACATCACCTGGCAGCAGGTTGTTATGTGGTGCCTCGGCGGCCTTCTGATCTTTCTAGCCATTAAAAAAAATATGGAGCCCTCTCTTTTGCTGCCCATGGGGTTCGGCGCAATTTTGGTCAACCTGCCCTTTTCCGGCGCAATCACGCAGTTTTATGAAACCGGCGCGGAAGAGGGACCGCTGAGCGTGCTGTTTGATGCAGGCATTGCAAACGAGCTGTTCCCGCTGCTGCTTTTTGTCGGCATCGGCGCCATGATCGACTTCACCCCGTTGCTCACCAATCCAAAGCTCATGATTTTCGGCGCCGCCGCGCAGTTCGGCATTTTCTTCACGCTGAGCCTTGCCTCCCTGCTCGGTTTTGATCTCAAGGATGCAGCCTCCATCGGTATCATCGGTGCAGCCGACGGCCCGACCTCCATTTTCGTTGCAAACTATTTCAATTCCAAATATATCGGCGCGATCATGGTCGCCGCATATTCGTATATGGCGCTTGTCCCCCTGGTGCAGCCGCCCGTGATCAAGCTGCTCACAACAAAAAACGAGCGCCGCATCCGTATGCAGTATAAGCAAAAGGAAGTTTCCAAAACGACAAAAATTCTCTTCCCCATCATCATCACCGCAATCACGGGTATTGTCTCCCCGCGCAGCGTTGCATTGATCGGCTTTTTGATGTTCGGCAATCTTGTGCGCGAATGCGGCGTTCTGGATGCGCTTTCCGAAACGGCGCAAAAGGTGCTTGCCAACCTCATCACTCTGTTTCTCGGTCTCACCATTGCCACAAAGCTCCAGGCGGAATATTTCCTCACCGTGGAAACGCTTGTGATCATCGGGCTCGGCCTTATCGCCTTTATTTTCGATACGGCGGGCGGCGTTCTTTTTGCAAAGCTTTTGAATCTGTTCCTGCCGGGGGATAAAAAGATCAACCCCATGATCGGCGCCGCCGGCATTTCCGCCTTCCCCATGTCTGCGCGCGTAGTGCATAAAATGGGGCTTGCGGAGGATAATCAGAACTTTTTGCTCATGCATGCGGTCGGCGTCAATGTCTCGGGGCAAATCGCCTCTGTCATTGCGGGCGGCATGATTCTGAACATGATCGCACGCTGAGAAAGGAGAAAAACCATGCAATTCAATGTTGAGGCAATGCTCGCTTCTCTGCCCTATATGCTCAAGGGAATGATCGGCATTTTTGCCGTCGTCCTGGTGATTATGCTTTGCACATGGCTGCTCGGTAAGCTCACGGAGCAGAAAAAATGAATACCGCGCCGCACAGCAGCTTTCTCTTTCGCAGGGCACATGCAAAAGAGGTGCCCGCGGTGCTCTCCCTGATCTCGCAGCGCATTCGCTGGATGGACGCATGCGGGATCCGGCAATGGAATACAACCGGCTATGAAGCGGCATATCCGCCGAGCTATTATGCGGCGCAGGCCAAAGCGGGAACCCTTTTCGTGCTGCTTCAAAAAGAGAACGGCGCCGTCTGCTGCGCCGCCGTCTTAACCGAAGAGGATCCGGCCTGGCAGGACCGAACCCCCGCGCTGTATCTTCACAATTTTGTCGGCGCGGTTTCGGTGCCCGGGGCAGGCGCATGCTTTTTGCTCCATGCGCAGAAATATGCCCGTTCCCACGGAAAGCGTTTTCTCCGGCTTGACAGCGCCCGGGAGAATCCCCGCCTGACAAAATATTACGAGGCGCAGGGCTTTCGCCCCGTCGGGACTCGCAAAGACGGACCCTATCGCGGAATTCTCCGCGAAAAAGAGCTTTTGTAACCATGGGAAAGCAAGCCCGCTGCCCGCCGAAAATTCGGCGGGCGGTGTTCGTTTCTTCTTTTATTTTTTCTTTTTGTGTTTTTTCTTTTTTGCGGATTTTTGAGAGGGCGGCGCACCCTCGGAAGCAGCGCTTTTGGCCGTGTCGTTCTCCGCAGACGGTGCCTCTTCCCGCTCGGCTGCAATTTTTGCAAGCTGCGCAAGGCTCACCGCCTCTGGCATCTCCTCCTCTGCGGGCTCCGAAGCCTCCGTTTGCAGTGCGTTCGGTGCGGTGTCCGCTTCGGGCGGCGCGGCATTCTCCTCCGTCTGCCGCGGCGCATCATCGGCTGCGGTTTCGGCACCCGCTTCCTCCTGCGGCGCTGCGGTCGGCGGTTCTTCCTTTGCGGTATCCTCCTCCGTCGGCGGAGCAGCCAAAGCCTGCGGCTCCGCCGCCTGCTCCGTTTCGCCCTGCTGTTCCGTGCTTTGCGGCGCAGCCGCGCGCGCCGCTTTACGGCGTCTGTAAAGCAATGCAAGCACACATGTCAGCACAAACAGCAGCACGCCGAGCAACGAGATGCCCGCGCCGATGAGCAGGCAATCCGGCAAATAACGCATCGTGATCGTATGCTCTCCCTCGGAAAGCGCCGTAATATCCACGGCAAGCAGCGAATCCAGCGTTTTCACGGGTGCGACGGTTTTGCCGTCGATTTGAATCCGCCAGCCGGCATCATACGGAATCGTGGTAAACAAAAGCCCCTCGGAGGCATCGCTTTCAAAGGTCCCCGCAATATGCGTGTCGTCAAACGAGGCGATATTGACATTGCCCTTCGCCAATCGCAGCATAACATTGTTGAACAGCGCCTCGTCCAGATAATAGATATATTCCGTGTTGTTGCGCAGATACAGCGTGTCCTCCTTCAGCTTCATCTGCAAAATCAGATCCTGGCCGGACTCATAGGTGCCGAGATCCAGAATGCAGCGCGTTTCATTGCCGAAATAGGTGCCGAATGCCGCGCCGTTTAGCGTCAGGTCGACCTCGCGCGGGTAGTCCGACGGAATATAGAGAAAATATTCGCCCGGGGTCGTGGCGCGCGCGGAAAGGGTCACCGTGGCATTCCCGTCTGCATTGGTCTTGGCGAATTTTTTATGGCCCGAGGCAAAGCTTGTCGAGCAGCCCTCATAGGTGCTTTCGGTATTCACCATGCGGAACAGCTGTACGGTCTCCTCTTCGCCGAGCATTGCCGTCACAAGCGCATTCAGCCGCTCAAACGGGGTGGTATATTCTTCGAAGTCCACGCCGAGCACATCCGATGCCGCCGTATACAAAATGCCGAGCGCATACGGGTTCTCATAGGCGATAAGATCGTTTTCGGTTTCATAGGCGGCATGATAGAGCCTTTCCTCCGGCTCATGATCCGTAAAGCTGCCGTCCGTTTTCTGCTCTTCAATGATATATTTGATGCCGAGCAGCGAATCGCCTACGGGGTTGCCGCCCATATATTTCGACCAATGAGAGCGGGAGGAATATCCCATTTGCTGCAGCAGCTTAATCACGGCGGCGTTGAGCGTGGAGGTGGAATGGGAAATTCCTTTCATGTCAAGCGCCAGCGGGTCGTTCACCTTGCGGTGCAGCGTTTTTTCCATGCGGAACAGGCTCCCGTCATTTTCGTTGATCTGATCGGTCACGGCGCGCACGCGGCGCATAAAACTCACGTAGGCGTCCCGCTTTCCGAAGCGCACATCATCATCCAAATCGGAAAGATTGCAAAGCCCTGCGGCAAACATTTCAAGCACGATCACAACGCCGAGGGAGATCACGCCCGCACGCTTTGCCGCAGCACGGTTTTTCACGAAATAATAGCTTGCCAAAATCAAGCCGAGCGCGCCGAGACTGATCCAAATGCAAAAATAATCCGAAAGATATTCGTAATCGAATTTCTGCAAAACCACGATCATGCACACAAGCGCAAAGCCGACGGAAAGAATCTGCCGATAGCGCACCGTCGCCGAGCGGCGGAACGCCTCCCATGCCAGCACAAGCATCACAAAGGAAAATGCAAAGCTGTATCGATAATTAAGCCAGTTCGGCTTTGACATGCCGTGCCAGAAAATATCCGCCGTGGACATATTCATGCTCATGATCAAAAGCACCAGCAAAACTCCCGCCGCTATCTTGCGGCGCGGCTTGACATCCGGCAAAAAGAAATAGACCGGCAAAAGCAAAAGCGCCAGCATGCCGCAATAGACCACGGGGAGCCCCTCCGGCCGCACGGTATCATAGGAGCCGGGCAAAAGCTTTGCAAAGAAATCAAGAAAATCAAAGCGCTGGAAGAAGGAATAATCGGTCGTCTGAAAATCGGTTTTGCCGAAACCCAGAGAATACCAGGCGGGCAGGAGAATCACCGCGCTCAGCATCACCGCCAAAATGCCGCCCCACAGCGCTTTAAGAGAGCACCCGGCAAAGCGCCCGAGCCGCCGCAGCGAATGGCGGGAGAAATAATAGCAAAGATAATAGAGTACGCTGAAAATCGCCATCATATAGCCGATATAGAAGTTGGAGAGCAGCGTCAGCGCCAAAACGACGGTGAACATGCGAAAGCGCCCGCTGTCCGCCAGCCGCTCAAGGCTCATGGCAAGCAGCGGCAAAAGATACATCGCATCGATCCACATGGTGTTCATGCTTTGGATTACGCCGTATGCGCTCATGGCATACAAAACAGAGAACAGCACAACGCCGTAGCGGCTGCCGGGCCGCCGATGGTGCAGATACAATCCAAAGCAAAGCCCGCTAAGCCCCATCTTGAGCAGCAGCAGGCACAAAATCGCCTCCGTCATCATTGCCTTGGGAAACAGGCAGACGATCCAGGAAAGCGGGCTTGCCAGGTAATATGCGAAAATGCCCATAAATTCGCCGCCGAGCGAGCGTTCCCAGGAATAAAGCAGCGAGCCGCCCTGCGTCAGCACATCGCGCAGCTTCTCAAAATAATAGACATACTGCCCGTTGAGATCAAGCGCCATGCAGGAATATTTTCCGAACGGCCAGACGGACATGAACACATAAATCACATACATCACCGTGACCGGAATCAAAAAAGCCAGAATCAGATACAGATATTCATTGGAGCGGAATCGGGCAATTCCCTGCCGCAGCTTCTCTTTCATAAACAACGTTTCCTCTTTAATTTTGTTTCGTGTCGCCGCGCCCGTCGAGCATCGGATACAAAGAAATTTTACCATAAATTCCGCAAAAGCACAAGGCTTTTTCCGATTTTGCCCCGCTCTGCCCGTATATTTTCGTGCAAAGGAGGCAAAAGATGCAAAGCGGGGCGGAAAAAACGAAAAAAATGCGAAAAAATCAGGCAAAAACCTTGTCAAGCCGCAGGGCGTATGGTATAATTGGAAACGATGCCCCGAAGCGGCTCAGATGCTGCGGGGCTCTCCACAGCAAACAATTTTGAAATCGGAGGATATGAAAACATGAGCAAAAAGTACGTGTACCTTTTCAGCGAAGGCAACGCAAACATGCGTGAACTTCTCGGCGGAAAAGGCGCGAACCTCGCCGAAATGACCAACATCGGTCTGCCGGTTCCCCAGGGCTTCACCATTACCACCGAAGCCTGCACGCAGTACTATGAGGACGGCAAAAAGATCAACGACGAGATTCAGGCAGAAATTCTTTCCTACATTGAAAAGATGGAGCAGATCACCGGCAAGAAATTCGGCGATCATGAGAATCCCCTTCTCGTTTCCGTCCGTTCCGGTGCAAGAGCTTCCATGCCGGGCATGATGGATACCATTCTGAACCTCGGTCTGAATGAAGAGGTCGTCAATGTCATCGCAGAAAAGTCCAACAATCCCCGTTGGGCATGGGACTGCTACCGCAGATTTATCCAGATGTTCTCCGATGTCGTTATGGAGGTCGGCAAGAAGTACTTTGAAACACTCATCGACAAGATGAAGGAAGAAAAGGGCGTGAAGTTCGATGTTGAGCTCGACGCAAACGACCTCAAAAAGCTTGCAAACCAGTTTAAAGCCGAATACAAGGCGCAGCTGGGCGAAGACTTCCCGGATGATCCGAAGGAGCAGCTCTTCGCAGCAATCAAAGCCGTGTTCCGCTCCTGGGACAACCCCCGCGCAAATGTCTATCGCCGCGACAACGATATCCCGTACAGCTGGGGCACCGCAGTCAATGTGCAGATGATGGCATTCGGCAACATGGGCGACGATTGCGGCACAGGCGTTGCCTTTACCCGTGATCCGGCTACCGGCGCAAACGGTCTGTTCGGTGAATTTCTGACCAATGCACAGGGCGAAGACGTCGTTGCAGGTGTCCGCACCCCGATGCACATCTCCGAGATGGAAACCAAATTCCCCGAAGCATTCGCGCAGTTCAAGGAAGTCTGCAAGACACTTGAAAATCACTACCGCGATATGCAGGATATGGAGTTCACCGTCGAGCACGGCAAGCTGTATATGCTGCAGACCCGTAACGGCAAGAGAACCGCTCAGGCTGCTCTGAAGATCGCATGCGATCTGGTGGATGAAGGCATGAGAAGCGAGCAGGAAGCCGTTCTGATGATCGACCCGAGAAACCTCGACACCCTGCTGCACCCGCAGTTCGACGCAAAGGCTCTCAAGGCTGCAAAGCCGCTTGGCAGAGGGCTTGGCGCATCCCCCGGTGCCGCTTGCGGTAAGGTCGTCTTCTCCGCAGAAGATGCGGAAAACTGGAAGGCAAGAGGCGAAAAGGTTGTTCTTGTCCGTCTTGAGACCTCTCCCGAAGATATCACCGGCATGAAGGCTTCTCAGGGCATTCTGACCGTGCGCGGCGGTATGACCTCTCACGCTGCCGTTGTTGCACGCGGCATGGGCACCTGCTGTGTCTCCGGCTGCGGCGACATCGCAATGGATGAGGCAAACAAAAAGTTCACCCTGGCAGGCAAGACCTTCCATGAGGGCGACTGGATCTCCATCGACGGTTCCACCGGTAACATCTATGACGGTATCATTGAAACCGTTGACGCTTCCATCAGCGGCGACTTCGGCCGCGTTATGGCATGGGCGGACAAATATCGCAAGCTCGGTGTCAGAACGAATGCCGACACCCCGACGGATGCAAAGAAAGCAAAAGAGCTGGGCGCAGAGGGCATCGGACTTTGCCGCACCGAGCACATGTTCTTCGAGCCGGATCGCATTGCCGCATTCCGCGAAATGATCTGCTCCGACACTGTCGAAGAAAGAGAAGAAGCGCTTGATAAGATCATGCCGTATCAGCAGGGCGACTTTGAAAAGCTCTACGAAGCGCTGGAGGGCAACCCTGTTACCATCCGCTTCCTGGATCCCCCGCTGCATGAGTTTGTTCCCACCGAGGAAGCAGACATCAAGGCTTTGGCAGACAAGAAGAGCAAGACCGTTGAAGAAATCAAAACGCTCATCTCTTCTCTGCATGAATTCAATCCGATGATGGGGCACCGCGGCTGCCGTCTGGCTGTCACCTATCCGGAAATCGCAAAGATGCAGACCAAGGCTGTCATCCGTGCTGCGATCAATGTTCAGAAGAAGCATCCCGACTGGAAGATCGTTCCTGAGATTATGATCCCGCTCATCGGCGACGACAAGGAGCTGAAATTCGTCAAGAAGATCGTTGTTGCAACTGCTGATGCGGAAATCGCCGCTGCAGGCGTTGATCTGCACTATGAAGTCGGCACCATGATCGAAATTCCGCGCGCTGCCCTGACTGCAGATGTCATCGCAGAGGACGCAGAATTCTTCTGCTTCGGCACCAACGACCTCACGCAGATGACCTACGGCTTCA
>ERZ827423.2275-NODE-2275-length-15673-cov-4.483993_pt1 | contig 15673 bp, 18 predicted proteins | sample MGYA00519775_ERZ827423 | MGnify/ENA primary metagenome ERZ827423 (study PRJEB31778, sample SAMEA3449296) | human gut metagenome | biome: human gut; feature: human-associated habitat; material: faeces | place: United Kingdom | collected 2010/2012 ...
AAGTTCATTTCATATTTCAGCACATAGCCATCCGCATCAATCCAGAGCGTCAGGGGAAGGCTTTTCACCGATTCGGTAAGGGCTGCAAGCTGCTCCTCTGTGACACCCATTGCCGCAGCGGTTTCTGTCATGCCGCTTTCCGCAAGCACCTTTTGCAGAACATCCTTTTTCAGTGTACCTTCAATTTTTGTTGCTTCGGTATCATTGATTTTTTCTGTTGCGGTTGCGGAAAAATCGGCTAAATTGCTCAGATAGAGTGTCACATTTTCCTCCGCGTTATACTGTGCAAGACTGCCAAGCTCCATCGTCTGGCTATACCATGTATCCGCCGCCAGAACATAGGTGCGTAGCTTGCCATCCTCCTCCTCGGCGTACATCTGCATATTCTGCGCTTCTGTGCCATCCTCTAAGGTTGCGGAGAGGTTCATCTGCATCCGCAGGGGGTTCTGCTGTGTCAGAATTTTAGCGACTGTGGTAGTTTCCGCGGTTTCCTCGCCCATGGACATATCCATTTCCATCGTCATTTCCGCTGCCATGCTTTCCACTGTTGCCATGGTTTTCTGCGAAAGCGTCAGCAATTCCTTTGTTTCCTCCGCACTCAGTACGGTTGTGCCGCAGCCTGCCAAGGTCAGCACTGCCGCAAGCGCCGCCGCCAAAAGCTTCTTCGATTTCATTTCTGTTTTCTCCTTTCTATGTCTCTGTTCTATGTCTCTGTGTCCTTCCTGTATTATGCCTTTTTCTCTTTTTTCTTTTTCTCTTTTTCTAACGCCTTGCCGCCTGTGCAATAGGGCAGCAGGAAGCACTCCTGACATTTCGGTCTGCGTGCAATGCAGATTTTCCTGCCGTGTGCAATCATCTGGGTATTGATGTCAATCCATTTATCCTTCGGAACAAGCTGCATCAGGTCAAATTCAATCTTGACGGGGTCTTCATTTTTTGTCAGCCCAAGCAGGTTGGAAACGCGCTTAACATGTGTATCCACCACCACACTGGGGATATGATACCAGTTTCCGCGCACAACATTTGCCGTTTTTCTGCCGACACCCGCAAGGGCAGTCAGCTGCTCGATATCCGAGGGAACCTCTCCATTATAGTCCTGCAAAAGCTTCTGACAGCAGGCAATGATATTCTTCGCCTTATTATGATAAAAGCCTGTCGAGTGAATATCCTGCTCCAGCTCTGCAAGATCTGCCTGTGCAAAGTCCTTGACAGAGGTGTATTTCTTGAATAAATCCTTTGTTACAAGATTCACTCTGGCATCGGTGCATTGTGCGGAAAGCATGGTTGCAATCAGAAGCTGCCATGCGTTTTCGTGGTCAAGATAGCATTTTGTCGGGCCGTAATGCTCGCGCAAAAGCTCTAAAATAATTGTTACCTTTTCTTTTTTTGTCATGCGTCCTTCTCCTTCCCGAAATAAGAATATTTCCCGAAATTTCCCGAGAAATATTTCCCCTTCTCTCTGTTTATCCGCAAAAGCGGTCGGCTTTTTTCTTTCTTTTCCTATCCTATCAAACCATCTCACTTTTTGCAACGCTGTCGGTGCAGGAAAAATTTCTTTTCCCCTGCCTGTGTCTTCCCTGCATTGACAAACCCATTTGGGTATACTATCATAAGAACGAAGGGAGGGACAGGAATGGAACAGAATATTCTGAAAAATGCAGCTTTGAAATCCACAAAAAAGCGGCAAGTACTATTGCTTTTATTGCAAAAGCAGGCGCGCCCCATGACGGCAGAGGAACTACACGCCTTAGCCGAGCCGATTCTTCCCATGAATGTTTCCACCGTTTACCGCACGCTGAACACGCTGACGGAAAAGAAAATTCTCATCCGCTCTGTCCGGCAGGATGGGAAGGCATATTATTCCTTAGCAAAAAAGGATCATTCGCACCGTCTGGTCTGCGACCTCTGCGGCAAGGTAATTCCTGTGGATACCTGCCCACTCAGTGAATTAGAGGAAACCCTGCAGCAGAAAACGGGATTTCGGATTACGGGACATTCTCTGGAATTTACGGGACTCTGCCCCGAATGCAGCAAAAAGGATACTGACGAAAAATAAAAAAGCCTTTACAAGAAGTCACCCGACCTCTTGGAAAGGCTTATTTTTTATTCTGCCCAGCGTCCCAGCTTACGGAAGCGCTGATATCTTTCTTCGGAAAGCTCTTTTCCTGTTTTTTTCGACCATCCCTTTAAATCAAGGATGAGTTTTTCCTTCATTTCCTCGCACATTCTTCCGAAATGCACAAAGTCCTCAGGAATAATTTCTTCTGCTACGCCGAATTCCTTCATATCCTCCGCCGTAATATGCAGACATTCTGCCGCATCGGGCGCAAGCTTGGCATCCTCCCAGAGGATACTTGCACAGCCCTCAGGGGAAATAACGGAAAAGACCGCATTTTCAAGCATATACAGCTTATTCGCAACGGAAAGCCCCAAGGCACCGCCGCTGCCGCCTTCCCCAATAAGGACGGAAAGAACGGGCGTCCGCAAAGCGGCGGTCTGCGTCAGGCATTCGGCGATGGCCTGCCCCTGCCCGCGCTCCTCCGCGCCCAGGCCGCAATACGCGCCCGCGGTATCGACAAAGCAGAGCACGGGGCGATGGAACTTTTCCGCCTGCTTCATCAGGCGCAGCGCCTTGCGGTAGCCCTCCGGGTTGGGGGAGCCGAAGTTCCGGGTGATTTTCTCCTTGGTATCTTCTCCCTTTTCGATGCCGATCACGGTCACGGGCATGCCGTCCAGCTCGGCAATGCCGCCCAGGATCGCGGGATCGTCGGCAAAGAGCCGGTCGCCGTGCAGCTCGAAGAAGCGGTCGCACAGGGCTTCGATGTATTTGCGCGCGGTGGGGCGTCCGCTCTTGCGGGCGGCGCAAAGGCGTTCATAGGCGTTCATTGCGCGTCCCTCCTCTCATGGGGCGCATGCAGCCGCAGCAGAAAGGAAATGGTTTCCTTCTGCTCCTGCCGGGGCACGATGGCGTCCACAAAGCCCTTTTTCAGCAGGAACTCCGCGCGCTGGAAGCCCTCCGGGAGCTTGGCCCGTATGGTCTGTTCGATCACTCTCGGCCCTGCAAAGCCGATCAGCGCGCCGGGCTCAGCCAGAATCATGTCGGCCTCCATCGCAAAGGAGGCGGTTACGCCCCCGGTGGTGGGGTCGGTCAGCAGCGCCAGATAGAAGTTTCCGGCCTGGCTGTGGCGCAGCACCGCGCCGCTGGTCTTGGCCATCTGCATCAGAGAGAGGATGCCCTCCTGCATGCGTGCGCCGCCGGAGACCGTCACGCCCACGACGGGCAGGCTCCGCTCGGCGGCCAATTCAAAGGTGCGAGTGATCTTTTCGCCCACAACGGTGCCCATCGAGCCCATCATGAACTGCGCATCCATCACAAACAGCGCGCATTCCTCGCCGCCGATGCGGGCAGTGCCGCAAACCACGCCGTCCGGCCTGCCGGTCAGGCTGCGAGCTGCGGCGAGTTTTTTCTCGTATTCGGGAAAGCCGATGGGGTTTTGCGTGGTCATTTCCGGCCAGAGCTCTTCAAAGCTGCCCTCGTCGCAGAGCATGCGAAGGCGCGCTTCCACATTCATGCGCAGGTGGTGGCCGCAATGGGGGCAGACCAGCAGGTTTTCCTCCATATCCTGCGTCAGCACCGCAGCCTTGCAGGCGGGGCAGGCGCGATAGAGCGCATCCGGTATGGCGGGAGACGCGCCCTTTTCCCCTGCGCCCTCGAGCGCGTTGCGGGGTTTGATGAACATACTTTTATTGAGCATCGCTTTCCCTCCTTTTCGCTTTTTTCATGGCGTTTATTCAGTAAAGCTGCTTGAGCAGCCTGTTCAGGAAATCGGTGGTATAAGTGCCGTCGGCAAACTCCTTGGAGGCGATGGTCTCCAGCTGCAGTTCACGGTTGATCTCCACGCCCTCGATCACCATTTCGCACAGGGCGGCCTGCATCTTGCGGATGGCCTCCTGGCGGGTGCCGGCATGGACGATGAGCTTGCCGATCATCGAATCATAAAACGGCGGAATGACGTAGTCCGGATAGAGTGCGGTATCAAAGCGCACCATGGGTCCGCCGGGGATGTGCAGCAGGGTGATTTTGCCGCAGGAGGGACGGAAGCCCTCGGAAGGGTCCTCGGCGTTGATGCGGCACTCGATGGCGTGGCCGGAAAGATGCACGTCCTCCTGCGTGAAATTCAGCTCCACGCCCGCCGCCACGCGGATCTGCCATTTGACCAGATCGCAGCCCGTGACCATTTCGGTGACGGGATGCTCGACCTGCAAGCGGGTGTTCATCTCCATGAAATAGAATTTTTTGTCCTGCGTGAGCAAAAACTCGATGGTGCCAAGTCCCCGGTAGCCGACGGTCTTTGCCGCCAGCACGGACACGCGCATCATTTCCTTTCGGGTTTCCTCATCCACCGAAGGGCTGGGGCTTTCCTCCAGGGTTTTCTGGTTTTTGCGCTGCATGGAGCATTCGCGCTCGCCCAGGCAGACGATATTGCCGAAGTGATCGCAGAGCAGCTGCATCTCGATGTGCTTGACGGGGAAGAGGAACTTCTCCATATAGCACGCGCCGTCGCCGAAAGCGGCCTGCGCTTCGCTGGACGCAGCCAGGAACGCGTGCTCGACCTCGTCAGCCGAATCCACGCGCCGGATGCCGCGCCCGCCGCCGCCCGCGCGGGCCTTGATCAGCAGCGGGAAGCCGATCTTTTCGGCCTCCTGTTTGGCTTGCTCTGCGTCCCTGACCACGTCGCAGCCGGGCACAATGGGCACGCCCGCCTGGCGCATGGTGCGGCGCGCGGCGTCCTTATCGCCCATTTTCTCAATGATCTCCGCGTCCGGGCCGATGAAGGCCAGGCCGCACTTTTTGCACAACTCGGCAAACCTTGCGTTTTCGGACAGCAGACCGTAGCCGGGATGGATGGCCTGGCAGCCGGTGAGCACCGCGGCGGAGATCACGGCGCTCATGTTGAGATAGCTCCCGGCCGCGGGCGCGGGGCCGATGCAGATGCTCTCATCGGCCAGCACGACGTGCAGCGCGTCGCGGTCCGCCTCGGAATAGACCGCCACGGTCTGGACGCCCATCTCCTTGCAGGCGCGGATGATGCGCACGGCGATCTCGCCGCGGTTGGCGATCAATATCTTGGAAAACATTTAACCCTCCAGCAGCGCGAAGGACAGCTTTCCCTGCACGCAGAGCTTATCCCCGACGTGCGCTTCCGCCGCAGCGAAGAAGAAATTGCCCATGCGGCGCTCGATGCGCGCCGTGACGCGGATCTCGTCGCCGGGGCGGACGGAATTGCGGAACCGCACCTTGTCCAGCCCCGTGTAGACGGGGGTCTTCCCCTTGATTTCATCTCCGATCAGCAGGCCGCAGGCCTGTGCCATGATCTCGCACAAAATCACGCCCGGCACGACCGGGTTGCCGGGAAAATGCCCCTGCAAAAAGAACTCGTCTCCGCGCACGCGGTAAAGGCCGTGCGCCGTGCCTTCCTCATCCACCGTGATCTCGTCCACCAGCAGCATCGGCTCGCGGTGGGGGAGCAGGTTTTTGATTTCTTCCCGATTCATGGAAGTCAAAGCCTCCTTCATCTTGATGTCAAAGCGCTCCTGCGCGCAAAATCACAGGAGCTTAAAGAGAATCTGGCCGTATTCGACGACGCTGCCGTTGGCGGCGCAGATATCGATGATCTCGCCGTCCTCTTCGGCGGTGATCTCGTTCATCAGCTTCATGGCCTCGATGATGCAGAGCACATCGCCCTTTTTGACCTTGCTGCCGACGGTGACGAACGGCGGGTCGGAGGGCGAAGGCGAGGCATAGAACACACCCACCATGGGCGAGAGCACCATCTTGGCGGCGTTGAAGTCCGCGCCCGCGTCCTCGTCCTTCGCCGGCTCGGCGGCGGGAGCGGGGGCCGCGGCGGGCGCAGCCGGGACAGCGGGAACCGCCGCCGCGACCGGCGCGGGCGTGCGCTCGATGCGGATGTGCGCTTCGCCCTCGGCATAATCCAGCGCGGTCAGGCCGTGCTTTTCAACCAGTTCCGCCAGCGTGCGGATATCGCTCATCTTCATAGGCTCAGTCCTCCGCGCGGCGCAGCGCCACCGCGCCGTTGTGGCCGCCGAAGCCCAGCGACAGCGAAACCGCCACGTCCGCCTGCGCTTCCTGCGCCGCAAGGGGCGTGTAGTTCAGGTCGCAGTCGGGGTCGGGCTGCTCCAAGCCGATGGTCGGGGGAATGACGCCGTTTTGGAGCGCCAGGGCAGAGGCGATCAGCTCCACCGCGCCCGCTGCGCCCAGCATATGGCCGGTCATGGACTTGGTGGAAGAGATGCGGGCGCGCTTTGCGTCCTCCTCGCCCAGCGCAAGCTTGATGGCGGTGGTTTCGGAGGAATCGTTGAGCTTGGTGCCGGTGCCGTGGGCGTTGATGTAGAGGCTGTCCTTGCCGGCGGTGTAATTCGCCTGCTCCAGCGCCTGCTTCATGGCCCTTGCGCCGCCGCTGCCGTCGGGACGGGGGGCGGTGACATGGTGCGCGTCGCAGGTATTGCCGTAGCCCGCGACCTCGGCGTAGATCTTCGCGCCGCGCGCCTTGGCGTGCTCGTATTCCTCAAGCACGAGGATGCCGGAGCCTTCGCCCATGACAAAGCCCGCTCTGCGCGCATCAAAGGGCAGGGAAGCCTTCAGCGGGTCGGTTTCCAGCGAAAGCGCCATGCAGGTGGTAAAGCCCGCAACGGCCAGGGGATTGATGGTGGCCTCCGCGCCGCCCGCGATGATCGCGTCGGCGTAGCCGTGGGCGATGGCGCGATAGGCCTCGCCCGCCGCGTGGGTGGAGGTGGCGCAGGCGGTGACAGTGGGCAGGCACGGGCCCTGCGCGTCATATTTGATGGCGATGGAGCCCGCCGCCATGTTGGCGATCATCATCGGGATGAACAGCGCCGAAACGCGGGTCGGGCCGCGCTGATTGAGCCGGTTGTTCTGCTCGATGAAGGTGTTCATGCCGCCGATGCCGCTGCCCACATACACGCCGAAGCGCTCGGGATCGACCGCGCCCAGAATGCCGCTGTCCTCCACGGCCTGCTTGGCGGCAGCCATGGCATACTGCGTAAAGAGGTCCATGCGGCGCTGGGTGGGCACGTCCATGCCGAAATCCGCGGCGTTAAAGTCCTTGACCTCGGCCGCGACCTTGACCTTGAAATCCGCGGTATCGAATTTGGTGATGGGGCCGACGCCGCAGACGCCGCCCTTGAGGCTGTCCCAGAAGGCGGGCAGGCTGTTGCCGACGGGCGAAATCACGCCCATGCCGGTGATGACAACTCGTTTCATTGAAAATTCCTCCTGAAAGTGACGGCGTTACATCGCCATGCCGCCGTTGACATTGAGCACCGCGCCGGTGATATAAGAAGCGCGGTCGGAGCAGAGGAACGCCACCGCGTCCGCCACGTCCTGCGCCGTGCCCAGCCGCCCCAGCGGGATGCCGGAGGTCAGGGCGTTTTTCGCCTCTTCGGGCAGGGCGCGGGTCATGTCGGTGTCGATAAAGCCGGGGGCGACCGCGTTGACGGTGACGCCGCGGGGCGCAAGCTCGCGCGCCACGGACTTGGTCATGCCGATCAGACCCGCCTTGGAAGCGGCGTAATTGGCCTGGCCCGCGTTGCCGATCTGCCCGACGACGGAGGAAATGTTGACGATGCGGCCGGAACGCTGGCGCAGAAAACCGGTATAAAGAGAGCGAATAAAATGAAATGCGCCTTTTAAGTTCACGTCCAGCACCGCGTCAAAGTCCTCTTCCTTGAGCTGCGCGGCGAGGCGGTCACGGGTGATGCCCGCGTTGTTGACCAGCGCCCACACGGGGCCGAGTTCGGCATTGATCTGCTTGCACAGGGCAGTAACGGCGTCGCCGTCGGCCACATTGCAGGCATAGGTGTTCACGCGCGCGCCGGTTTCCGACGCGATGAGCTGTGCGGTTTCCTCCGCGGCAGCGGTGTTTCCGGCATAGACGGCGGCGATATTGAAGCCCTGGCGCGCTAGCTCCAGCGCGATGGCGCGGCCGATGCCGCGGGACGCGCCGGTGACGAGCGCTACTTTACGGTTGGTCATGCTTCTCCTCCGATCTTGGCAAGCGCGTCCGCAAGGGTCGCGTCGTCCTCCGCGCGGCAGACCTTGACATTGCCGTCGATGCGCGCAATCAGCCCAGAGAGCGTCTTGCCCGCGCCGCACTCGACGAAGGTATCCACGCCGTCGGCGATCATCGCGCGCACGGTCTGCTCCCAGCGGACGGGGTTTTCCACCTGCTCGGAGAGCAGCTGCACGGCGTCGCCGTAGGGCTGCGCGGTGCGGTTGGCGTAGAGCGGGATGCGGGGCGCGGCAAAGGTCATGCTTTCCAGATCGCCCTTGAGCTTTTCCGCCGCGGAATGCATATAGGGGCTGTGGAACGCGCCGCTGACGGGCAGCTTCATGGCCCTGCCCTTGAGTTCCGCCACGCGGGCGGTCAGCAGATCGATCTGCCGGGCGTCGCCCGAGACGACGGTCTGTCCGGGGGAATTGTAGTTGACGGGATAGACGGAATCAAACTCCCTGCAAACACCCTCGACCTGCTCGGCCGTCAGGCGCAGGATCGCAGCCATGGCGGTGGGATCGGAGGAAGCGCAGGCGTCGTCCATATACTGCGCGCGCTTGATCACCAGGCGGAACATCTCTTCAAACGAGGCGATGCCCGCAAACTGCGCGGCGGCAAGCTCGCCCAGCGAAAAGCCGGCGGCGCTATCCGCATAGATGCCCTTTTCCGTCAGCGCCGCGGCGCAGGCGGCGTCCACGGCAAAGAGGCAGGGCTGGGTGTTGAGGGTGCGGCTCAGCTCCTCCTTGGAGGCGGAAAAGCACTGATTCGACGTGCCGGGACGGATGGCATCCGCCAGGTCGAACACCTTGCGGGCGGCGGGGGAGCTTTCGTAAAGCTCCTTGCCCATGCCCGTATACTGTGCGCCCTGTCCGGCAAAGACAAAGGCTATTTTACCCATTGAGAGGCTCCCTTCAAAAGCGCTTCGGCCTGAGAGAACATCTCCTCGATGATCTCCTTGGCAGGCTGCTCCTTTTTGACCATGCCGGCGATCTGGCCGCACATGAAGGAGCCGTTCTGTTCGTCGCCCTCGCGGGCGGCCTTGCGCATCGCGCCCACGCCCATCTTTTCAAACTCCTCGGCCGTGAAATCCGGAGAATACTCCAATTCCTGCATCTTGCGGGTGACGGGCGATTTCAGTCCGCGCGCGGGATGACCGACGCGGCGGCCGGTGACGATGGTGTCGATGTCCTTGGCGCGCAGCACGCGCTGCTTGTAATTTTCGTGGATGGTGCATTCGTCGGCCACGAGGAAGCGGGTGCCGACCTGCACGCCCTTGGCGCCCAGCATGAAGGCCGCCGCAACACCGCGCCCGTCGCCGATGCCGCCCGCGGCAAGGACGGGGATTTTTACCGCGTCCACCACCTGGGGCACAAGCGTCATGGTGGTCAGGTCGCCGACGTGGCCGCCGGATTCGCCGCCCTCGGCCACGACCGCACACGCGCCCATGCGCTCGCACATCCTGGCGATGGCGACGGAGGGCACGACGGGGATGACCTTGAGGCCGTTTTCGACCCAGTTTTTGATGTACTTGGAGGGGAGTCCCGCGCCGGTGACGACGACGGGCACCTTTTCCTCCACGACGACCTGCGCCACCTCGTCCGCAAAGGGCGAGAGCAGCATCACGTTCACGCCGAAGGGCTTATCGGTGATTTCGCGGATCTTTTGGATCTCGGCGCGCAGCTGCTCGCCGTTGGAATTCATGCCCGCGATGATGCCCAGACCGCCGGCATTGGAGACGGCTCCGGCCAGCGATGCGTCCGACACCCAGGCCATGCCGCCCTGAAAGATGGGGTATTCGATCCCCAGCAGATCGCAGATTTCGGTGCGGATCATGGTCTTACGCCTGCTGCGCGTCGATCAGCGCAACGATGTCCGCAACGGTCTTGAGATCCGGGCTCATCTCGATGGTGCCGCCGAAGGTATCCTCAAAGGACATGATGAGCTCCACGGTATCCAGGGAGTCCACGCCCAGCTCGGCAAAGGTGGATTCGGGCTTGATGGAAGCCGCGTCGATGTCCTTGTAGTCCGCGATGATCTGTGCAACCTTTTCGAAAGTCATGTTTTTGTCCTCCTGATTTTCATCGTAAAGTTAGTTTTGCTTCAAAATATTTGCAAAGGGCATGTTTTGCCCGGTTTGCCAAAGATTACAGCCGCAGCACGGCCGCGCCGTGGGTCAGCCCCGCGCCGAAGGCGGACAGGGCGATGGTCTGGCCGTCCCGGAGTCTGCCGTCCTTGCGCATCTCGTCGATGAGCAGCGGGATGCAGGCGGAAGAGGTGTTGCCGCAGGCCGCGATGTTGCCGGGGAATTTCTCCTTCGGCAGGTGCAGGCGGGTCCTGGCGGCGTTTAAGATGCGCTGGTTGGCCTGATGCAGCAGGAACCAATCCACGCTCTCCAGCGCGACGCCCGCCTTCTGCGCGGCCTCGTTCAGGTCGCTGACGCAGGAGGAGACCGCAAAGCGGTAGACCTCCTGGCCGTTCATCTGAAGCCAGCGTCCCTCGCCCTTCCTTTCGGAAAAGGGATTGTTGTTGGCGGGCATTTCGACGTTCAGGAACTCCGCGTTGAACTCCGTGCGCAGCACGGTGGACAGGCACTCGCCCTCGCCGGAATCCTCCAGCAGCACCGCGCCCGCGCCGTCGCCGAACAGGATGCAGGACGAGCGGTCGGTCCAGTCGCACAGGGCGGAGGGCTGTTCCGCCGCGATGATGAGCACGCGGCGCGCTTTGCCCGCGCGGATGGCGCTGTCGGCGGCGTCGAGCGCCTTGAGGAAGCCGGTGCACGCGCCGTTGATGTCGAGCGTCTGGCCGGTATAGCCCAGCGCGCCCGCGATAAAGCAGCCCGGCGCGGGGGTGACATGGTCGCTGATGACGTTGGAGCAGATCATAAGATCGACGCTCTCCGCGTCGGCGTTCGCCTCCTCCAGCGCGCGCTTTGCGGCCAGCGCGCCGAGTTCATAAACGGTTTCATCCTTCAAAATGTGGCGGCTGGAGATGCCGGTATGGGTGACGATCCATTCGTCGCTGGTATCGAGTATTTTGCACAGATCGTCGTTGGTGACGACCTGCTTGGGCAAGGCGCTGCCGCTTCCGATGATTTTCATTCGTTACGCCCCTTCTTTTTCTGAAACAGTTCTTCCTGCTTGCGCTCAAAGAAATCGTTGAGCTTGCCCAGCGCCTGCACGAGCTGCTCGACCTCGGTTTCGCTCATCGATCGGGTGATGGACCGCACCATGTTCTGGTGGAAATACTTATGCGCGGCGTCCATCTTGCGGCCGCGGGGCGTGAGCTCCACGCGCTGGACGCGGCCGTCGTATTCATCGCGGCGCTTGACGACATAGCCCTTCTTTTCCAGCCGCTTGACCGCGACGGTGACGGTGGGGAGCGTGATATCCAGCGCCTGAGCGATGCCGCTGATGGTCGAATAGCCCGCCGGATTCTGCCCCACGCACTCGAGCATATGCACCTCGGCGATGGACAGATCGTTGCTGCTGGCTTCCAGCATTCTCTCTTCCATTTTGCCCACATTTTCAAACGATGTGACCAGCAGGTCGTTGAGTTTTTGTTCCGCTTCTCTCATGGCCGATCATCCTCTTCCCTCTGCACGATTAGTTAGTCTAGCTAAGCATAGAGCCTTTGCAGTCCTTTGTCAATCCTTTGCGTGTAAACTTGTTGAAATTTACAAACAGGTCATTATTTCAACAACTTTTCTGCGCTCCTCCCCTCCGTTTTCCGCCGCATCTCCTTCTCTGACGTTCCTGCACCCGTAGGGAACGGAGGGGGAGGGATCTTGGGCTCCCCTGTACCCGCAGGGTGAGCGCAGCGAACCTGAAGGTCGAGCGTTTTGGAGCAAAGAGTACTGTGTACTCTTTGCGTAAAATAAGCCGACCGAAACACCGGAATGTCCCGAAGGGGCATTTCGGTGCGAAGGCGTAGGGTGAGCGCGGCGAACCTGGAGCATGAGCGTTTTGAATAAAAGAGCACAGGTTGCTATTTTATTCAAATAAGCCATGCGCAACACCGGGACATTCCGAAGGGATGTTCCGGTGCGAAGGCCCCCGCAGGGCGAGCGAAGCGAACCTGAAGGTCGAGCGTTTTGGAGCAAAGAGTACTGTGTACTCTTTGCGGAAAATAAGCCGACCGCAACACCGGAACGTCCCGAAGGGTCGTTTCGGTGCGAAGGGGGGAGCTGTCACCGAAGGTGACGGAGGGGTTGCCCCTACCGCTCCTCCCACTCGGCGCCGATTTCCTTCAGCCGTGCGCGCGTGGTGCGCTGGGCTTCGGGGGAGCGGTCCGCGCCGATGAACCGCCGGCCGAGCTTGTGCGCCGCCGCCAGCGTCGTGCCGGAGCCGGAAAACACGTCCAGCACGGCGTCGCCCGGACGGCTGGCGCAGAGGATCACCCGCCGCAGCAGCTTTTCGGGCTTCTGCGTGGGGTAACCCGTGCGCTCCGGGTCGCGCTGCTGCAAATGCGGGATGTCGTCCCACACGTCGCTGGGCGCCACGCCCTCGTCGTCATAGTAGCGGTATTCCTTCCCCGCCGAAAGGATGGCGGAATACTCCCGCCCGTCCGCGTCCGCGCCGCGGCGCATGTGGTTGCCGCGCGCCAGCTTCCGCGGCAGCGGGTCGCCCAGCGGGTCGAAAAACGCCTTGTCCGACAGCGCGTAATAGAGGATGGTGTCGTGCTTGCGGGAGAAGTGCGTTCTGGCGCGGCCGCCGCTGCGGTACGCCCAGATGACCTCGTTGCGGAAGGCGCGCTCCCCGAAGATCTCGTCCATCATCAGGCGCAGTCGCGCGTGCACGCGCTCGTCGATGTGGACAAAGACGCTGCCGTTTTCGTCCAGCGCGCCCTTTACGCCTTGCAGGATGCGCGCCATGCTGTCATAATATTCGTTGGGCGAGGAAAACCGGTCGTCGTACGCGCCGAAATCCCGTCCCGTCCAAAACGGCGGGTCGAGGTAGCAAAGCTGCGCCCGCTCGCCCCGGCGCGCAAGGTCGCCCAGCGCTTCCTCCGCGCCGCACGCATAATAGACGTTGTGTTCCATCCGCTGAAAAATCCCCTTTCGGAGGTGTTTTTTTGATGTCCGAATGCTCTTGCCCGTCCGCGCTCGAGGCCGTGAAGGCCGCGCGCGATCTGCTGGAAAACGTCACGCCCCTGCCCACCGACTGCGGCGCGTTCTGCTCCGCCGCCTGCTGCAAGGACGATCCCGACTACGAAACCAGTGGGATGCTGCTCTTCCCCGGCGAGGAAGCGCTCTACGACAACCCCGCCGCGAAGATGTGGATGGCGCTTTCGCCCTCCGGCCTTGCGCACGAGGGCAAGCCCGTGCCGCTGCTCAGCTGCAAGCTGCCCTGTCCGCGCAGGATGCGCCCGCTGGCCTGCCGGCTGTTCCCGCTGACGCCCTATGTCAAAGGCGACAAGCTCACCGTGCGCATCGACGTGCGCGCCCGCCCGGTCTGTCCCCTGTGCGATTCCGGCCTTGCGGGGCTTTCGCCGGAATTCGTCTCCGCCGTCAAGCAGGCGCTGCGCATCCTCTGGGCGCAGCCCGAGCAGCGTGCCTACCTCCGCACCCTGACCGAGCATCTGAAGGAATACGAGTGGCTGTGAGGGAAGGGGAGACTTCCTGGGAAATTTACCGCTAAGGGGGGAACCCCTCCGTCAGGCATTCGCCTGCCACCTCCCCTTACACAGGGGAGGCTTCGGGCGCCGTCTCCTTGGCTCCCCTGTATAAGGGGAGGCTTCGGGCGTCGTCTCTTTGGCTCCCCTGTGTAAGGGGAGCTGTCCGCGCAGCGGACTGAGGGGTTTCCTTCCTGCGCACGCCGCCCCGACCGGCGGCAATCCGCGCAGCCCCACTCGCGCGGCAACACCTTTGCCGCCCCCGCGCCGATCTCCCTTTCACGCCAAACGCCGCCCGCAGGTTCTGCCGGACGGCGTTTCTTTTTCTCTCTCCTAAATGTCGCTGAAATGCCGCGCCGTCTCGCGCAGCTGCTTTTGGCAGGCTTCGTAATTCGGCACGTTCTTCTTTTCCAGCGCGCGGAAGGTCTTGGAGTGGTTGAACTCGATGCGGTGCATCAGCTCGTGGATGATGACCGCGTCGATCGCCTCGGGCGGGGCCATCATCAGCCGCCAGGAAAAGTTCAGCCCGCCGCGGCTGCTGCAACTGCCCCAGCGCTTGCGCGCCGAGGTGATCTTCACCCCGCGGATCTCGATGCCGAAGTGCGCCGCCCATTCCTCCGCCCGCAGCGGCAGGTAGGCGTGCGCCTGCTCCTTATAAAATTCCTGTAGCAGCGCGGTCTGCTCCTCCCGCGTGCCCTCCGGCAGATAGACGCAGCCCTTTTCCAGCCGCGCCCTTCCGCTCTCCGGCGGCGCGGGCAGCACCGGCATCTCTTTGCCCACGAGCCGCACGGTCACAAACCGCTCTGCCGCGCGGGCCAGCACCTCGTTTCGCTGCCGCGCGATCCGCTCGCGGTTCCGGCGGAGAAACAGCTCGATCAGGAAATCCGGGCAGAGCCTGGGCGCGCGGATCTCCACCGTGCCGTCCTGCCGCACCCGAAAGCACAGCGATTTACGCTCCTCCCGCACGACCGCGCAGCTCTTTTCCCAATCCTGCTCCCCCATGCCGCTTCCGCCCTTTTCCTTTCCGTTTTTCTCTTTTTACAGGATCGACCGGATCCAGCCGAAGAACCAGTTTCCGGGATAGAAGTGCTTCAAAAACGCCGAGCCGTCCACCAGATCGTGAATCAGCTGGATCTGCAGCATGTTCAGCACCAGCGGCACCATGGTTGCCAGCAGCATCATCAAAACATACCCGCGCAGCAGCCCCAGCGCGCCGCCAACCAAGCTGTCGCACGCCTTGAGCAGCGGGAAGCAGAAGGTATCGTCGATCAGCCGCACCAGCAGGGTCGAAACCAGATAGGCAAAGGCGAACACCAGCAAAAACGACAGCGTGTTGAGCGATACGTCCGCCACGGTCTGGTTGAAATAGTCAAACAGCGTAAAATACTGCCCCGCGTACACCTGCCCGGCGATGTTGCTCGCCAGATATTCGTCAAACGGCGCGGAGAAGTTCGCCGCTCGGATCACCTGCTGCACCTGCTCCGCCGTCAGGGTCGTGATGTCCGCGCGGGCGTATTCCATCATCGCCGTCGGGATGTGCGACGAGCCCTCCGAAAAATACACCAGATAGTTCATCCACGTCTCGTGCCCGGCGATCCATTCCGCCGCCAGCGGATAGCACAGCTTCGCGATCACCAGCGAAAGCCCCAGCGCCAGCAGGTTCAGCCCCGTGGCCACCGTTCCCCGGTGCAGGCCGATCAGCACCGACAGCGCAAACAGCGCCACGATCGCGTAATCAATCAAATTCAGTCCCACGAAAAAGATCACCACTTCCCATGTTGCAATAAAAACAGAAGGCCGCCTGAGGGGTTGCTTCCTTAATGGGGTATTGCGGAGAGAGCAACCCTTCCGTCACAGCTTCGCTGTGCCACCTCCCGCTTCGCACCACCCCGCCTTCGGCGCGCTGGTGCGAAGTTACCCGTAGGGTTCGCGCAGCGAACCTGAAGCATGAGCGTTTTGGAGAAAAGAGC
>ERZ827423.2276-NODE-2276-length-15663-cov-14.701179_pt1 | contig 15663 bp, 14 predicted proteins | sample MGYA00519775_ERZ827423 | MGnify/ENA primary metagenome ERZ827423 (study PRJEB31778, sample SAMEA3449296) | human gut metagenome | biome: human gut; feature: human-associated habitat; material: faeces | place: United Kingdom | collected 2010/2012 ...
TGTCCAGCAGCAGCACACGCTTTTCTCCTTCATACACATAGAGCGTCGTTTTGCCGATCTCGTCAATGGCCCAAAGATTCTGCCGTACCTGATAGACCTTTGCCAGTTCATGATGCCACATTCTGAAAGCTCCTCTCCGCTTTTTGCATCAGGTTGTTTAACTTTGTACAAAGCGCTTTAGGACAGGGCAAGGAACCCCTATCCGCTTCTACGATAAATCATAATAGAAACGTTGAAAAATCTCAATTTCACCTATAAAAAGCAACGATTTTGCATTCCTGTAAGAAATTACTAAATAGCAAAATTCATCTTTCAAAAGTGTATGGAAATCGTTGAAATATGCGATTGCTTTTTCTGGCAATGTATTTTACCATAAGAGCACACAAAATGCTGAAACAAAAAAGGAGTGACTTCACATGACCGAGAACCGGCTCACGCCGATTCCAATGGCGCACGGGAAGGAAAAGACGCTGGGGCGTCGCATACGGGAATACCGCACCATGTATGCGTTCCTGCTCCCTGCGATCATTGTGGTGACCATCTTCGCTTATATCCCCATGTTCGGTCTGGTTATGGCGTTTCAGAAATATGACCTGGTGAAGGGCTTTGCAGGCAGCGACTTTGTGGGGCTGAAGCATTTCTCAAAATTCCTGCGGGATAAGGATTTCTGGGCGGCGCTGCAAAACACGCTGGCCATTAACGGATTGCATATCCTGATCGGCTTCCCGCTGCCTATTGCGCTGGGCATTGCGATTTTCTCCATGAAGGATTCCGTGTTTAAGCGCGTGACGCAGACCATCACCTACCTGCCCCACTTCATCAGCTGGGTCGTCATCGCAGGTCTGGTCTATAAGATGCTGGACCAGCAGACGGGCATTGTGAACACGCTGATCGTGGCTCTGGGCGGCGAACGGGTCGCCTTCATGCGAGACCCAAATTACTTCTGGGGCATCATCATTGTGGTCGCCATCTGGAAGGAGATCGGCTGGAACACCATCATCTACTTGGCGGCGCTTTCCGCCATCCCTACCGAGCAGTATGAATCTGCGGTGGTGGACGGCGCGAACGGCTGGCAGAAGCTGATTTACATCACCCTGCCAAGTATCGCCCCTACTATTGGCCTGATGCTGATCATGACGGTAGGAAACCTGGTCAACGGCAATGGCGGCATCGGCTTTGACGCGGTGTACAACCTGCGCAACGCCCTGCTGTCCTCCAAGGCCAACACCCTGGACTACTTCATCTTTGCGGAAGGTATTCTGTCCAACAAGCTCAGCTATGCAACAGCAATCGGTCTGGCACAGGGTCTGGTCAGTCTGGTGCTGGTCATGCTGGCGAACGCGACCAGCCGCAAGCTGCGCGGCTACGGCGCATTCTGATTCTTACAGGCTTGAGGGGAGGAAAAACCAATGGTTGGCAACAAAAGAGGCGAGATTCGCAAGGAGGTCATTCTGCGGATCATCATGCTGCTGCTCAGCGCCCTGGTGCTGTTCCCGTTCCTATACTGCGTGGCCTATTCGCTCAGCGACAGCGTGGCGGTCATGACGACACAGATCACGATCTTCCCGGTGCAGCCCACCTTCAAAAACTATATTGAAGTGCTGAACCAGCGGAATATCTTCAATTCGTTCTTTATCTCCATCGCGCGTACGATCCTGGGTGCGACGTATACGGTCGTCGTCACAGGCCTTGCGTCCTATGCCGTTTCCAAGCGCGGCCTGCCGGGCCGCCGGGGGCTGTCCATCTTCATGCTGATTCCCATGTATATCAGCGGCGGCCTGATCCCTACCTACATCCTGATGTTCCGGCTGCAACTGATCAACAGCTTCTGGGTGTATATCCTGCCTAACGGCTTCTGGGCGTTCAACATGCTGCTGATGCGTACCTACTTCGACGGCCTGCCCAGGGAACTGGAGGAGGCTGCCAAGCTGGACGGCGCGGGCGACCTGAAGATTTTCTTCCGCATCATTGTTCCCTGCTCCATGCCCATCATCGCCGTCATTGCCATGTACAGCGGCGTGTGGCAGTGGAACGCCTGGTACGACGCGATGGTATACATCACCAAGTCTGCGCTGAAGCCCCTGCAGGCCATCCTGCAGGAAATGATCATGGCTTCCTACGCAACGCAGACCTCGCTGGCTTCCGGCGGCGGCGTTGTGGAGCAGTCCTCGCCCGAGGGCATCCGCTTGGCGACGCTGGTGGTCACCACCCTGCCCATTGTCATCGTATATCCCTTCTTCCAGAAATACTTTGTGCAGGGCGTAATGATCGGCGCGGTCAAGGCGTAACGCTGCTGCTGATAGTGTATCATTCCCGGCTGTCATACCGGTGAAAGATAAAAATAAAAGGAGGTATCCCCCAATGGCAAAACGTTTCATCGCACTGCTTCTGTCTGCAATCATGGTGCTGGGACTCGTCCCCGCCATGGCAGAAAGCGCCAACGACCTGGACTGGATCGATCTGGTGGTCGACCTGGAGTACAGCGATACGGCAAACTTCCTGGACAATCCCAACGATGTGGTGACCCCGTGGATCGAGAACAAGTTCCACATCCGGGTCAATGAAGTTATCCAAGGCGGCTTGACCACCATCGGCTTCAAAGAGCGTCTGGCGACCTACATTGCCGCCAACAACCTGCCTGACGTGGTCATCTGCGGCAATGAAATGGCTGCTTACGCCGTGGCGACCGGTTATTACGGCCAGGGCTATGATGACCTGATCGAGAACAACATGCCCAACCTGGCCAAGTACTTCGACGCGGACTTCTGGCCCCGCTACAGCAACAACGGCGTGAAGACCCAGATTCCCTGCGTGATCGTCGATACCTCCAAGGAGCCTTACGCTTCCGATCCCTACTGCATGCCTTTGGGTTCCTGGGCGCTGTGGGTTCGTGAGGATCTGCTGGCGAAGGTCGGCTACACCTTCACCCCTGTGAAGGAAATCAACGCGAAAACCGTGGATCAGGGCCTGATGCCTACCCGAGAGGACTACGCCATCACCCCTGCCATCGATACCCCCGAAGCCTTCCGTGAACTGCTGGAAAAGATTCAGGCGCTGAACATCAAGGTCGGCGACTCTGACCTGATCCCCTTCAGCTCCATCGACTGGTCTCAGTTCCATGTGGGCTCCATGTTCGACTTCGGTCACTGGCGTCAGACCGATGACGGCAACGTAGGCGGCTTCATCGGCAGCACCGGCGCAAAGGACTACTATCATTACCTGAACCAGCTGTACCAGAGCGGCCTGGTCGACGCGGACTTCATCGTGCAGACCAGCGACCAGCTCCAGTCCAAGATTGCGGCGGGTCGCGTGGGCGCGGGTATGTACATCGGCGATGTGAACAGTGCGCAGAGTGCGCTGTATCAGACCGTGGGCGAGGACGCGTCCATCCGTTTCATTCCCTGGCCGAAGGCTGACGACAGCGGTCTGGGTGCTTACGACATCTTCGAGGCTGGCTTCTGGCGCGTGATCATCCGCAGCGATATGGAGCGCGAAAAGAAGGAACGCCTGATCGAGTACTTCGACTGGTTCTTCTCTGACGAGGGCATGGACGTTTGCTCTTGGGGTCCTGCTGAGGCTGGCCTGTACACCACCGATGAAAACGGCGTGATCTATCTCCCCGAAGTGGAAAACGGCTGGTACACCGTGACGGAGTTGAAGGCTGCCGAGGGCTACCGTCTGGATGACACGCCCCATCGGGTCGAGGTCAGGGATGGGCAGACCGCCACGCTGGAGATCACCAACAAGGCCATCTCCGGCATCCTGCTCCACAAGGTCAATGCCATCACCGGCGAGGGCATCCCCGGCGTGTCCTTCATCCTCTATGACAGCGGCAACACCCCCATCGCGCAGGAAGCCAGCGATGACCGGGGCTATGTCCGGTTTGAAAATCTGACAGCTGGCCGCTACTATCTGCGTGAACTGGAAAACGAGGGCTACATCCCCGACACGCAGAAAAAGACCGTGTATGTAAAATCCGGCGAAACCACGGAAATCGAGTGGCAGAATACACCCATCACCGGCCAGATCCAAGTGACGAAGGTCAGCGCGGACTACAACGCCATGAATGGCTGGCCTGCCGGGACGCCTATCCCCAACACCGTCTTTGAAGTTTACAATGCCCGCACCAACCGGCTGGTGGATACCATCCGAACGGACAAAAACGGCTTGGCGGTGAGCAGACCACTGCCGCTGGCGAGGTATAAGATCGTGGAATCCAAGGCGGCGGAGTTTTACGGGCTGGATAAAACGCCCATTGAGGTGGAGATCGAGTACGCCGGTCAGATCGTCAAGGCAAGCATGACCAACAAGAGCCTGTCTACCAACGTTTCCATCAAGAAAACCGGCTATGTGGAGGTCATGCCGGGGCAGCTCGTCCGCTACAATTTCACCGGCATCGCCAACAATTCTACCACGGCGCTGGAATCTTTTTATTGGCGCGATACCCTGCCCGTCAAGGCGGTTCGGCTTCAGACCATCTACACCGGCACGTGGAACACCCCCGGAAATTATAAGATCGTGTACAAAACCAATCTCAGCGGCGGTACATGGCGCACACTGGCGGATAATCTGAGCACATCCAAAAATTATGTGCTGGATGCTTCCCCCGCGGCGCTGGGGCTTGCCGCCAATGAGTATGTGACGGAGTTTATGGCTGCGTTCGGCATCGTCCCCGCCAACTTCCGGCAGGTGGAAGCCCCTCGCGTGGACTGCAAGGCCCTTGCCAAGCTCACCGGCGGTACGCAGTTCGTTAATCAGGCAGACGCAGGCGGCGTCTACAACGGGCAGTGGATCATGGCGACCTCCCGCTGGGTCACCCGTGTCTACGCCCCCAGCAAGCCCCTGCCCCGCACCGGCTATTAAGAGCTAACAACACCGGATGCCGCTCCGCAAGGGGCGGCATCCCCGTTTTGTGAGGGAATATGATGAACTTTTTTGAACAGGAATTGAGAAAAATCGTAGGCAGTGCTTATCCGGATGCCACCTATATCGGCAGAGCCTGCTATGTGCGGCTGGGAGAGGAGAACCGGGCGAAGATTCAGTTTGTCACCGGCATCGTTTCCAATCAATATAACGCTCTGCAAATGACGATTTTAAACCGCAGCGAAGGAACTGTAGACACGCTGCGCGTCAGCTTAACGGATCTGTTAGGTAAGCAGGCAACGAAGAATCCTAATTTCCGAAACGGTGTGGAACCACACATCTGGGATGACAACGGAAACGTCAGCTGGTATGTCTATCAGCCAAGCAGCCGGGACTACCAGACGCTCACAAATGAGATATCGGAATATTTGGGCTTATTCCAGCAGCAGACACAAAGCTTTGCACAGCAGCTTGGGCAGAGAATGAGATGATAACAGCTTCTGCCGCTGCATGAGGATATTCAAAATAATAGGAGGTTGAGATTTTGAAACACAAAAAAATCATGATTTTGGCGTTGGCGCTCCTGCTCCTGACCGCGCTCTGCTGCACCTCCGCCCTCGCCGCGGGCGGCGATGTGGCAGGCGCTGTGGAGCAGACATGGAAGGAGGCCGCTACGCAGATTAAAAGCGTGGTGGAGAAGGTGGTGTTCCCGGCGCTTGATATGATCCTCGCCATCGCATTCTTTGTAAAGCTTGGCGGCGCGTATTTTGATTTTCGCCAGAGAGGACAGTTTGAGTGGACCGGCCCCGCCATCCTCTTTGCCTGCCTGATTTTCAGCTTGATCGCGCCGAAATACATCTGGAATATCATCGGGATCTAATTCGTGAAGAAAGAATTTAAAAATTGAATCCGGACTCTCCTGCCAGAGGCAACGAATAAGACACAATGGTTGCTTTGCCGGCAAATGCTGTAGGCCTATAAAGTCACCTTTTACACCTCACAAAGATAGGCTTGCATAAAAAGTGTTATCTTGATATAATACTATCAAGAAATTGATAAGGAGGGCTTTCTATGCAAATCAGACCATCCTCTGCTCTGCGGAATGAGTATACGCAGATCTCCGAGCTGGCAAAGGCATCCGGTGAACCGATCTTCATCACGAATAAGGGTGAAGATGACGGTGTTTATATGAGCATGGCAGCATACGAGGAGCGAGAAAAAATGTTCCGACACCGCGACAAGATCTATGCCGCGGAAATCAGCAGACTGAGCGGAGAGCCTGTCTGCACGCCGGAGGAGCTTGACGAAAGAATGGAGGAGCTGTTCCGTGCCTACGAAAAGTAAGCTGGTCTATCTTCCTCCCGCTCAACATGACTTTGAGGAGATCGTAAAGTATCATATTACGGAGGCGGGAACTCCCTACGCGCGGAAAATCTACAGTACAATGAAAACGGCCATAAACCGTCTGCGAGATTTCCCGCTGATGGGGCAAACGCATCCGGACCCGATCCTCGCCGCAAACGGATACCGAAAACTGGTTTTGACAAAAACCTATGTGGCGGTCTACAAAGTGATCGGCGACACCGTCTATATTTACGCCATTGTCAATGGCGTGACAGACTATCCCCGCCTTTTGAAGTGATCACCGTTCTGGAATGAAGAATATGTCGACAGAAAACGAGTATTTAGCAAAGACGGAATCCTTGCAAAAAGAATTGGAGCCGGTGTGCCGGGTTATCACGGAGACAGTCAAAGCCGAGGCGATTTATCTCTTTGGCTCCCGTGCTTATGGTACGCCAACCGATGATAGTGACTACGATTTGTGCGTCATTATCCCGGAAAATTCCATGCGTCCGGCAGACGCGGTCAAGGCGATCCGCCGTGCGCTCTTTTCAGCGCAGTCCGTCCCCTTGGATGTAATTGTTTATCGCTCTAACGCATTCCATCAGAGAGCGGAACACGCTTCTCTGGAGCGGAAAATCGCAAGAGAGGGGGTCTTGCTGTATGAGCACCGGCTGGAGCAGCGAATGGCTTGACTTTGCCTATATGGATCTCAGCGCCGCGGAACATCTGCTGACGATGCGTCCGCTGCCTGTGGAAATTATTTGCTATCACTGTGAACAGGCTGCCGAAAAATTTCTAAAAGCCACGCTTGTTCAATTCGACAGAGAGCCGCCCAAAACGCATGACCTTATCCAGCTTTGTAAGCTGTGCTGTGAAGTAGACACGCGATTTGAGCAACTAGCAGACTCCTGTATTGAACTGACGCCATACGGCGTTCAAGTTCGCTATCCATCCAATTTAGAACTGGATGAATCCGACGCCGTCTGCGCATTAAAGGAATGCAGGCTCGTTCAAGACTTTGTTTGCCAGAAACTTGGATATGAGCCGGAAAGCAAAGATACCCAAAGCTTTGGACAGACAATGAAATAAGTAAAGACAGCAGTCAAGGCCGTCGCCCGAAAGGGCGGCGGCCTTGTCGCGTCTCCGGAGGTGAATGAACAATATTTATTTGGGATTTTGTCGCCGCGACAGTCCTGGATCAGCTCATGGACTGGGTCTATGGGCAGGCCATAGGCTTTCTCGGCAACTTCTTTGCCCTCATGGGCAATATGGGCGTAGAGCTGTTCGAGCTGGAATGGGTCAGCGCCATCATTCTCTTTTTCTCCCGCCTTGCGTGGGCACTGTTTACCGTCAGCGTGGTGGTCTGCGCCTTTGAATGCGGTATCGAATACTCCACCGGCAGGGGTAATTTGCAGCAGTGCGGGATGAACATCATCAAGGGCTTTCTGGCGGTGAGCCTGTTCACCGTCGTCCCCGTCCGGCTCTATGCCTTATCGGTGTCGCTGCAGGGAACCTTTTCCGCGGGACTTACCGGCTACGGACGAAGCATCGGTGAGGTGGGACAGGACATCATAACGGAGCTCAGCGAGATCCAGACGCTCTCGGACGTGATAAACAGCTCTCACTTCGGTCTCGGCATCATCACCAGCCCCATTATGCTCCTTTTTTGCGTGATCCTCATGGGCTACGCGGTCATCAAGGTGTTTTTCGCCAACCTCAAACGCGGGGGCATTTTGCTGATTCAAATTGCCGTGGGCAGCCTTTATATGTTCAGCGTCCCGCGCGGCTATCTGGACGGCTTTATGGGCTGGGTGCGGCAGGTCATCGGTTTGTGCCTGACCGCCTTCCTCCAGTCCACCATCCTCATTGCGGGACTCATGGTGTTCAAGAACCACGCGCTGATGGGCGTGGGGCTCATGCTCTCCGCTGGCGAAGTGCCGCGCATCGCCGGCAGCTTCGGTCTGGACACCACAACAAAGGCCAATATTACGAGCGCCGTTTATACGGCGCAGGCTGCCGTCAACACCACCCGAACCATCGCCGCGGCGATCAAATGAAAGGGTGATGATATGACCTGGTTAACACAAATCACCATGGGCAGCCTGTTCGACGGTATCGGCGGATTCCCTTTGGCTGCGGTCCGCAACGGCATCACGCCGGTATGGGCGTCGGAGATCGAAGCATTTCCCATTGAGGTGACAAAGCTGCGCTTTCCCGGCATGATCCATGTAGGCGACATCACTAAGCTGCGTGGCGCGGAGCTGCCGCCTGTGGACATCATCTGCGGGGGCAGCCCGTGTCAAGATCTCTCCGTTGCTGGCGCAAGGGCAGGTCTTGTCGGCGCGCGTTCTGGCCTCTTTATGGAGCAGATGCGCATTGTGCGTGAAATGCGGTTGGCAGAGAAAGCCCGTGGCCGGGAGAGCGTCAACATACGGCCGCGCTGGATGTGTTGGGAGAACGGTGCGACACGTTCCTGACTGAAAAGGTCAGGCGCAAGATTGAAAGGACGGTGAAAAATACTTGCAGAACTAATGACCCGATGGGTGGAATGATAGGGTAACGCCTTGAAACGCCCACACTGATACTCCGACTGGCGCGGATGAAGCAAATAAATCTGTGTCAGAAGCTCGGTAAAGTCGGCAGAGAGCAACCGTACATCATAATCAATGATACGAAACCTGTCCAGAGGTGGACGATGTTGCCTATATGCCGGGTGTCTCATGCTCATGGTGAGAATGTGTGCAGAACACTGACGAACTTCCGAATGTAAGGGTCTAAACCCAGAATGTGTCGAAAGGCACTACCCGCCATAGCGGGGTGTCCGTGGATGAGTAAAAGTCGTTTTTATGAAAATCCATATACTGTTATAGGCAGTAAGGCGAAAGCTGGACACAGGCTCAAAGGGAGCACCTAAAAGCATGAAATGATAGGGCCATTGGAACGTGGAAAGCTGGGAGCGTGGAGACTGTTGCAGTCAGAGAAACGCTGGGCGGGAATGCATAATCGCCCTTTATCCCAGTGAGAGTAGAGGCACAGTACCGTAGAAATCATGGAAACATGATGGAGGGATAGCCTCAAGTCGAGATAACAGTTAAATTTGAAAGCACAATAAACACAGCTTCGAATATGACAAAGAAAATCCGCTGAAAAGGAGTGGATGCCTGTGTTGACTTCGGAGCGGAAGAAACCCAAGAGAAGCAAAATCCGTTATGCGGAGTATTACGACCTGCAAAAGACTTTGGACAGTCTGTATGCCGATAGCTTAAAAGGCAAAGTGTTTGTTCACCTTATGGAACTCATTTCCAGTGAGGAAAATATTAGAATGGCATATCGGACAATCAAAGGAAACACAGGGAGCAGTACCGCAGGAGTAGATAAGCGCACCATACAAGACCTTGCCAAATTGAACGAGGAAAAATATGTGGCGCTGATTCAAAAGCAGTTTAAGAGCTATCACCCCCGCCCTGTCCGCAGGGTGGAAATCCCAAAACCAAACGGGAAAACCCGCCCCCTTGGAATCCCGACCATTGTAGACCGCATCGTGCAGCAATGTGTCCTGCAAGTCTTGGAGCCAATCTGTGAAGCAAAATTTTATGACCATTCCTATGGCTTTAGACCAAATCGCTCCACAGAACATGCCATCGCCAGATGTGACCAGCTAATACAGCTATCGCACCTGTATTATGTTGTGGACATCGATATAAAAGGCTTCTTTGACAATGTAAACCACACAAAGCTGATTCAACAGATGTGGGAAATGGGAATTCAGGATAAACGGCTTCTGTGCATTATTCGGGAAATGCTGAAAGCCCCAATCGTGTTGCCTAACGGAGAAATTCTCCACCCAAGTAAAGGGACACCGCAAGGCGGTATTCTCTCTCCACTGTTGTCCAACATTGTTCTCAATGAACTGGACTGGTGGATAGCGTCGCAGTGGGAATGGATGCCGATGCACGGCAACGCAAAATATACTCGTCTCAACGCAAACGGCAGCATCAACCGTGGCTATCAGTACCGATTGCTGCGTGAAAGCAACCTAAAGCCTGTATTCATCGTTCGATATGCCGACGATTTCAAGCTGTTCTGTCGAAACCGCAAAGAAGCATTTTGTTTATATGCGGCAACAACGCAATGGCTAAAGGAGCGGTTGAAACTGGACATCAGCCCAGAAAAATCTAAGGTGGTGAACCTAAAGCGCCACTATTCGGAATATCTGGGATTCAAGATGAAAGCACAGCGCAAGGGAGATAAGTATGTCGTTCGGTCTCACATGAGCGATAAAGCGCAGAAAAGGGTAAAAGACCAACTGGCGAAGTGTATTAAGGAAATTCAACATCCGAAAAGCGAGCAAGACCAGCGTAAGCAAATCTTTCGGTACAACTCTATCGTAATTGGAATGCACAATTATTATCGTGTTGCTACCTGCGTCAATCTGGACTTCTCGCCCATTGCATTCGCCATCGGCAAGCAAATGAAAAACCGTTTGGGTAAGCAGGGACTAAGCAAACAGGGTAAATTAGAAAAGGGCTACATCAAAAGTAAATACGGCAACAGCAGCCAAATTCGCTTTCTGAAAGGACATCCGCTTATACCCGCAGGATATATCCGGCATAAGAACCCATTGGGGAAAAAACGGAGCATCAATCGCTACACAGAGAGTGGACGAGAGGAAATTCATCGGATGCTTGGTGTCAATATTGAAATTCTCACATGGCTGATGCGTAATCCGAGACTGGGGCAGTCTGTGGAGTATGCGGACAACCGTATTTCTCTATATGCGGCACAGTATGGAAAATGCGCTGTTACAGGCAGAACGCTCGCACTCCATGAAATTCACTGCCATCACAAGCGGCCTAAGTCGGCAGGCGGAACAGATGCCTACGCAAATCTTGTTATAGTCAGTGAGGCTATCCATCAACTTGTTCATGCCACTGATGAAAAGACCATTTCCCGCCTGCTCCAAACCCTGCGGCTGGATGATCAACAGCGAAACAAGCTCAACAAACTGCGAAAACAAGCAAATCTGAACGCAATCTAAAACCATCTACCCGCAACGAAGTGTGTAAATTGTGTTTGAAACAAAATGCTGTTATCCCGATGGAACGCCGTGTGAGGGGAAACTCTCATGCACGGTGTGGAGTGGGGGAAAATCCAGAGATTGCCTCAAAGGATTACCTATCACTATTGCCGGGGGCCTTTTCAAGCGGAAAACCGAAGTATGAGGACTTTCGGATCGTGCTGGAGGAGATCGTGCGGATCTGCTTTCCCAACGAGCTTATCCCAGGCCCCTATCCTTACGGATGGCCCGATGTCGGTGATCTCACGGCAGGCGATATGTTTTCTATTGCGTGGCGCTGTCTGGACGCGCAATTGTGTGGCGTCGCGCAGCGTCGCAAGCGCATTTTTCTCCTTGCTGACTTTGCCGGGCCGCTCGCGCCCCAGCTTTTATTTGATGTATTTGACGAAACGGAAAACAGCGGGAAGGAGGTCTCATAGATGTACCGATTCGATACGACCGGGCAATTGACGATGCTTGATTTAGACACGGCTGAAAGGGGCGGAGCTCCGCCCAAGCGCAGATCGGGCAAGCCGGACTCCGAACTGGTTTCGATCCCGTATTTCCACTTGGATCTGCTGTCCTCTCCCGTGGATCTCTTTGGACAGCGCCATTGGGAGCTCCGATCTCCATGGCGGGAAGGCAAGCGGCCCCTCAATACCGGGGCCGCGCCCCGCCGCCCGATCCGCGTCTCACTGTCCGGCATACTGGAGGCGTACCCAGCCCTAAAATATTATCTATCGAAAACAGCCTGTCTGGGCATCCTGCGCCGCGCCTTTGAGCGCGGCAAGGAGCTGCCGAAGATGCTGGCGCGTGCGCTGAAGATCCAAGCGGGGCTCATGAAGCCGGACAACCAACCTACTGACCTGAAGGCATTTCATATGAACCAGCGCAATGAGGGCATTGACCTGAACGGCGTGTCCGGTGCATTGATGGCAACCACCAATATGCAGATGCAGACCTTTGTAACACAGCCAAATGGAGCCGCGGAGGGCTTTGACGGCTATAACGGCGTCATGGCCTTTGCCGCCAACCAGCGGGACGAGGTGCGTGACCTGCGCGATGTAGCTGGCGCGCTGGGCGCACAGCCGGGGATGAAGCAGCAGACCTTTGTAGCCGGTTTTTCCGCCGGAGCAGGCGCCAGCGCAGGCGGCATTGGATACAACGAATCAGTTGCTCCAACCCTCAAGGGCAGCCCCGGCGGGAACTGTATGCCGTCTGTTTTATGCCTTAATGACCAGGGCGGCAGCGTGATGGAATGCAGCGAAAACGTGTCCGGAACCCTCCGAGCACAGGAGCATGGACACCAACCTCTTGTTTACGAAAATCACGGCATTGACAGCCGCTACACTGGCCCCCACAAGGTAGCGCCCACCATGTCTGCCCGTTATGGCACAGGTTTTTCTGAACCTCGTGCACACGATACAGATTCACACGATTGACAATGCAGAGGAGGGACACTGGTAAGAGTGTCCCTCCCGTATCGTGTTTTGTGAGAGAAACCTTTATAATGCATTTGGGCGATTAGTCCAAGTGAATTGTAACAGGAGGAAAATAATGCGGGAAGAAAAAACATTTCGTGTAGTTGTTTTTCGTTTCGAGACGGATGCCAGTACCAATTATACACGGTATATGATTACGAAAAATTATATGCCGTTTTTCCCTGGCAACCAATGGCTCGAACTGAAAAGCATACGAAAGACGAGCACTGGAAAGGAATATGCAAAGAAGCTTGTAGCGTTTTTGAACTGGTTGGATTCAAGAAAGGTCACATACGAAAATGCGACAAATCACCATGTGCGAGAGTTCTTACATGAACTCGTATTTGGTAACTTGGCGGACGAAAAAGTACTATCACTACAGTCATCGGTGGGATATTCAACATTAACAAAGTATGTCACAGTCATCACGGGTTTTTATGGCTGGCTGGATGATATGCGACAGACAGAGATGCTTTGGAAGAAAAAATCCGTACAGGCGAATTGCTCTTTTCTGTATGGACAAATCTATTCACGGGAGTATAGATATTTGATTGACGGATATGCTGCCAGGCTTAAGTCCAGTCGTGATTACACCAAATGGTACGACAAAGCAACAAAAGAATTGCTATGTAGAAACTTCAATACTCTGCGGGATGAAGCGGTGTTGCGCCTCACCTTCGAGGGATTTCGAATCGATGAGGTTCTTAGCGTTACGCTTGACAGTTATGATGCCATAGAACAGCTTGTACAGCCAACAAGGTCAAAGGGACGAGCTAATGCCAGAAATGGAGAAAATAAACTCAGGCTTGTTGCCCTCCCCAAGAAAACCTGCGAGGTTATAGACAAGTACATCCAGACTGAAAGGGCGGATGCCGAGAGTGAGAGCGGCAAACTCAGTCAGTATTTATTTATAAATCTGAACTCCGGAAAAAGACAAGGCCTGCCTATGTCTTATCATAATTACCTAAAGATATTAAAGCGGTGTGCCACTCGTGCCGGGCTCGATGCGGCGAAAATACGAACCCACAATGGGCGCAGCACAAAAGTTATGGAATTTCTTGAACATCAGTCCCTCCATCCAGAAGACAATATTACCGATGGCATTATCATGGAAAGCTTCGGCTGGAGGAGCTTTTCATCTATCGATCATTACAGGAATCATAATAATCCCATCATAGCAAAGTCAGTCATGGAAAAGCTGCATAGGGGTGGTGAGGAAAATGAGTAAAGCAAAGCCGCTCACTGCTGAACAATGCGAAGCCGCAAGAGAGGCCATGCTTACGGGACACAGTTTGTCAAAAATATCCAGATGTGCAGGGGTTGTTGCTACGATAGAGTATATGCTTAAAGACATACGCTTACTGGAAACATATTTGCAGAGGATGGCCTCTGCCATTACTCAGAAGCGAGAACAGATATCCCATAGTGCATTGTTGCTTTCAATGTTCCATTACGAAATGTCTTCTCTGTCGCTATATGATCCAGCATTCAAGGAAATGCTTCTTAAGGCTGTGGAGCAGGAACGTATTATCCAACGGAAACTTTTCGTTGCAGGTAATTCTACAGAAGTGACACCTTACCGTGATGTTTGGAAGTTATATGAGCCGTATGGGAATGTATTACGGCTCAAACGGCTTGATTTCACAGCCATCAAACGGCCTTCTCTGCGGTCTGAGGTGAAATATTATTTCTGTTATCTATTTGAACAAAGAGGGAAAGTTTATGTGCCTCTTTTTGATGCGTGTAAGCTGGCAATCAACACACTTGCAGATATTGCGCCGGAGGTCATATATTTTGCGGATATAACGGAAGGTCACATCAGGACACTGATTTTAGCCCTTGAAGCAATGCGGAAAAATGATGGGGAGCCATTGTCTCAATATTACATTGCAAAATCCGTAAACGGTCTAAAACGGATCATGTGTTACCTCATGAGCACTGAACGGGACACACAAATTAGAGCGCCAAGGCCGCGCACCAATCCGTTTGATATTGTTACATTTCACAATCTTCGCCAGTTTAACACACCTACCGAAATCATTCCGGAAGAAGTGGTGGAGCAATTGGACTTGCATCGAGAAGAAATGCCCTGTCAATACAGGCTGCTATACGATTTATTCATGAATACAGGACTGAGATTGAAAGAAGTGTACCTTCTTGAAGAAGACTGCATTGAAGAATCTCGATACCCTAATGTCTGCCAACTGAAATATATTCCGCATAAAACACTAAGTGCAAGACATCGACGCGGAGCTGGGGACTACCACAGGATCATGATACCCAAAGATATAGCTGGAAGGCTTTCCCAACATATCATTGAGGATGCTGAGGAAAGAAAAATAGCGGGGACATCGTATATTTTCCGAAGCAGAAGGTATGGGTATGAGAGAGCAGTTATTGACTCTCAACCATTTGTCAAATGCATCCGTGGGATTATCAGAAAGTATGATATATGCGACGAAAATGGAGAACTCTGGCACTTCACCATTAAACAATTCCGTAAAACCCTGGCTGTTAGGTTAATTGAAAACGGAGCGACTACTGTTGAATTAGCTTATTGGCTGGGGCACTTATGCAGCGACACGGCGGCGAAATACTATGCTGAAGTTCGCAAGAAAAAACTGGCGGAGCTAAATACTGAATTTTTCAGAAGCAAGTTTGAGTTAATCATGACCGGCGAACAGCTTGAAAATTATACGCAAGAAGAACGTAGGCTCCTGTATACGGATTTTTGCCTTGGTCAACGACGTGTGGAACTTGGATTTTGTGTTCGGAAGGTGGCAGATGGGCCGTGCGCGGACCGATGCAGCCTTTATAATTGTGTGAATTGCCGCAACTTATGCACTGGAAAACAGTATCTTCCATATTGGAAAGGTCTTCTACAGGAACAGGAGAAACTTTTAGACCGGCTGGCAGAGG
>ERZ827423.2281-NODE-2281-length-15632-cov-11.395583_pt1 | contig 15632 bp, 11 predicted proteins | sample MGYA00519775_ERZ827423 | MGnify/ENA primary metagenome ERZ827423 (study PRJEB31778, sample SAMEA3449296) | human gut metagenome | biome: human gut; feature: human-associated habitat; material: faeces | place: United Kingdom | collected 2010/2012 ...
ATTAAAACCATACTTTTATATCTTGTCGCCAGTTTTGCTGCTATTGTTGCTTTTACCTCAATCTTTACCACTATCAGTATGCTTAACCAAAATAAAGCGGTTGTAGCTGTTATCTGTTTGATTGGTTTTATTATTTTGTTATTTATGGCATCTTATCTCAACGCCAGACTTTCAGCTCCGGAATTTTATCTGTTATGTAAGATAAAGCCGCTCCGTTTGAGAAAATATAATTGTCGTTTCCCTCTTCATATCCGATATACTGCATCGTAAGCGCTTTTCCCTGCTTCAGATGAGTCAGATGGAATTCGTCCCCTATGCGGCCGACTTCCTCCGACGTCGCTTCATCCGCATCCGGCCGTGAAGAAATCATCGGATAATAATAGTCTCCGTACCGCTCAAAAAAGTCCCGCTGCATCCGATGCTCCGCGCCTTCATAAATAAGGCTGACGCTTCCCGACAGCAGAAGCACGACGATGAGCATAAAAGCAGTCTTATATATATAACTGACCTTCAGGACGCCCTTCAGTCCCGAACGCCCTGCAATATCTTTCTTGTAATTTACCGACAGCAGCCAGAGATAGACCAGTGAATTCAAAATCAGAAATAGAACCATCATAAAGAGAGTACGTCCAAGACAGTAATCCCCGTTGACCATGATGCACGACAGGATTCCCACCGAAAGAAACAGCGCTGTGTACGCAGCAAGATCTGTCAGGATATTTTTCATGGCATAATGTCCGATACTCTGGCCCGAAATCAGACGAACTACGGTTTCCTTCTTTTTTACCGCTGTCTCGTACATCGTCATCAACAGAAGAAACGCGAAGACAATCCCCCAGACGAGCATCACCGCCGAACCGGAATTAAACGAAGCGTAGCCCTCTCTCGGGAAGGCCCCTCCGTATTCGTCTACCAACGTTTTTTTTAAATCCGTAATATTTTCAGATTCGCCGACCAGCTGGAATTCTGTATATTTTGTCGGGTCCGAGAGCTCTGAAAATTCCCTCAGCCGAATAGAATAATCGCCTAAGAAAAGACTTTTGTAATTACCGTCCCGGATCTGATTTGACATCAGTTTTTCTGCCGCTTCCGGCATCGCATAAATATTAACGTCGACGTGAAAACTCGACTCTATCTTCCTTTCGACTACGAAAATGCTCACATCATTATCTTTTGCAGCTGCTGACAGATCTTCCTTCATCTGCCGCGAATCAGCGCCGGCAGGCGCGTAAAAGGTGACGTATGTATACTGCGTTTCGAAATCATAGAGATACCATGCATAAACCTCGCTGATGAAGCTGAACGCTCCAACTGTAAGGATCGCGCATATTATATATTTTACAATCTTGCTCATCAAAAGCCTCTTCCAAATAAAAAATGCTGAAATCGAGTAGGAGGCGGTGACTAGCCGCCGTCCTCTCACACCACCGTACGTACGGTTCGCGTATACGGCGGTTTCAATAGTTGACGTGCATTAACTGATAGGCATTGGCTAAGTCATAAAAGCCTTTGCTTATCAGTCTTTCTTTTGTAAGTGCCATTTTCACTCCAACTGTGTTGGTTGTCCACCAGTACTTTCTCCGGCAGTTTGCCGTCATATAGGCTAGCTCCTTTGGCACTCCCAATTTCATTAGATAGCGCATTTTAGCTCTTGGTCTTTTCCACATCTTCCACAAACACATGCGAATTCTGTGGTATAGCCATGAGTTTAGTTTCTCTATCTTCTTTTTCATATCCGCTACTGAGTAGTAGTTCAGCCATCCTCTCATGTAGATTTCTATTCTGTTTAGGGATGGGATAATGCTCTGAACTCGTCTTCGGGAAGAAAGCTCTCTGAGTTTCTGTTTCATTTTCTTCCATGACTTCGGATGAACACGAATGCAAACTCCATTCCTGCCCCTTCCCAATGCGAAGCCAAGGAACTTAAAATTTCGGATAGCAAATACGCTGACGATTCGGCTCTTGTCTCTGTTCACCTTGAGCTTAAGGGTCTTTTCGAGGTATTTAGTGCTCGATTCCAGTAGTCTCTCCGATGCTCTCTTGCTCTTTGCAAGTAAGACGATATCGTCGGCATACCTTACCATCGGCACTCCTCTTCCCTCAAACTCTCTGTCAAACTCATTTAAATATATGTTTGCCAGTAATGGTGACAGATTTCCTCCTTGCGGTGAGCCTTCTCTTATCTCCATGACTATTCCGTTCTCGAGGACTCCGCTTTTCAGGTACCGTTTAATCATCTGCACTACTCTTTCATCTTGGATGTTCCGTCTAAGAATGGTGAGCAGTTTATCATGATTAATCGTGTCGAAGTATTTGGATAGGTCTAGGACTACAGCATATGTATACCCCTTTTCTGCATACTCCTTCACCTTTATGATTGCGTCCTTTGCATTTCTGCCCGGCCTGTAGCCATAGCTTCCGTCTGAGAACAACGGTTCATAGATTGGCATTAACTGCTGCGCTATTGCCTGCTGAATGGTGCGGTCTATGACTGTAGGTATTCCCAGCTTTCTGACTCCACCATCCGGCTTAGGGATTTCTACTCTTCTGACAGGAGATGGTGTGTACTTGCCTTTGTATATTCTCTCTAGCAAGCTCTTCTTGTTCTCCTTCAGGTAGATAAAGGCCTCATCTATGGTCATTCCATCGACTCCGGCCGCTCCCTTGTTTGCCTTCACTCTCTTAAAAGCTCTGTTTAGATTGTCTCTATCCAGTATCTTCTCCAAAAGTTCCGGCGATGCACTGTCTCTTTCTTTCCATATCAGATTGAATGACCTTGACGCTTTCGCATGCCCTTTGTGTTCCGCACTATCTCTCTGCGAACAGCCATTTTGCTTCATGTTTTCTGTCATTTCGGGTCATTCCTCCTTTCTCTGTCATACTCAAGACTCCTATTGATTCGGTCCTTCACGTCTCCGCTATTACGACCTCTGCTGACTTCTGCATGTTCAACGTTGCTTTAGGCAACGCTTACCCCTTTCGGGGCGTGCCATGCAGACCTCCCTGGGTACCACACGTTTCTTTCCCTCCATCCATCTGCCGTATCTACTGTACATGATTCCGTGTAGCTATCGGGCTTCATCTTGGCTAGCAGACTTACCCTCATGTACAGCCTTCTATGCGGTTTCTGTTCGTCAGACCAGAGGTTTGCCCGTGGTTAGTCTGTTCCCACATCCGGCTTCCTTCAGATTCCGCCTCACGACGGACACCCTTGCCTTCGCCTTTCTCCTTCCCGCTACCGGGCGGATTCGGGTCTTTCACCCTTTAGATACGTGCGCCGCCGGGCGGACCCAAAATCAGCCGCAGGATTCCTCGCTGCGGCTGAATAGGGATGATACTATTCCAAATTCGCGGTGCAAGCAGATAGCGCAGGTGAATGCAGGAAATAGTATAAATTACTTGGCAAGTTCCGCCTTGTAGTGCGCAAATTCCGCGTCGTTGCAGCGCACAAAGTGCCCCGGCTCCACTTCCCGCACGGAGGGCTTATCCACGGAATAATCGTGCGCTTTCAGCGGATCGTAGTGGATGCGCTGACGCTTCTGCTCGTATTCCGGGTCAGGAAGCGGAATGGCAGAGAGCAGCGCCTGCGTGTAGGGGTGCAGCGGATGGGCGAACAGCTCCTCGGACGTTGCCAGCTCGACCATGTTGCCGTAGTACATCACGCCGATGCGGTCGGAGAAATACTTGACGACAGACAGGTCGTGCGCGATGAAGAGGATGGTCAAGCCCAGCTGGTCGCGCAGGTCGTTCAGCAGGTTGATGACCTGCGCCTGAATCGACACGTCCAGTGCAGACACAGGTTCGTCGGCGATAATCAGTTCCGGATTCATGATGACCGCGCGGGCGACGCCGATGCGCTGGCGCTGACCGCCGGAGAATTCATGCGGATAGCGGCCCGCGTGTTCGCGAACCAGACCGACCATTTCCAGCACCTTGTAGACCTTTTCGTCCACAACCGCCTTGTTCGTTTCGCCGCGGATGGACAGACCTTCCGCAATGATTTCGTAGACCGTCATTCGGGGGTCGAGCGAAGCAATCGGGTCTTGGAAAATCATCTGAATCTGCGTCGTGAAGCGCTGGCGCTTGGCGATGTTCTTCTCGTAGGCGTATTCGCGCTTCACTTCGTCGAGCTTGTCCGCGGGTGTGGTTTTGAGGATTTCAGCGTACTTTGCGTCCACCTCGTCTGCCATCGCGTTGGCGTAGATTTTGTCGCACTTTTCGTGGTCGAATCGCGCCTTGCGGATTTCCTCGCGGTTCTGGGCGATGATGCGCTTCAGTTCTTCCTTGCGCGCAGGGTCGGCCTTCTTCATTTCCGCCTTCGCCGCGGCAATCGCGTCCTTGTAGCTCTTCACGCCCGCGGCGATGCGCTTGCCCTTGAAGTAGATGCTGCCGGACGTAATGTCATAGAGCTTGATGATGGAGCGGCCGGTCGTGGTCTTGCCGCAGCCGGATTCGCCGACCAGCCCGAAGACCTCGCCCTTCTTGATGTCGAAGGAAACGTCATCGACCGCCTTGTTCGTTCCGAAATACTGACAAAGATGCTCTACCTTCAGCAATACTTCCTGCTCAGCCATTGGACGTCACCTCCGCTCTCTGCTTCATTTTCTCAATGCGGTTGACGACGGCCTTGGGCGGGTCAACCTTGGGCGCCTTGGGATGCAGCAGCCACGTTGCCGCCCAGTGTGTCTCGCTGATGGGGAATTCCGGCGGCTGCTTCTCGAAGTCGATTTGCAGCGCGTACTGGTTGCGCTTGGCGAACGCGTCGCCCTTGGGCGGGAAGCGCATGTCCGGCGGCGTACCGGGAATCGCCTCCAAGCGATCCTTGCTGTCCAGATCGGGCATGGAGGAAAGCAGCGCCCACGTGTACGGATGCGCCGGCTCGTAGAAGATTTCGCGGCTCGTGCCGTATTCGACCACCTTGCCCGCGTACATCACCGCGATCCGGTCGGCCATGTTCGCCACAACGCCAAGGTCATGGGTAATAAAGATGATGGAGAGATTGCGTTCCTTCTTCAGCTTGTTAATCAGCTCCAGAATCTGCGCCTGAATGGTCACGTCCAGCGCCGTCGTCGGCTCATCGCAGATCAGGATGTCCGGGTTTGCCGCCAGCGCGATAGCAATTACGATGCGCTGACGCATACCGCCGGAGAACTCGAACGGGTACTGGCGATAGCGCTTGCGCGGCTCGGAAATTCCGACCTCCGCCATCAGCTTGAGTGCCTTGTTCTTGGCGGCCTGCTTGGTGATGCGGCAAACCATGCCGGAAGCGTTTTCCTGAAGGTAATCGACGACCTTCTCCGTCTTGCGGCGCTTGTCTTCCTTCGTCTCCGTTGCCACGCGCTCCTCATAGTGCGCCTTGAGGCTGCGCATGAGGGTCAGCACGTTCTCCTTCACCAAATCGAAATCGACCGTCGTTTCCAGCGCAACCTTGTACGCCTTGCCCTTTGCCGCCTTGCGTTCGGCGCGGGCGAGCTCGCGGTTGTACTTGGCTTCCTTCTTGCCGTTTGTGCGCTTGCCCTCGTAGAAGGTGCGGTAGTACGCCTTCATGCTGCCGGTAAAGGTGCAGGCGGCGGAGTCCTTCACAATGTCCAGCGGGTCGATGGACGCGTCCACCGCCTTGCACAGGGCGTCCGCCGTCTCCTTGAAGGCTTCGATGGAGCTGTTTTCCAGCTTGTCAATGCCCTTCGTGAGCGCGTCAAGGGCTTCGCGGCGCTTCTGGGTGTACTTGGCATCCGCCTTGGTGATGCCCGTCGTCGCCAAATCGTTGAAGGCATTCAGGAAGTTCTTGTCCAGATATGCGCGATAGAACGCATTCTGCTGTGCCACCGTACCCGTCGGGGCAGCGCCCTGCCCGAAGGTCTTGAAGTAGCCCATCGCAAAGAAGTCAGGTTCTTCCTCCTTCCCGCGGTCAAGCGCCTTGGTCAGGATGCCCTGCAAATTCGTCAGCTTTTTGCGCAGGTCTTCCGTGTCGTTCATGCGGAAGTTCGTATTCTCCACGACCGCCGCCTGCTCCTCCGCCGGAACGACGAAGGGGTCAATGCTGTTGCGAGCGAAGTCGCGCACCTGACGGATGGTCGGCTTCTCGCTGTCTTTCAGCGCGTTCTTCTCAATCAGGAAGAGCAGATGCTCGATGTCGTCCTGCGCGTCCTGCGCATGCTCATGCGCGGCATTGTACGCCTGCTGCATCTTCGTGTGCGCCATTTCAAACTTGCGGAACTGCCCGACGCTTTCCTTGACCTGCGCCTGCTTCTCCGGGTTCGCATCCGTCATGTACTGTTCCAGTAGCTTCAACTTGCCGCTGAAATTCTGGCGGCAGGAGCGCTGACGAGCCTTGCCTTTGAGGAGCATGGCTTCCGTCAGTTGCTTGCCGATACGCATGATGGGGTTCAGGGATGACAGCGGGTCTTGGAAGATCATCGCGATTTTGTCGCCGCGCAGACGATAGAAGTCGTCTTCGCGAATCTTCAGCAAATCCTGACCGTCATAGAGGATTTCGCCGCCCTCGACGATGGCATTGCCTGCGAGGATGCCCAGAATCGCCTTGCTGGTGACAGACTTGCCGGAACCGGATTCACCGACGATCGCCAGCGTTTCGCCCTTGTGCAGGTCAAAGCTGATGTCACGGACAGCCTGCACCTTGCCGCCCGTGGTGCGGAAGGATACGCGCAGATTGCGCACTTGCAGCTTCTTTTCTTTCTGTTCCATGTTACTCAGCACCTCTCAAAGACGGGTTAAAGGCATCGCGCAGACCATTGCCGAACAGGTTGAAGGAAATTTCCAGCAGCGCGATAAACAGGGCAGGGAAGAGGATGATGTACGGGTCGGTGGACAGGTAATTCTTGCCGTTGGCGAGCATCGTGCCGACGCTGGTCATGGTCGAAGATTCGAGGTTGACGATGCCGAGGTACGTCAGGCTCGATTCGGAGAAGATGACACCCGGAATCACCAGCACGGAACCTGTGATAATCGTACCCAGCGAGTTCGGGAAGATGTGCTTGAACATCAAGCGATAGTCGCTTGCGCCCAGCGTGCGCGCAGCGAGGATGTACTCCTGTCCCTTGAAGCGGTAGAACTGCATACGCACGCGCTGCGCCATGCCAATCCAGCCCGTCAGGATGAAGGCGAATATCAGCGACCAGACCGGACCGACCGTCTTCGCCAAGTGCAGCTGGAACAGCGTCGTCACGACCATGAACGGCACGCCGCTCAGGACGTCGGCAATACGATCCATCGTCAGGTCAACCCAGCCGCCGTAGTAGCCCTGCATGGCGCCGTAGAACGTGCCGATGACGAGGTTGATGAGGGAGATGGAAATCGCCAGCAGGAAGGAGAACCGTGCGCCAGCCGCCAGACGGGTGAAGATGTCCTGACCCGTGGCATTCGTGCCGAAGACAAACGCCGGCTCAAAGCCGTAGCGATACTGGAAGTAATTGTACTTGTCCACGCGGACGACATACGACTTGCTCTCGGACGTACCGGTCACGCGGGCATACGCCAGCGGCTTTTCCGGGTCATTGTCCGCCGCGATGCGCAGCGAATGGTAGGACGTGTCCGACACGGTCGTCGTGCGATAGATGGGGTTCACCTCGCCGTTTTTGAGCTTCGGAACGCCCTTCTTCGACACCTCATACCAGATGTTGGCATTCGTCTGCTTTGCGTCGGTGATCGCAGGGAAAATCACCTGCACCTGATGCTCGTCCTGCCACGCCTGAATGTCTTCATACTGCGCGGGCGTCAGCGTCAGGTACATCATGCCCATGTTCTGATAAACATCAACCTTGACGTCATAATAGTTGACCTTGCTGTTGCTCTTGGGGTCAACATGGGCGTCGTTGATGATCTCCGCAATCGGCGTATGACCGGTTTCCTGCGCGGTCGCTTTCATCTTGATGTAGTCGGTTTCGTTGATCTTGCTGACCTTTGTGCCGCCCATTCCGAGCCATTCCAGCCCTTTGACCTTCGGCGGCAGCTTGATATACTGCAAATAGGTCGTGTCGCGCAGGGCGCGGCTGTAGTTCGTTTCGCACAGCCACGGCACCAGCAGCGCATACAGCAGCAGAATCACGATAATGCCCGCAGCGACGACGGAGCTTTTGTTGCGGCAGAAGCGGTTCAGCGCATCGCGGAATGAACCGATCGGCTTGCTTTCCAGCGCCTGATCGTGCAGCCGTCCTTCCATGGGGACGCGCTCGAAGGCAGAATCAGGCAAATCAGCGTAATTCATCTTCTCGTTCATCATTTCTTGCTCCCCATTCTGATTCTCGGATCAATGAAGCTGTAGCTGATATCGACCACGATGCCGGACACCAGACCAATCAGCGTATAGAACGCCGTCAGCAGCAGGAAGAAGTTATAGTCCGGCGGCGTGGAGTTAATCGAGGACACATACAGCGGACCGACGCCGGGAATGCCGAAAATCTGCTCGATGATCAGCGAACCGGACATGATGCCGATAAATTCGCCCAAAATCATGGGGAACACCGGCACCATCGCGTTGCGCAGGGCATGGCGAACCGTCGTCTGCGAGCGGCTCAGGCCCTTCGTGCGCGCCAGCAGCAGGAAGTCGCTCGTCAGCACCTCCGTCAGCTCTGCGCGGACATAGCGCGTCAGACCCGCAACCGTGCCAAAGCCCAGCGACAGCACCGCCGGCACAACCGACACGAACATGTCCCACGAAAAATAGTCGTAGCCGGACTTCATCTGGAAGGGGAACCATTGCAGCTTAAAGCACAATAGCCACTGCACCAAGAATGCATATACATAGCTTGGTACAGAAACGAAAATCATGACCGCCGTCGAAATGAAGTGGTCCTGCCACTTGTTCTTCTTGAGTGCGGCATAAATACCGAACAGCAGACCCAGCGGGACAGCGAAAATCATCGTATACACGTTGACCATGACCGTCGCGGGCATCTTGGACATGAACACTTCCCAGACGTCCTTGCCGGTATACAATGTCTCACTGACGCCCCAGTCGCCGCCAATCAGCGAGCGCTGGATGAAAATCCAATACTGCTCAATCAGGGGTTTGTTGTACCCCAGCGCCTCGCGGCGCATCTCAATCAGCTGCTGATCCTTGCCAAACTGCTCTGCCGGCTTGTCCGGCAGGAGCTTCACCAGCACAAAGCACATGGAGATGATAATCATAAACACCATCAACATGAGCAGGACACGCCGAATAACATACTTTACCATGCCGTAGCCCCTTTCCATTTTTTACGGCTGCATCCGTACTGACTTTTTCGTCAGCGATGTACCTTTTTCTTCCCCGGCGCAAGCGCACCCGCCACCGGGTGCAGCCGTAAGAAATGAAGATTTGCCTTTTTTGTCCGGGATTTTTGGATGCTGGATACAATCCTGCATCCCCTAATTGCGCGGAAAGCCTTGATTTTCCTGCATTTTCGTGCATCAGATTGCATACGTTTTTCCTAATGGGAAAAATCATCTGCATCCTGACTTTCCTTGCATTCAAGTGTAAACGCAAATGAATCCAAGGCAAGAACGCGTCCCGAAGGATGCTTCCCCACCTTGGCGACATTGTTTTCCCTATGATGCAATTTCTCCGGTGGGTCAACCCGGCGGCAGAAGAGGCCAGCTCCTCTGCCGCCGGGGACGTTTTCACCGTTTTCCGGATGACCGTCACCCGGAGGATTTTTCACCCGACTACCTGCCGAATTACTTGTAGTTCAGCACGCCGCCGTGTTCCGCCACGAAGGCGTCCCATTCCGCGTCGGTGTAGTTGTAGGTGATGTGCTTGATGTCGTTGCCGTAGGACATCGGGAAGATTTCTTCCTCGGTGTAGAAGTTAACCTTCATGCCCCTCAGAATCATAGACGCATCGTTCGTGGTGGGGATGAAGTCGTAGTTCTGCAGCAGCACGTTTTCCAGCGCGGCCAGCACCAGCAGACGATCCGCAGCCACGGTTTCGTCATAGCTGTAGGGCAGAACCAGTTCAACCTCTTCACCGGCCTCGTTCTTCACCTTGCAGGGCGTGCCGTTGGTGATGTTGAACCAGGACACCGCGTCGGTGGTCATCTTGCCCATGGACAGGTCAACCGTCACCATGGTATTGGAGTAGTCAACCGCCGCGTCGTACTGATACGCCGGATCCAGATAAGCCTGCATCAGGTTGTAGGGGTCGAACGTGGAACCGTTCCAGCCAACAAGGAACAGCATGTCAACCTGGTTGTTGCGCAGCGCGTCGCCGAAGCCGTTGCCAACCGTGTCGTCACGGACGAAGGTCAGCTTGCCTTCCAGCTTGGTGCCCTTGACAGCCTCGGTGTAGTTGTTCACGAGGAACTCGTAGCCGCGGTTGTAGGTGGTGGAAGACGCAGTGGGCAGACCGATGATGATCTGAACCACGTCGTCGTCGTCCATCAGACCCTTTTCGATCGCGATGTCATACGCCTTGTTGAAGTAGTCGCGAGCCATTTCGAGGTTGTAGCCGGTGATGGCGTCGATGGCGTCGTCGTTGGTGGCATACATCTTGCCTTCGCCAACTTCGTCGGACAGACCCCAGAAATCGACCAGAACCTGCTTGGCAGCATCGGTAGAGCGATAGAAGACAGCGTTTTCAACGTCGCCGACGATGGTGTCGCCGAACAGACCGAACGCAGGAGCGGAGCCGGGCACGCAGGCGATGTTAAACGCCGCACGATCCAGGGAGAAGGACAGCGCCTGACGGAATTCCTTCACGGTCAGGATGGTCTTGTTGATGTTTTCGCCCGCCGTCTTCTGGTTCGCGGTCAGCGCTTCCAGATTCGGGTTCAGGGTCATCGCGAAGACGGACGCGCCCTCAACGGTGTAGCAGTATTCGGAGTTCTCGTACTCTTCCGCGTAGTCCTTGGGCAGGCCGACGCCGTCGAGCTTGCCGGCGAGGAACATTTCCATCTTGGTGGAGTCCTCAGCGACATAGGTCAGAACGCGGCGAGTCGTCTGATAGAAGTTCTCGTTTTCCGGCAGCGCATAGCCGTACCAGTTCGGGTTCTTCTCATAGACGATTTCCTTGTCCTGCTGGAAGGAGACCATCTTGTAGGGACCATAAGAAATGGTGGTATCGGCGGAAGTACCGTAGCTGTTGGTGTAAACACCATTCTCATACTTTTCGCACTTCTCGTACAGATCCTTGTTGACCAGGGTCATGCTCAGGTTGTACTTGAGCTGGAAGCCCTGCAACGGCTTGTCCAGAATGAAGACGAAGCTGTAGTCGTCCAGCGCCTGCACGCCGACTTCGTCAAAGGACATTGCGTCGTTGACCTTGCCAACGAACAGGAACTCTTCCCATTCCTGATAGGCGTAGTCGCCCTCAGCGGCGGCGTAGGCTTCCGCGCTCTCGTAGTTGTGCAGCACAGCGGTGATCTGCTGGAGCGTCTTCACCACGTCCGCGTTGACCTTAACGTAGCCGTCGGCGCCCTCGCCGCTCTTCAGCGCGTTGTAGAGGTCTTCAGAGAAGTAGCCCGCGCCGCAGTAGTCGGTCAGGCTGTTGGAAGACCACATGTTGCTGTTGGTCAGGGACAGGGCAACATCGGCGCCATTGTAGGTGTAGAAGCCGTCCTCACCCACGGTGAAGTCGGAATCCGCCAGATACTGCGGGTCGTCGGCGTTCAGCAGGCTGCTGTACGCATACACGCCGGACTTGGCATACGCTTCCGCGTTGTGAATGACCGTAGAGCCAGCGTAGAAGGAGTCGGCGCGGTAGTTCTGCGCCTGCGGGTTCAGCTGCTTCATCATAGAGTAGAGCACGTCTGCGGTGGTGATGGGCGTGCCGTCTTCCCACTTCAGGTCGTTGCGCAGGGTGTACTTCCACGCACGGGCGGTCGTGCCCTCGGGGATGCCCCACTTGTCGCCAACATAGTCAGCGGTAACGTCCTCAGGATCGCCCACGACCATGCTGGGCTTCATGGCATAGGAGTCCATCGTGTCGTTATAGTCAAACTCAAAGAAAGAATCCGTGATGTAGGCCAGCACAGCGGTGTTTTCCGTTTCAGTCTTGTACTGGTGCGGATTCCAGTTGGTGGGGAAGGTCGTCAAACTGCCGTTGTAGGTGTAAGACGGTTCTTCCGCGGTTTCAGCCATCGCGCCAACGCCGAAGAGCATGCACGCAGCCAAAACCAGAGAGAGAAACTTCTTCATGGTCAAACCCCTCCTTGAAATTTCGTATCCTATCAAATGATACGTTGTATCTATTATAGGGGAATTGCCGCTTCCTTGTCAAGTGTCTGCCGCTTGCAATTTTTGACCAATCTTCCTGCAAAATTCCCCACTTTCACAGCAATTCCTTGATTTGACGATGTGAAATCGTTTTCGCTCCAAAATTGTTTTTTTTTTGTTTTTTCGTTCTTTGCCTTGATTTCTCTGCCTTTGCGCCATACTTGACGTTTCCCGTTTTTTCACCTATACTATCCTGTGCAGTGAAAGGAGAATTCCTTTATTATGAATGTTGACTTGACCCATGGTTCGATTTTCCGCGGACTGCTCCGTTTTTCTCTGCCGCTGATGGCGGGCAATCTGCTCCAGCAGCTTTATAACCTTGTGGACACCTTCGTCGTCGGGCGATACTGCGGTGAAATCGCCCTTGCCGCCGTCGGCAGCGCGTTTTCCGTCATGATTCTGCTCACGAGCATCATCACCGGGCTGTGCATGGGCAGCGGCGTGGTTGTCAGCCAGCTTTTCGGGCAGAAAGACGATGCCGGCGTGCGCAAAGCGGTCGGCAATGCGTTTGTGCTGATTGCGGGCGTATCAGCGCTGCTGACCATCCTGTCCTACGCGCTCCTGCCCGTCATGATGGCGCTCCTGCGCATTCCGCCTGAAGCGCAGGGCGTTCTCTCCCGCTACCTCTTGATTGTGTTCATCGGCATCATCCCGACGTTCCTGTATAACTTCGGGGCGTGTATGCTCCGCGCCGTCGGCAATTCAACCGCGCCGCTGATTTTCCTGCTGATTTCGTCGCTGACGAACGTCGCGCTGGACTTTCTGTTCGTGGCGGTGCTGCCGTGGGGCGTGGCGGGCGCTGCCGTCGCGACGCTTATTTCGCAAGTACTGTCCGGTTTCCTGTGCTTAGGTTATGTGCTCTTCCGCGTTCCGGCGCTGACGCCCTCGCAGCACGACCTGCGCCCCGACCGTGCGCTGTTCAGGCGCATCTTCTCCGTCTCTGCCATGACCAGCATTCAGCAGTCCATCATGAATTTCGGCATCCTGTGTGTGCAGAGTCTCGTGAACAGCTTCGGTCTGGCAGCGATGGCGGCATTCACCGCCGGCGTGAAGATTGACGCTCTGGCGTACAGCCCCGCGCAGGACTTCGGCAACGGCTTCGCGACCTTCGTCGCCCAGAATCAGGGGGCGAATCAGCCGCAGCGCCTCCGTCACGGCATCCGCACAGCGTTCCTGCTTTCCGGCGGCTTCTGCCTGATTGTTTCCACGCTCGTGGCGATTTTCGCCGAGCCGCTGCTGCTCGTGTTCCTCAAAAATGCATCGGCGGAGTCTCTTTCCATCGGCGTAACGTACCTGCGCACCGAGGGGCTGTGCTACATCGGCATCGGCTTCCTGTTCCTGCTTTATGCCATTTTCCGCGGTTTGGAGCAGGCGGGCATGAGCATCGTCCTGACGGTGCTTTCGCTTGGGCTGCGCGTTGTGCTGTCCTACGCCTTCGCGCCGCATTTCGGCATGACGGCGATTTGGCTGGCAATTCCGGCGGGCTGGCTGATTGCGGATATTGTCGGTTTCGTTGCCATGGGGCGGCGCGGACTAATGCGTTCCGCTTCCAATAGAACGGGCAAAAGCGCCTGCTGACATCGGGATGGATTCGCCGCTTTGTGACAAGTTTGCAACACCTGCGCGCGCGCCCCTTGACGAATCCGACTCGGCGTTGTATGATGGGAATACTCAATAACGAAAGGATTGTGCGGAACGGGTATGAAGAAGGAAACGAGTCCTAAGGCGAAGCGGAATGGCCTGTGGTGCAATGTGCTGATTGTGACAGCGCTGCTGCTGATTGTGGCGGTGCTGATGGTTGTGCTGCGGAGGAACTCACCCGCGAATGTAGACGCTAATGCGCCTTTGCTGCCCCTGACCGCAACAGATGCGCCGACCGAGGCGCCGACAGAGCTTGCGACCAGCACACCGGAGGCAGCGGCGACCCCCGAAATCACCGCGGCACCGGAAGCGGCTGCCGTGCCGGAAGTCACGGACGTCCCCGAAGCCACCGCCACCCCCGACCTGTCGCAGGTGAAAGCATTCCTCGTCGTCACCGTCGGTGACAAAACGTATCAGCCGATTCCGCTGACCGAAGAGGGCTATTATCGCCTCCGCCACGGCGACTGCATCAACATCGTCCATGTCACCCCGACAAGCATCGACATGCACGAGGCGAACTGCGACAATCAGGATTGCGTGGAGCAGGGCGAAGTGACGCTGGAAAACAAGGACACACGCATTTTGGGCAACATGATTATCTGTCTGCCGAATCAGGTGACGCTCCAGCTGTACAGTCGCGACGAATTGATGGACTGGCTGACGACCGTGCAGGAGGACGCAGCAAATGAATAAGCAGCAAATCACCACAAAGCAGCTTGCGCTGTGCAGTGTGCTGCTGACGCTGATGCTGGTGCTGGGCTGGGTAGAGAGCCTGTTTCCACCGCTGATGGGCGTACCGGGCATCAAGCTGGGCTTAAGCAACGGTGTGCTGATTTTCGCGGTCTACATGCTGTCCCTGCCGACGGCGTGGGTGCTGATGCTGCTGAAAGTGGTGCTGTCCTCACTGTTTTTAGGCGGCGTGGCGGCGCTGCCGTACGCACTGGCAGGCGGTGTGCTGTCGCTGGCAAGCATGTGCCTTCTTTCGCGCATGAAGTGGATGCACCCGGTCACGGTCAGCATTGTCGGCAGCGTGATGCACAACGTCGGGCAAATCGTGATGGCGATGATTATCCTCCACACGTCGCAATTGGCGTACTACATGGCTGTCCTGATGCTCAGCGGCATTCTCTTCGGCGCGCTGACCGGCGTGAGCGCCACGCTGGTGATGAAGCACATGAAGCATATCAAGTGGGGGAAATAGCGAAGGGGGGCAAGGGGCGACCGCAGACTTCATCTGTTTTCATGCTTTCTTGTCGCCTCCGCAGAGGCGAAACCCTCTGCACAACAAAAATCAACTAACACAGGACACAAAAAGCAGGACTACCTCCACGCCGGAGACAGCCCTGCTTTTTGTTGTGCGAAAGAAGCCATCAGAAGAAAAGGAAACGCTTCTTCTGATACGGCTCGCTTGACATGCCCTTGAAATCATAGCCCGTCGCGGCAATCGCAGCTTTCACCTGCGCTTCGTCCAGCGGATCTTCGGAAATGACCACCGTTTCACCCTTGCCGTGGGAGGAAGTCACCTTCTTGACCGCCGGGAATGCCTTGCGGATTGCGTCATTGACATGGCTCTCGCACATGCCGCACATCATGCCATCAATTTTCAGCGTCGTTTTTGTCATCAGCCCTCATCCTTTCGATGAATGCAATATACCCCATCGGGGTATCTGAATGATAGCACCAGCGCGGCGGATTGTCAAGCGGTTTCGTTCGATGTGACTAACTTTTTTAAGGTAACACCGCACAAATGAGGTGGTCGGCTGGCGAATGGATTTTTCGTC
>ERZ827423.2282-NODE-2282-length-15630-cov-9.841220_pt1 | contig 15630 bp, 15 predicted proteins | sample MGYA00519775_ERZ827423 | MGnify/ENA primary metagenome ERZ827423 (study PRJEB31778, sample SAMEA3449296) | human gut metagenome | biome: human gut; feature: human-associated habitat; material: faeces | place: United Kingdom | collected 2010/2012 ...
AAAGGTTCCGTGGGGTAAAGAGCTTCTTCATCATGGTTTTTTCTTCCTTTCGTGCGTAGCGAAGTACAGTCGCAAGCGTTCCCTAGCATACCATACTTTCCATCGTATCGCAACAGCAAATCCCGGGCATGCTGTACTTGCGCCCCCTGAAAGGGCGACAAACAGGCAGGGAGGAATCCATTCTATGGCTACCAAGAACCAGTGCATCCATTGCAGCGTGGAAAGCTGCCAGCACCACGAGACCAACGACGTGTGCGCCCTGACCGACATCAAGGTGGCTCCCCGCGCCAACTGCTGCAACGGCAAGTGCGACGAGAGCGAATGCGCCAGCTACAAGTCCCGCTGGTAACCCGGCCTGTGCGCAGGGGAGCGAAAGCGCTCCCCTGCGTCAGTGCACGTTCCTGTCGCACAGACTTCTGAACATGTTCAGCCGGCATCCTCGGCAAAAAAATTTCTTGAACAGAAAAGCACAGGATGCCAGCTGCGCTTTATGCAAGGGCTGCGTTGGAGGGCATTATGCCCCTTGCTGCTGATCCTGCACGCGGGAGGTGAACCCATGGGAGAAGCCATTACCAAAACCCTCGCCCATAGCCTGGAGCGGCTGGACGCGCTGCTCCACCGGGACGTGAATACGGACATGATCCGGCGCCTGCTGCGCCTGTTTGGCCGGGACGCGGCCGTTTTTTTCGTGGACGGCATGTGCTCGGGGGAGTTCCTCCAGCGCTTTGTGCTGGACCCGGCCCGGGCGGTGGCGGAGGCTCATCGGGGGTCTATCGAGGCGGGGTACGAAGAGTGGAATCCGGAGAGGAGCGGCGCGGAGACGGAGCGGCCATAGATCGGCCAGTCCTTTTCGAGAAGATCGAGCCCGCTGCCGGTCGCGAGCATATCCATGTTCGCATCCCAAAGAGAGTCTAGCGTGCCGACATCCTTCCAGTAGCCGGAGAAGCGGTACGCCGCCATCTTTTCCCCATTTTTGAGCATCTTGGGGATGATGTTTTTACCGAAGTCGTTGCTGCTCGCCTCGTCGCTCTCGTCCTCGATGAGGTACTCACGCAGCTTTTTCCACGTGAAGACGTAAATGCCCATCGACGCGAGGTTGCTCTTGGGATGCGCGGGCTTTTCCTCGAATTCCGTGATCGTGTCGTTTTCGTCCACGTTCATGATGCCAAAGCGCGGCGCATCCTCCCAGGGCACCTCCATAACGGAGATGGTACAGTCCGCGCCCGCTTTTTTGTGGTGGGCGAGCATCTTGGCGTAATTCATCTTGTAGATGTGGTCGCCCGAGAGGATGAGCACATACTCGGGGTCGTACATGTCGACAAAGCCGATGTTCTGGAAGATGGCGTTGGCCGTGCCCTTATACCACGACGCACCGCCCGCGCTCTGATACGGCGGCAGGATGTGCACGCCGCCGTCCGCGCGGTCGAGATCCCACGGCTGGCCCGAGCCGATGTAGCGGTTGAGCTCCAGCGGGCGGTACTGCGTCAGAACGCCGACGGTGTCGATGCCAGCGTTGGCGCAGTTTGAGAGCGGAAAATCAATGATGCGGAACTTGCCGCCAAACGGCACGGCGGGCTTCGCCATATTCTCCGTGAGCACGTAGAGACGGCTGCCCTGGCCGCCGGCAAGCAGCATGGCGATACATTCTTTCTTCACGCTTGTTCTCTCCTCCTTGTTTCGTTGCCGTCCGGTCACACCTCGGGCGGCTCGTTGGTTTTCTCCTCTTCCTGCCATTCGCCCTCGCCCGCGAAGAACACCGCGCCGAGCGGTGGGATGGTCACGCACAGCGAGCAGGGCTTGCCGTGCGAGGGGATGGACTCGGTCAAAAGCTCTCCTTCGTTGCGCCAGTCGCCCGTGCCGCCGTATGCGGGAAGGTCGGTGGTAAACACCTCGCGGTACGTCTTTTTCGGCGGGACGCCGAAGCGGTAGTCCGCGCGTCCGACGGGCGAGAAGTTGACCGCCGCGATGAGCTCGCGCCCTTTCCGGTCGCGCCGGACGAAGACGACGACGTTGTTGTGGTTGTCGTCGGCGACGAGCCACTCAAAGCCCTCCCACGAAAAGTCAATGTCCCAAAGCGGGCTCTGCGACAGGTAAAAGCGGTTGATGTCCTTGAAAAAACGCTGGGTCTGCTGATTTTCTTTATTTTCGAGCAAATACCAGTCGAGCTGAGAGGCAAAATCCCACTCGTGCCACTGGCCCAGCTCCGCGCCCATGAACGTGAGCTTCTTGCCCGGATGGGCGAGCAGGTACGCCGTAAACGCGCGCACCCCCGCCAGCTGCTGCCAGTCGTCGCCCGGCATCTTGCCGCGAAGCGAGCCCTTCATGTGCACGACCTCGTCATGCGAGATCGGCAGGACGAAATTCTCCGAAAAGGCGTACATCAGCGAGAACGTGATGTCCTTGTGGTGGAACTGGCGGAACCAGGGGTCAAGCTTCAAATAGTGGCACATGTCGTTCATCCAGCCCATGTTCCACTTGAGGTTGAAGCCGAGGCCGCCATCCTTGGCGGGCCGTGTGACGAGCGGCCACGCGGTCGACTCCTCGGCGACCATCAGCGCGTTCGGGTCGACGGAAAACGCAGTCTCGTTGAGCGCGCGCAGGAAGTCGATGGCCTCTAAATTCTCGTGCCCGCCGTTGATGTTTGGCGTCCAACGGCCATTTTCGCGGCCATAGTCGAGGTACAGCATCGACGCGACCGCGTCCACGCGCAGGCCGTCCACATGGAACTCGCGCAGCCAGAACGCAGCAGAGGAAAGGAGAAAGCTCTTCACCTCGCCGCGGCCATAGTCGAACACACGCGTTCCCCAGCCCTCGTGCTCGCGCTTATTGGGGTCGGCGTATTCGTAGCAGGGCGTGCCGTCAAAGTCGATGAGGCCGTGCGCGTCCTTGCAGAAGTGCGACGGCACCCAGTCTAAAATGACGGAAATGCCCTTTTGGTGCAGATGGTCGACAAAGTACATAAAGTCCCTGGGCGTGCCGTAGCGCGACGTTGCGGCAAAATAGCCGGTGCACTGATAGCCCCAGGAATCGTCAAGCGGATACTCGGTGACGGGCATGAGCTCGACGCAGTTGTAGCCAAGGTCCAGAACGTGATCCGCCAGCTCGCGCGCGAGCGTGCGGTAGTCGTAAAAATCGCCGTTTTCGTGCCGCCGCCATGAGCCGAGGTGGACCTCGTAAATGTTGAGCGGCGAGCGGTCGAGGGGTGCCTTTGTGCGGCTCGCGCGCCATTCGTCATCCCCCCAGCGGTAGCCGCCGAGGTCATAGAGCTTGCTGGCCGTACCGGGGCGGGTCTCGGCGTGGAAGGCGTAGGGGTCGGCCTTGAGGACCGTTTCGCCCGATTGTGCCGTCACGGCGAACTTGTAGGTATCGTAGCGCTTGAGGGACGGCACAAAACACTCCCAGAAACCGTCCGCGTTCTTTTTCATCGGGTGGGCGTAGCCGTTCCAGCCGCAGAAATCGCCCACAACGGACACATACGCGGCGTTCGGCGCCCAGGTGCGGAAGACGTAGCCGTCTTTCCCCGACCGCCGCGTGCGGTGCGCGCCGAGATAGCGGTAGGCCTCGCTGTTCGTGCCGCTGTAAAAGGCTGCGGCGTCAAATCGTCTGCCAGTTTGTTTCATGCCTCTTGTCCCTTCTCCTCATAGAGCGTATGAGAGCGGCGCAGCACCTTATTCCTCATCCGGTGCGCGCTGCACTGCCGCGCCGCCGAGGCCGAAATCGTCCTCCACGCTCGCTGTGTCGCGGCGGAGCATATTTTCCATCACGCGGATATCGCTGTCGATGTCCATCGCCTCGTTGCGGTACAAATCGTCGAGCTGCTTGTCAAAGCCCTTGATGAGGGCATCCATCGTCTCTTCGATGCGCTCCTGCGCGCGGGAGAGATTCTCGCCCTCGATGCCCGCCTCTTCAAACTTGGCGTAGCTGTCAAGCAGCTTGAGCGTCGTGGGCAGGTAGTAATTGAGGAACGTCGCGGCCTGCTGCTGCTTTTCGGGATGCTCCTCGACCTCGCGGAAAATTTTGCCCGCAACGGTCTCGAGATGGTCGATCTTCTCGCTCAGCACGGGGTCGGCGATGCGGTCGTTGGCCGAGCGGATGGCGCGCAGTGCGCCCGCATAGCCCTCGTTGGCCTCCTTGGGCGTGACGTTTTCCTTCTTCGCTGTTTCGTTTGCATAGTCGGCAAAGGCGTTGGCGCTGCGGAAGAAGATGCCGCGGCCGCTGTCTAAGTACGCGCCCGCGCCGAGAAGCCCCTTTTCGACCATGTAGTCAAGGTCACTCTCGATCTTTTTGCGGCTCTTGCCCGTTACGGTGCAGAGCTCCTCCACGCTGATGTAGCCGCGCTCGCCCATCACGGCGAGATAGCGCGCGATGCGTGCACTGCGGCGCTTCATGCGCTGACCGGCAGCAAACATCGCGATACCGCCGGCGAGGAAGCCGCACTCGGACAGCATGTACTCGGCCATGTAGGAATACCAGCCGTAGCCGATGATCTCGCCGATGTTCGAGATCAGCCCGCTGCCGGCAGCCAAGGCGATAATGCCGCCGATGATCATCAGCGTGCGCGCGGTCTTGTCGGAAGTCTTCGGCGCGCGGTTCATCTTTTTCGCTGTCTGCACAACGGTCTTTTCTACCTTGTTCGTACTGCGCGCCGTAACGTTCGCGTTCGGACTGGTGCTCGTGCGCGTGCCACTGCGCGGCGAACTCACCTTTTTCGGCTTGTCCGAGAGCTTGGAGATGAGCGCGATGAGGCCGATGGGCCACAGGCCGAAGGCAAACAGCGCCGCGATCAAAATCCAGCCGCCGACGTCGACATCGTTCTTTTTCTTCGTTTTTCCGCCGCTCTCGTCAAAGCGGAACGAACCGGTCTCGGGATCGTATTCAAAATCCTTGCTCATTTATCTGTTCTCCTTTTTCTTGCCCGCTCTCGCGGCGCGCTCGCGCTCAAAGTCGACGATCTTCGTCTTTTTACCTGTCTTTTCGTCCAGCACATAGAGCGTATTGAGCTGGGATTTTAGGTTTGCCTTCACCGAGTCGATGTAGTCGCGGCGCAGCTGCGCCTGCTCCTCCTTCTCCTCGTCGGTCAAGCCTTCAGCTTTGGCCTTGTGCGCCAGCGCGTTGATGCGCGCGATCTTTTCATCCATCGTCATTGTTTACTTCTCCTTACAGGTATCGGCGCAGAAGCAGCGCCGTTCTTCCTTTTTTACTCAGGCCGCCGACCTCGGCGACCTCGAACTTGCCGAGGCCGCGGGCGGAGATCACATCCCCCTGCGCGACGGGGGCGTCGCTCTTGAGCGTTTCGCGGTAGTTGAGCCGCACGCGGCCCGAGGAAATGAGCTCCTGCGCCTTGCCGCGGCTCATCGAAAAGCCGCTCGCCGCCACGGCGTCGAGCCGCAGTGTCGAGACCGTGTCGCGAATCTCCTTGACCTTGAGCTCGGGGACGCTCAAGTCTGAAAGCTCGATCTCGCTGACCGAGAGCTTCACGCGCCCCGCGCTCGTCACGTTTTGCAGCAGATACGGCGCGATATCGCGCGAGACGATCAAATCGCACGAGCCCTCCGACACCAGAATGTCGCCGAGCTTTTCGCGCGTGACGCCCTGCGCCATCAGCGAGCCGAGAAAGTCGCGGTGCGTCAGCGTATCTTCCTTGCGATACGTGCAGCGGAGCGCCGTCATGTACTCGCTCTCGTCGGCCTCCTCCTGCCAGTCGGGCAGAAAGAGGAGCATTCTCCGCTCCGCGCGCTCAAATCCACCGCAGAAGGCGCAGCCGTCATGAATGGCGGCGGCGTGCAGTAGGTCCTGCGCGCTGCGCTGCTCAGCGGGGCTCAAAAAGTCCGTCGCCGACGGGATATTGCGGTTTCTGCTCTGCTCACACTTGTCCAGAATGTGCGCCAGCAGCACGCGCTCATCGCCATTGCGCGCGGCGCGATCCAAAAGCTGCCGTCTGTCCATCATGCTTTCCCATTCTGCGTGCGCCAGAGGGACGCATACTCGCCGTTTTGCGCGAGCAGCGCCTCGTGGCTGCCCTGCTCGGCGATGCGGCCATTCTCGACGACGAGGATGCGGTCCGCTGAGCGGATGGTCGAGAGGCGGTGCGCGATCACAAGCGTCGTGCGCCCACGCGCGAGCTCGTCGAAAGCGTGCTGAATTTTGACCTCCGTCACGCTGTCGAGCGCGCTCGTCGCCTCGTCCAGAATGAGGATGGGCGGGTTTTTGAGGAAGATGCGCGCGATGGACACGCGCTGCTTCTGTCCGCCGGAGAGCATCGTGCCGCGCTCGCCGACATAGGTGTCAAAGCCGTGCGGCATGGCCATGATATCATCGTAAATCTCCGCGCGCTTCGCCGCTTCGACGATCTCCTCGTCCGTCGCGTCGGGGCGGCCATAGCGGATATTCTCGCGCACCGTGTCGGCAAAGAGGAACACATCCTGCTGCACGATGCCGATGGCGCGGTGAAGGGACGACTGCGTAAGAGAGCGCACATCTTCCCCGTCGATACGGATCGCGCCCTCGCTCACCTCGTAAAAGCGCGGGATGAGCTGGCAGAGCGTCGACTTGCCTCCGCCGGAGGGGCCGACGATAGCGAGCATCTCGCCAGGCCTTATATGCACGCTCACGTCGTGGAGCACGCCTTCATTCTCCTCGCCCTCGTAAGAAAAGCTCACATGGTCGACGTCGATCTCGCCGCGGCAGTGTTCGAGCTCCTTCGCGTCCGGTGCGTCCTTGAGCGCGGGCTCGACGCGCATGAGCGCCGTGAAGCGCTCAAGACCTGCAAAGCCACGAGCAAAAATCTCAGAGAAATTCGCGAGCTTTCGCACGGGGTTGATGAACGTTGCGATGTAAAGGGAAAACGTGATGAGGTCAATGTAGTTCATTTCGCCGCGCATGATGAGATAGCCGCCCACCGTGATGACGGCGGCGGAGAGCAGCGTCATAAAAAATTCCATCGTCGCGTTGAACACACCCATCTCGTGGTGGAATTTGCGCTTGGAGACCTTGAATTCCTCGTTCGCCGCGTTGAATTTGTCGATCTCCTCTTCCTCGTTGGCAAAGGCGCGCGCCGTGCGGATGCCGGAGAGCGACGACTCGATGCCGACATTGATGGCGGCAGTCTTCTGCTTCTCGCCGCGCGAGGCTGCCGTCATCTTGCTGCGGCGCGACATGATGACCGCGATGAACACCGGCAGGATGCACGCCACAACCAGCGCGAGCCGCCACTCGATGGAAAACAGGATGGCGAGCGCGCCGACGATCGTCAGCGTCGAAATGAGCAGGTCCTCGGGGCCGTGGTGGGCGAGCTCCGTGATTTCGAAGAGATCGCTCGTCAGCCTGCTCATGAGCTGGCCCGTGCGGTTGTGGTCAAAGAAGCTGACGTCCAGCTCCTGCACGTGCGTGAAAAGGTCGCGGCGGATGTCCGCCTCCACCAGAATGCCGAATGTGTGTCCCCAGTAGGAAATGACATAGTATAAAAGCGCGCGCACAATGAACGCCGCCATCATCACGCCCATCACGATAAAAAACGTGCGGTACTGCTGATTCGGCAAAAGGTCGTACATCGACTTGCGCGTCACGAGCGGGAAGGCGAGATCGATGAGCGCAACGACCGTCGCGCAGACAAGGTCCAGGATAAACAGGCCGCGGTGCGGCTTGAAGTAGGTGAAGAGAATGGAAAGCGGCTTTTTCTGCTGAAATTCACGGGTCGTCATATGGTCGATAGCTCCTGCAAATACTTTTTCAAGGTAATTGTAGCACAGGCGGGCAGTGCTTGCAAGGAAAGCCGCCCCTTTTTGCGTAAAAAAGAACGGCCCCCGGCCGTTCTTTTTCTCTTTACTTGATGCGCACCGTGATGGTCAGCACCGCGCCGCCAACGGTGGCCGTCACGGTCGTGGTACCCACCTTGGCAGGCGTGATCAAGCCGTCCGCCGAGATGGACAGGACGCTCGCGTCCGCCACCGCCCAGGTCGCGGCCGCGTCCGTGCCGGAAACGCTCAGGCGGATGGTCTCGCTCGACTTGATCGTGCAGTCAAAGTTGCCGTTCGCGTCCTTGGGCAGCGTCGTGCCGACGTTCGTCTTGATGCTCAGGGCCGAGGCATCCACCGTCGGGGTGGACGGGGTTGTCGTGGTGCCGGGATTGGTGGCAGTTGTGTCGCTGCCGTTTGCGGGATCATTTGCGTTCGGCTCATCACCGGTGTTCGGGTCAGTGGTGTCGCCGTTGTTCGCGTTCGGATCGTCCGTGTTCGTATTGCTGTCGTCGGGCGTGTTGACATCGTCCTGCACGCCGGGGGTATTGCCGTCGTCGGCGGGCGTGATCTTTGCGACGATCTTGTCACCAAAGAGCGACCAGCTCAGAAGCAGCAGCACGACGACGAGCACCGCCGCCATCGCGCCGCGGACGGACTGCGTCTGCTTTTTATCCGAAACGCGCCGGCCGCCGCTCTGTTTGCTGGAGTTGTACTTGATCTTGCGGGGATGGTCTCCCTCCTCGCAGAACGGGCATCTGCGATAGCTGGGGGAATATTCTTCGCCGCAGCGCGGGCACTTGAGAAGATTCATGCCGACGCTCCTTTCTTTTGTCAAAATAGAGTCTCTGCGCGCGAGCACACACGGTGCCGCGTTCCTTTACATAATACTTGCTTTTTTGTCCCGCGTCAACCGAAACACGCAAATTTTTGCCGCATTCCGCCGCGCGGCCTTGCTTTTTCGCCAAAGTCTTCCTATAATCGACTTAACAACAAACGATTCATGGAGGGTCTGGCGATGAACACCATCTTCATTGGCATTGCAGGCGGCACCGGTTCGGGCAAAACGACGCTCACCGAGCATCTGAAGCAGCACTTCGGCGACGATATCAGCGTCGTGCACCACGACAGCTATTATAAATATCAGGACAGGCCCTTTGAAGAGCGCTGCAAACAGAACTACGACCACCCCGACGCTTTCGAGACCGATCTGATGGTCGAGCAGCTTAAGGAGCTCAAGGCGGGCAAGGCCATCCGCTGCCCTGTCTACTCCTACGCAGACCACCAGCGCACAAGTGAGACCGAGCTCATCCGGCCGAGCAAGGTCGTCATCGTCGAGGGCATCCTCATTTTCCAGGACCCGCGGCTGCGCGAAATGCTTGACATCAAAATTTTTGTCGAGACCGACGCCGATGTGCGCATTCTGCGCCGCGCGCTGCGCGACGTGCGCGACCGCGGCCGCACGCTCGAGAGCGTCATCACGCAGTATTTGACGACCGTCAAGCCCATGCACGAGCAGTTCGTCGAGCCGAGCCGCAAGTATGCCGATATCATTGTGCTTGAAGGCGGCCACAACTTAGTCGCCCTCGACATGATCATGCAGCGCATCGCCAGCCACATCGCCTCCGCCGACTAACGCAGCGGTTAAAAAAGCCTCGCAGACTTTTACCCGCAAGGGGTACGCGGCATCCGTAAGGCGGCAGAGCCGCCAACGGCTGCCCAGGTGTCCGCAGACGCGAAATAAATTGGAATCCGTTTTTCCGGCGGCGTGTACGCCGGAAAAACACTTCTCTCTCCGCGCGTGTCGCAGCCGCCTTTCGGGCGGCAAGTCACGAAGCGGAGCGCATCTTTCTCAAAAAAGAGGGACGCAGCTTTCAGCTGCGTCCCTCTTTTTTGAATATCTTTTACACTCCCGCGAAGTGGAACACGACGCCGATCACCGCGGAGACTCCGATAAAGACGATCGGGTGCAGGTCCTTGGTCTTTTTGATGTAGCGCGTAAAGACGAGCAGCACCAGCGCAAGGATGATGCCGCGCCAGCTGATCGCGCCGTCCCACGAGAATTTCATCAGGATGGAATCCGCCTGCGACGCGCTCGTGATCCCGGCGATCACCTGAATCATCACGCCCGCGCAGGCCGCGCCGATCAGGCCGGTGGAGGCGGGACGAAGGCCGTAGAACGCGTTGGCGACATACTGGCTGTCGCGGAATTTGGCGAGCATCGCCGCAACGATCAAAATGACGATGATCGACGGCGTCACCTCGCCGATGGTGGCGACGATCGCGCCCGGCACGCCGCCGACCGTGTAGCCGACATAGGTCGCCATGTTGATGCCGACAGGACCCGGCGTCGATTCCGACACAGCCAGCATGTTCATCAGGTCCGTCTGCGAAAACCAGCCCGTGGTCGCCCCGATATTCTTGAGGAACGGCAGCGTCGCCATGCCGCCGCCGATGGCAAACAGGCCCGTTTTGAAAAATTCCCAGTATAAGCGAAGATACAAGGTCATTTTGCCGCCTTCCCCTCAAGATTTTTCAGCACGATGCCGGACAGCGCCGAGAGCAGCACGAACCACACCGGCGAAACGCTCAGCAGCATATTCCCCAGCAGCACGATAACAAAGATGACCGCCGTGCGCTTATCCACGACCGACTTTTTCAGCAGCTTGAGCACAGCGTTCAGGATGAGCACGCATACACACACCTGAATGCCTGCAAAGGCGTTCTGCACCCAGGCAAGGTGGGCAAAGTTCGTAATGAGTCCCGCCAGGATCGTGATAATGACGAGCGAGGGGAATACCACGCCGAGCGTCGCGGTGATGCCGCCCATCGCGCCTTTTCTCTTCTGCCCGACAAATGTCGCCGTGTTGACGGCGATGATGCCCGGTGTGCACTGACCGATGGCAAAATAGTCCACCAGCTCTTCTTCCGTTGCCCAGTGCTTATTCTGCACCACCTCGCGCTCGAGGATCGGCAGCATCGCCATACCTCCGCCAAAGGTCATCACGCCGATCTTGGCAAAGGTGAGAAACAGTTCCAAAAGTTCCTTCAAAACACTTTCTCCTTACTCCACATATCCGTAAAGGCCGCGCACGGACACCTCCCCCGTGCGGACGGTCTCGACCGTCCCGTTTTCGCGGCGCACGATGAGGCCGAACTCCTCGTCCACGTCAAGCGCCGTGACTTTTTCCTTCGTATCCTGCCACAAAAGCTGCACCTCGCGCCCGATGGTCACGCAGCGGCGGCGGTATTCGTCGAGATACCCGCTCGTCTCTCCGGATCTGAGCGCCGTATAAAGCGCATCGAGCTCCTCAATCATCGCCGCGGACAGCTCCGCGCGCGAAATGAGCCTGCCCGTCTCGCGCAGGATGGACGTTGCGATCTTCGAGACCTCGCCGACGAAGTCCTCCTCGCGCTGGCTGACGTTGAAGCCGATGCCCGCCACGACGTACTGGAGCTCGCCGGTCTCACCCTCGACGCTCAGCTCGGTCAAAATGCCGCAGAGCTTTCTGCCGTTCAGGATGAGATCGTTTGTCCACTTGATCTGCGAGTGCGTCCCCGCCACGCGGTCGACCGCGCGGCTCATCGCAACGGCGATGAGACCCGTGAGCGGCATCAGCTGCGACGGCGCAAGCTTCGGACGCAGCAAGATCGACAGGTAAACGCCCTTGCCCGCCGCGCTCTGAAAGCTGCGGCCGCGGCGGCCGCGGCCGCTCGTCTGCTCCGCCGCGACGGCGACGGTACCGTCCGGCGCGCCGTCGAGCGCAATGCGCTTTAAGTAGGCGTTTGTCGAGTCGATGGAATCAAAGCAGTCGATGCGCTTGCCGACGGTTTCGACATATCCCAAGTAACTGCGCACGGTCTGCTCGGTCAGCGTGTCGGGCAGCGACTTGAGGCAGTAGCCGCGTCCCGTAACGGCGTCGATCTCGTACCCCTGCGCGCGCAGGGCGGAAATGCTCTTCCAGATGGCCGCGCGCGTGATGCCGAGCTCGGCGCTGACGGCCTCGCCGGAGACGAAGTGTCCCTTTTCCCGCAGCAGCAGCGCCAAAACAGTCTCTTTTCCCATAGCGTCCTCCGTTACAAAATGTAACCGAAATTGTTACCCTTTTGAGGTTGACAGTCGGCGGCTTATCGCTTACGATTGACATAAAATATCAAGCGCTGCGTTTTTCGCAGCCGCCGTCTTAGGATTGTAGCACGCTTGCCGCCGCATGTAAACCAAAATCTCATGTTTTGGCTTACCCGGCGGTTTCTTGACGAATTCCTGATTTTTCCATTGCCGCGCTCCGCCCCGGCGTGTACAATAAGACGCTGACAAATTATGACAGGAGTTTCCCCGTGAGCTTTTCCGACCTTACGTTTCTTTTTTATTTTCTGCCGCTGTTTTTCGCGGTCTATTACATTCTGCCCTTTCGCTTCAAAAATGCTGCGCTCGTACTGGGCAGCTTTGCCTTCTACTTCATCGGCGCGGGCGCGCGCGACACACTGCTGCTGTCCGGCGTGCTGCTTCTGCACTATGCCCTCGCCCGCGCAATGGCGGGGAAAGAAGTCCGCACGCGAAAAGCACTGCTGATCATCGCGCTGGCGGCGGACCTCTTTTGCCTTGTGTACTTCAAGTACGCTGCATTTATTCTGGAAAATCTGGGCAAACTGACGGGGACGGTGTTCTCCCTTGTCGAGCTTGCGCTGCCGCTCGGCGTCAGCTTCTACCTTTTCCAGAGCGCGGGGTACCTCATCGACGTCTATCGCGGCGAGGAGGCGGAGAAAAACCTCATCGACTACGCCGCTTTCACCATCGCGTTCCCCCAGCTCACGATGGGGCCGATCTTACGCTGCCGCGAATGGCGCGGCGCACTGAAGGAACGCACGATCACGCGCGAGGACGTATTCTCCGGCTTTGAGCTCTTTGTTGTCGGCCTGTGCTTCAAGGTGCTGCTCGCCGACCAGCTCGCGCCGCTGTGGGCATCGCTCGAGCGCATCGGTTACGAATATTTGTCGACGCCGCTCGCATGGCTCGGCGCGGTGAGCTACAGTTTGCAGCTCTATTTCGACTTTTCCGGCTATTCGCTCATGGCGATGGGCCTCGGGCAGATGCTCGCGCTGCCTGTGCCGCGCAACTTTGACCTGCCCTACACCGCGCGCTCGGTGAGCGAGTTCTACCGCCGCTGGCACATCACGCTCGGCACATGGTTTCGCGACTATGTGTACATCCCGCTCGGCGGCAGCCGCAACGGCAATGCCCGCACGGTGCTCTCGCTCACGGTCGTGTGGTTTTTCACTGGCCTCTGGCACGGGGCGAGCTGGAATTTTGTCCTCTGGGGCGTGATGCTGCTTGGATTCATCCTGCTCGAAAAGTTCTGCATCGGCAATTTTCTCAAGGAGCATAAAGTGCTCTCGCACGTCTATCTCCTCTTCGTCATCCCGCAGACGTGGGTCATTTTCCGCATCACGCGCTTAAAGGACGTCGGCGCGTATTTTTCCCGCCTGTTCCCGCTGTTCGGCGCACACAGCGCCATCTCCGCGCAGGATGTGCTCAAGCTGCTCTCGTCCTACTGGTGGCTGCTGCTGCTCGCCATCTTCTTCTGTCTGCCGCAGCCGCGCCGCTTTTATGAAAAGCACCGCGGCAGTTTACTCGTCCAGCTCCCGCTGTTTCTGCTCTTCTGGGTGTGCGTGTACTTCATCGCCACCTCGTCGGGCAACGCCTTCCTCTATTCCCGTTTCTAAGGAGACCTTTCATGTCCTCTCGTCCCTTTTTCCTGCTGCCGCTGTGCTTTGTCAGCGCGCTGGCGCTCAACGCTTACGCCGCGCTCGACCCCACCGGCGTATATCAGGACTATCTTGAAAAACTGGATGCCGCGACGCCGCCCGTCGCGGCAATGGCCACAGCGGCCGCAGACGGGGTCTACCCGTGGAGCGAGCCCAAAGCGCCCGAACCTCCTCCCGTCCCAGACCCCGCTCCGCTTCCGGACCCGGAACCGGAGCCCGAACCGGAGCCCGAACCGGAAGAGCCCGACTCCCCCTTCACCACGGTGGACGCGAGCTACTTTGACGACGCGCTGTTCATCGGCGACTCGCACACCGACGGCTTCAAGGACTATGCGGGCCTCAATAACGCCGACTACCTCTGCCACAACGGCCTGACGGTCTGGTCGGCGGTCGAAAAGGCGGAGTTCCCCGGCAAGCAGACGCTTGCGCAGGCGCTCTCCGGCAAGCACTACGGCAAAATTTACCTGATGCTCGGCATCAACGAGCTCGGTACCGGCACGGCGGAGAGCTGGGCCGCACAGTACAAGGTCCTGCTCGACGAAGTGCGCGAGCTCCAGCCTGACGCCATCATCTTTTTGCAGGCCATCTTCCACACGACGCAGGAAAAGTCCGACGCGACGTTCTTTAAGAATTCGACCATCGACGCACGCAACGCCGAGCTCCAAAAGCTCGCCGACAACGAAATGGTCTTCTACATCGACTGCAATCCCGTCTTCGACGACTCTACCGGCGCGCTGACGCCGGAATACTCTGGCGACGGCGTCCACGTCAAGGCCGCGTACTATCCGATGTGGAGAGACTATCTCTTCCAGTTTGGCGTGGTAAGATAGCTTCAAGAAAGCGGTGAAGCCGCTTTCTTGAGAAAGTTTCGCTGCGCTCTGCGCCGTGCGCGAACGCCTGGGCAGCCGTTGGCGGCTCTGCCGCCTTACGGATGCCGCGTACCCCTTGCGGGTAAAACTCTGCGAGGCTCTTTACGTAAAAAGGAACCGCTCTTCGAGCGGTTCCTTTTTTGCATTGCTTCGTTTTATTCGTGCTTGACCTTATAGCCGCGGTTCAATCTCATTTCGAGCGCGTCGAGCTCTTCGTAGAGCTCAGGCGGCACCTTGCCGATCTTCTCGTAATACTCACGCGCGTCCTCGCACTCCTGGAGCCAGAGCTCGCGGTCGACCGAGAGCAGGCGGCGCATGTCGTACATCGACATTTCAAGCCCCTCCATGTCGATATCGTGGGTGTTGGGCTCGTAGCCGAGCGCGGTCTCCGCCGCGCCGATCTCATCGTCGGCGCGCGAGATGATCCATTGTAAAACACGCATATTGTCGCCAAAGCCGGGCCAGGCGAAGTTGCCGTCCTCGTCGGTGCGGAACCAGTTGACGTTGAAGATCTTGGGGGCCTTGTCGCCCAGCTTCTTGCCCATGTCGAGCCAGTGCCGGAAATAGTCGCCCATGTTGTAGCCGCAGAAGGGCAGCATCGCCATGGGGTCCCGCCGGGTCTCTCCCACCGTACCCTCTGCGGCGGCAGTCTTCTCCGAGGCCATAATGGAGCCCACGAAAACCCCGTGCTGCCAGTTCCGGGACTGATAGACCAGGGGCGCCGTCTTGGCCCGGCGGCCACCAAAGATGATGGCGGAGATGGGCACCCCATGGGGGTTATTAAACTCCGGGGAGATACAGGGGCAGTTCTCCGCCGGGGCGGTAAAGCGGGAGTTGGGATGGGCCGCAGGTCCCTGGGCGGTCTCCGGGCTCCAGGGATTGCCCCGCCAGTCCAGGGCATGCTCTGGGGGATGCTTGTCCAGTTTCTCCCACCACACGGTGTTGTCGTCCAAATTCAGGGCCACGTTGGTGAAAATGGTCCCCTTCTGGGTGGTGGCCAAGGCGTTGGGGTTGGACTTGGCATTGGTGCCTGGGGCTACGCCAAAGAAGCCCTTCTCCGGGTTCACCGCCCACAGCCGGCCATCTTCTCCCACACGAATCCAGGCGATGTCATCCCCCACGCACCAGCATTTCCAGCCGTTTTTCTGATAGCCCTCCGGGGGGATCAGCATGGCCAGGTTGGTCTTGCCGCAGGCAGAGGGGAACGCGGCGGTGATGTAGTCCACGTTGCCCTGCGGGTCCTCGATGCCGAGGATCAGCAT
>ERZ827423.2283-NODE-2283-length-15626-cov-2.936549_pt1 | contig 15626 bp, 17 predicted proteins | sample MGYA00519775_ERZ827423 | MGnify/ENA primary metagenome ERZ827423 (study PRJEB31778, sample SAMEA3449296) | human gut metagenome | biome: human gut; feature: human-associated habitat; material: faeces | place: United Kingdom | collected 2010/2012 ...
ACAAATCCCCGGTTATATATTGAACAGAAAAAACGAATGTTGTATAATGAAAGATAATATTTTTTAAAAAAGTTATTACATTTACATATAGTTATAAAGGAGAATTAAATGGCGCAGTATATAAATGAACCATCAAGAACCTTCAATGAATTCCTGCTTATTCCGGGATATTCATCAAAAGAATGCAGAGTAGAAAACGTAAGCCTTAAGACACCTATTGTCAAGTTTAAAAAAGGTGAAGAGCCGGCACTGAGTATGAATATACCTCTGACGTCTGCTGTAATGCAGGCCGTTTCGGACGACGGTATGGCTATAGCTCTTGCAAAGGAGGGCGGAGTTTCCTTTATATTCGGCTCACAGTCGGTTGAAAGTCAGGCTGCAATGGTAAGCAGAGTCAAGAACCACAAGGCAGGCTTTGTTACAAGCGATTCCAATTTAAGACCTGACCAGACTCTGAGAGATGTTTTAGAGCTCAAGGAGCGTATGGGACATTCAACCATAGCGATTACCGATGACGGTACTGCAGACGGCAAAATACTTGGTATTGTAACAAGCAGAGATTACCGTATCAGCAGAATGAGCATGGATGATAAAATAGAAACCTTTATGACTCCGTTTTCAGAGCTTGTATATGGACACGAGGGAATTACTCTTTCGGAAGCAAACGATATGCTGTGGGATCACAAACTCAATGCTCTTCCTATCATAGACAAAAACCAGAGGCTTGCATATTTTGTATTCCGTAAGGATTACGATTCTCACAAAAACAATCCTAATGAACTCCTTGACGACCACAAGAGATATGTTGTGGGCGCAGGTATCAATACCAGAGACTATGAACAGAGAGTTCCGGCTCTTGTAGAAGCGGGCGCTGATATCCTGTGCATAGACTCTTCCGAAGGATATTCGGAGTGGCAGGCAGATACTATTAAATATATCAGAGATAAATACGGCGATGAAGTTAAGGTCGGAGCAGGCAACGTTGTTGATGCCGAAGGCTTCAGATATCTGGCGGAGGCAGGCGCCGACTTTGTCAAAATCGGTATTGGCGGAGGCTCCATCTGTATCACAAGAGAGCAGAAAGGCATAGGCAGAGGACAGGCTTCTGCGGTAATAGAGGTTGCGCAGGCCAGAAATGAATACTTTGAGGAAACAGGCATATATATACCAATCTGTTCAGACGGAGGTATAGTATATGATTACCATATGACACTTGCGCTTGCAATGGGAGCAGACTTCCTGATGCTTGGCAGATACTTCTCAAGATTTGACGAGTCGCCTACAGCAAAGCTGAATATAAACGGCAACTATGTTAAGGAATACTGGGGCGAGGGCTCCAACAGAGCGAGAAACTGGCAGAGATACGACCTTGGCGGAGATGCGAGAATGAAATTTGAAGAGGGCGTTGATTCATATGTTCCGTATGCAGGCTCACTTCACGATAACGTAAACGTGTCACTTACAAAGGTTAAATCCACAATGTGCAACTGCGGCGCGCTTACAATCAGAGAATTGCAGGACAAGGCAAAGCTGACAATAGTATCGGCAACCTCAATCGTTGAGGGCGGCTCTCACGATGTAATTCTCAAGGATACTTCAAACAATGTAATCAAATAATAGGAGGAATAGATTTATGGCAATCTCAAAAGAAAACTTACGTCCGGAAACACTGGAAAGAATTATAACCCCTGATCTTGCTCAGAAATTTATAGATGAGCAGATAGCGGAAATCAAAGCACAGGTGGGAGATAAAAAGGTACTGCTTGCACTGTCAGGCGGTGTAGACTCATCAGTAGTGGCAGCACTCCTCATAAAAGCAATAGGCAATCAGCTTGTATGCGTACACGTTAATCACGGACTGCTCCGTAAGGGAGAGCCTGAACAGGTTATACAGGTATTCAAGAACGAACTTGGCGCAAACCTTGTTTATGTTGATGCGGTTGACAGATTTTTAGACAAGCTTGCAGGTGTTGACGACCCTGAACGCAAGAGAAAAATCATAGGTGATGAGTTCATCAGAGTATTTGAAGAAGAGGCAAGAAAGCTTGACGGTATAGAATTCTTGGGACAGGGCACAATTTACCCTGATATCTTGGAGTCAGACGGAGTTAAGGCTCACCACAATGTCGGCGGTCTTCCTGAAGACTTACAGTTTGAACTGGTTGAACCTGTAAAATTCTTATACAAAGACGAAGTAAGAGTTGTAGGTAAGCAGCTTGGACTTCCTGACAATATGGTATACAGACAGCCGTTCCCGGGTCCGGGACTTGGAGTAAGATGCACAGGAGCTATTACAAGGGACAGACTTGAAGCCGTAAGAGAAGCGGATGCTATCGTAAGAGAAGAAATCGGCAAGCTCAATCCTGCGCCTTGGCAGTACTTCGTTGCAATTCCTGATCTTAAATCAACGGGAATTAAAGACGGCAAGAGATATATGGGCTGGGCTGTAGTAATTCGTGCCGTAGATACAGTTGATGCCGTAACAGCCAAGGCTGTTGAAATTCCGTTTAGCGTATTAGCTACAATTCGTGACAGAATTATGGCTGAGGTTGACGGAGTTAACAGAGTGCTTTGGGATATCTCAGACAAGCCTTTATCAACAATTGAGTGGGAATAATATGATTTGACGGACAAAATGAAAGATAAAAAAATACCGGCGCGTTTAACAGTGCTGCTGGTTTTCATAGTACTGCTGTTTACATCGGCAACAGGCGGATATGCACAGACGCAAGGAAGTGCGGCAGCAGTACAGGAATATGACAAAATCAGTATAGATAAGTTTACGGTTGTTCTTGACAGCTATCTGGTTATGGCAGACGGCTCAGATTTAACTCCTGAAGTTGTTTCCGTCAGCGGTCAGACTGACGGCTCACAGGAAAACATTGTTTTAGAGCCTGATGAGTATGTGGTGAAATACTATCGTATACATAGCTTCAGTGAAGAAATTTATGAAGAAACAGAAACTATAAGTGAGATAGGAGAATACAAAGTAACAGTTACTGCAAAGGATACAGATAAGTACACAGGGGAGGCTTATGCGCTTTTTTCGGTTACAGGCAAACCTCAGAAGCTTACGATTGCAAAGACAAAGTATACTTTGACGGTGGGAAGTAAGGGACCGCTGCTTCAGCCTGAGGCAGACGGAGACGGCAGTGGATTTTTATTTGTTTCTTCTGATTCTGACGTGGTACGTGTTTTGAGCAGCGGTCAGACTGAAATTCTGAAACCGGGTCGGGCAAGTGTCACTGTTTCTACAGAGGGCACAATGCTTTTCCAGCCCGCGGAAGTGCAGGTTGTATTTGAAGTAAAGCCGGACAAAACATCTTGGAAAACCAAAGCATTTAAACGACAGAAATCTAAGGTTACACTGATGTGGAAAAAACAGTCCGGTGTAACGAGCTATGAAGTCGCTTATGCAACGCAGAAAGACTTCGCAAAACACAAAAAAACCAAAACGGTAAAAGAGAATCTTTCAAAGACGACTTTAAAGGGTCTCAAGAAAGAAAAAACCTATTACGTTAAGGTGAGGGCATTAGTCGAAACGACGGATACCCGCGGAAACAAAAGAACCATAGCGGGGCCATGGTCCTCGGTTCGCAAAATTGCAGGCTGAGCAAATGCGTATACTATGCAATTTAATCAAGTTTTCCGACGATTTGTCGGATATGCTTAAAATTCTTTTTTAATTGATTTTTAAGAGCCTTAGGTGCATTTTCATAAAGATTGCCATTGCAGTCTTTATCTTCGGGAATGAGCACAAAAGGCTTTTTTTCGTATTCATCCAGCATATAGCACGGATAATAGGTTTGATCTGCAAGCATAACTTCGCCGGACTCGTTCCTTTCGAGTGTAAGCGACAGAATTATGGTTTCCTTTGTCTCCGGTGCAATCATTGCAGAAGTGAAATTCCCCATTGAATATATATACGGAGTTACGGTGCCCCGATAGAGAAGGGGTTCATAAGGCTGCAAAACATGCGGATGTGAACCGACGATGTAGTCGACCCCTGCATGTGCAAGCATTATGCCGTAACGCATCTGCCTTGGTGCCGGGAGATGCGAGTACTCAGTTCCGGAGTGATTATATGCAATAATATACTCCGCGCCTGCTTTGCGCAGAGCATGAACATCAGAATTCATTTTATCCTGAACCGGTCTGTTTAACATAATGTCCTGCTCCTCATCAGTCAGAAATTTATCTTTTAAATTGTAATAGGCGGCATATGAAATAACTCCTACTTTAATGCCGTTTTCCTCAATGATAAAATAACGTTTTGAATTTTTATCGGCAAAAAGTCCTGTATGCGGAATGCTGCGGCTGTCCAGTTCCTCCAGAGTTTCGACAATTCCGGTTTTGCCTCCGTCGCAGGCATGGTTGTTTGCCATTATGAACCCGTCAAATCCCGCGTATTCCAGAGCATCAAGCCACTCCTCCGGCGCATTGAGATACGGTTTGTTCTGAAGACGCGACATGTCCTTTGAAAGAGGAAGGCTTTTGCTTACAAGTGTCTCGAGATTGCCGACAACTATATCGGCCTTGTCAAAAATGTTTTTGACATATTTGAACGTCGGCTTAAAATTATAGCTTGTGCCGTCAAATGCCCTGAGCTGCTGAATTCTCTGGCACATTAAATCCCCTGTCAGCATAACGGTGACTGTATCTGTTTCTGTTCCATTAACCGGATTATCAGTGCCTGCCGTAACCTCATCGGCGAATGACACTGTTGTAAATAAAAGCATAGCCGTAAGCGTGAGCGCAGCAGCAATAAGTTTTTTTCGTTTAAGTATACCCAATTGGATTATCCCCCTCAACTGTAAAAAAGGTTTAAATATTTATTAAACAACATTTTAACATAGATGCCGAAGGTTGTCACGAAGTGTCACAAAGAACAACACGGATTTTCAGCGGCGTTCGTCAATATATATGCTGAACCCCTTGAAAAAATCGGGAATTTGGTATACAATAATTAACAATATTTTTTGTAAAGAAATGATTTATATGAGTCGGGGCAGTTCACAGACATTGGGTGCTGCAAAGGCAATGTAATCAGGTAGTTGAGGTAGATGTTATGAGAGAAAATATAATAGTTTTGGACTTCGGCGGTCAGTATAATCAGCTGATTGCCCGCAGGGTTCGCGAATGCAATGTATACTGCGAAGTCCATCCTTATACAATTTCGATTGAAGAATTAAAGGCGCTGGCTCCGTCGGGAATTATTCTGACGGGCGGTCCCAACAGTGTGTACGGCGAGGACTCGCCGCAGTGCAGTCCTGAACTTTTTAAGCTTGGAATTCCGATGCTGGGTATTTGCTACGGTGCGCAGCTTCTTGCCCACCAGCTGGGAGGCAGAGTTGCAACCGCGCCGGTAAGTGAATACGGCAGAACCGAGGTTACCATTGATGACCGCAGCGGTCTGCTTGCAGAGCTTGGTGTGGGCGGTCCGGAAACAACGGGATGCGGAACGGTAGGCAATACAATTATGTGGATGAGTCACACAGACTATATTGAAACAGTTCCTGAGGGCTTCAAAGTGACGGCGCATACACCGGTTTGCCCGGTGGCCGCTATGGAAAATGCAGAGGCAGGTTTCTATGCGACACAGTTCCACCCGGAGGTTATGCACTCCATAGAAGGATTTAAGATATTACAGAATTTTGTTTTCAAAGTTTGCGGGTGTAAAGGCGACTGGAAAATGGACAGCTTTGTTGAGACGACTATTCGTGAAGTACGTGAAAAGGTCGGTGACGGCAAGGTGCTCTGTGCACTTTCGGGAGGCGTGGACTCTTCAGTTGCGGCTGTACTGCTGTCAAAGGCTGTCGGCAGGCAGCTTACCTGCGTTTTTGTTGACCACGGACTGCTCCGTAAAAATGAAGGAGATGAGGTTGAGGCAGTATTCGGTCCAAACGGTCCATATGATTTAAACTTTATCCGCGTGAATGCGCAGGAACGTTTTTATTCAAAGCTTGCCGGCGTAACCGAGCCGGAAGCAAAGCGTAAAATCATAGGCGAGGAGTTTATCCGTGTATTTGAAGAGGAAGCAAAGAAAATAGGCGCTGTTGATTTCCTTGTTCAGGGCACCATCTATCCGGACGTAATCGAGTCGGGTCTGGGTAAATCCGCAGTTATTAAGTCACATCACAATGTGGGCGGACTGCCGGATTACGTTGATTTTAAGGAAATTATCGAACCGCTTCGCATGCTGTTCAAGGACGAAGTGCGCCGCGCCGGTCTGGAACTGGGAATTCCTGATTATCTTGTATTCCGTCAGCCTTTCCCGGGACCGGGGCTTGGAATACGCATCATCGGTGAAGTCACTGCCGAAAAGGTAAAAATCGTGCAGGATGCCGACTACATTTATCGTGAGGAAATCGCACGCGCCGTTAGTGAGGGACAGATTCCTCAGTTCGGACAGCCGGGTGCTCTGGGACAGTATTTTGCGGCTCTTACCAACATTCGCTCTGTAGGTGTTATGGGCGACTTCAGAACCTATGATTATGCGATTGCACTTCGTGCGGTCAACACAAGTGACTTCATGACAGCAGAAGCTGCACAGCTCCCATGGGAAGTACTTGCAAAGGTTACAAATCGTATTGTTAATGAAGTAAAAGGTGTTAACAGAGTTATGTACGATTGCACAGGAAAGCCTCCGGCGACCATCGAGTTTGAGTAGCTTGAAAAATCGCGGAAAAGCCCATAAATAAAGGCTTTGCGGGGTGTCGAAAAGACCAAATGGAGTTTAAAAATTATTTTTTTCTCTTGTTTATATTCCAGATTCACCTGCAAATTTCGTGAAATCGGTTATTCTCATAAAATAAAATTAGAGTAAATATGAAGAACAGTTTGTTTTGATTGAAGTGATTTTCGTCAAGGCAGACTGTTTTTTTGTTGCCTGCATTTAGAAAACAGATACCACAGAAAGGTTCTTTACTTTCGATGAGCTTAAACTCCATGACACAGTAATCACACTGATGGAGAATTAAAAAACAAGAAAATTTGATAAATTTCGGAAAATGATGTCCGATTTTGCATCTGCCAGTACAGAGTATATGAAGAGATAAATATTCAAAATACAGGAGGTACTGATTATGCAGAACAAATTATTTTTAAAGGCAGCCGATATATGTGAACTTCTGGAGGTAAAACAGACATCGGCTTATGAGATCATTGGCAATCTGAATAAGGAGCTGGAAGAACAGGGATATTTGACGCTTAGAGGAAAAGTTCCGACAAAGTATTTTGTGAAGCGTTTCTACGGAGTAGAAGATACTTGTGAGATTCCACAGGAAGAGGGAAAGGAATGGTTTCATGCGTAAGAGAAAAATGTATTTATCAGTAGAAGACATTGCAGAACTCTTTGGATTATCAGTTTCGTTTGCTTACCGGGTGGTGGAAAGAATGAATGCCGATCTGGAAAGCAAGAACTATTATGTTATTCTCGGACGGGTGCCAACCCGCTATGTAGAGGACAAGATCTATGGTCTGGAACATGTTGAGCAATATTTGAAGGAGGATAAAGCGATATGAGTATAGTGCAGGAAAAAATGTATATGGATGTGGATGATGTGTGTGCAATTCTTGGAGTTTCAAAAACTTATGCATATAGTCTGATGCGAGAATACAACAAAGAATTGAAGGCAAAAGGCTATATTGTAGTAGCTGGAAAAATCTCTACGAAATTCCTGGCAGAAAAGATTTATGGCATGAAAGTCGAGGATTAGCAATGGGGGTTTACAAAGAAGGAAAAAACTGGAAAGTACAGGTCTATTACAAAGACTGGCAGGGAAATCGGAAAAGAAAACAGAAAAGAGGATTCAGGACCAAGGGTGAAGCTAAAGAATGGGAAAGAGATTTCCTGCAACAGCAGAGCCAGGGTGTGGATATTGAATTTGGAAATTTTCTGGAGATTTATTACAAAGATATGGATGTCCGTCTCAGAGAAAACACTATGTACACGAAGCGATATATTATTGACCTGAAAATCAAGCCTTATTTTGAAAAGAAGATTCTCAGTGAAATTACGGTGGCAGACGTCCGTGCATGGCAGAATGAGTTGCTGACGTATAAGGATAAGAATGGAAAAGGATATTCTCCTACTTATCTGAAAACAGTGAACTGCCAGCTGACTGCAATCTTCAATTATGCAATGCGGTATTATAACCTGCAGGATAATCCCTGCAGGAAGGCAGGAGCGATTGGCAAGAGTAAAGGAGAACCGAAGGACTTCTGGATGCAGGAAGAGTTCAATGCTTTTCTGGAGACAGTAAGTGATAAGCCGGAGACAAGAATGGCGTTTCTTTTGTTGTACTGGACCGGAATGCGTATCGGTGAATTGCTTGCACTTACTTATAATGACATCAATCTTGAAGAGAAAACCATATCAATCAATAAATCTTATCAGAGACTGAAAGGAAAGGATATGATCACGCAGCCGAAAACTCCAAAGAGTATCCGTGTGATTACGATGCCGGATTTTCTTGCAGAGGAATTTCGGGAGTATTGCAGTCATTTGTATGGAATTATGAAAAAGGAAAGACTTTTTCGGTTTACCAAATCGCATATGGAACATTGTATGGCTACCGGAATCGAGCGGTCTGGTGTAAAGCGGATACGACTTCATGATCTCCGCCATTCCCATGCCAGTATGCTGGTTGATATGGGGGTGGCTCCATTGGAGATTGCAGAACGCCTTGGACATGAAAAGGTGGAAACCACGTTGAACACTTATTCACATCTGTATCCGTCTACACAGAGTAAATTAGCAGGTTTGCTAGATAAGAAACATGAGGAAGAGGAGGAATAAGCGATGGCTGGTGACAGACATGGAAAACACAACACAACGACCATTTCTTTTCGGGTGAATTCTTATGAAAAAGCAACAATTGAAGAACGAGTGAAAGTGAGCGGAATGAAAAAACAGGATTATATCGTCCGATCATGCATTTACAATCATGTATGTGTTGTTGGAAAGAAAGAAACAATTGAGATTATCCGGTCAGAAATGAAGGAAATGAGTTTGGTTTTGGAGGATGTGGCAAAAGATTTGAAGTCTGAAAAACCAGTTATTTCAGAACCGGTTCTTGATAGTATGACAGAACGGTATCTTGCATTTTTGGAAGCAGCATTATGGATGCTGAAAGGTTCAAGTTATTTATGGGAGGATAAAAAGGATGGAAGAGAAAGTAATGAAGGATTGTAAAGTGCTGGCATTGTGTTCACAAAAAGGCGGGGTTGGCAAGACAACAAGTTGCGTGAATCTGGCAGTCGGACTTGCAAAAGCAGGGAAGAAAGTGCTTGTGATTGACAATGATCCGCAGGGAAGTATGACAGCAAGTCTTGGGTATCATAACCCAGATGAATTACCAATCACACTGGCTACTATTCTGACAAAGATTGTAGAAGATGAACTATTTGAAAATACACTGGGAATTTTACATCACCAGGAAGGAATTGATTTGATTCCGGCAAACATCGAACTCTCTGGAATGGAAGTTTCACTTGTAAATATTATGAGCAGGGAACTTGTCTTAAAACAATATATAGAAAGAATGAGAGAAGAATACGACTATATATTGATTGACTGTATGCCATCACTTGGAATGCTGACGATCAATGCACTTGCCAGTGTCGATGCAGTTATTATACCTGTCCAGGCGGCTTATCTTCCTGTAAAGGGTCTAGAACAGCTGATACGGACGATAGGAAAGGTGCGAAGACAGCTTAACAAACAACTGAAAATTGGAGGTATATTGATCACAATGGTGGATAACCGAACGAACTATGCAAGAGATATATCTGATCTGATTTTTGATACATATGGAAACCAGATTAAGATTTTTCCACAGAGTATTCCATTTTCAGTACGAGCAGCTGAAATCAGTGCGGAAGGAATCAGCATATTTGAGCATGATCCAAAAGGAAAAGTAGCGGCTGCATATTGGCAGATGACACAGGAGGTGCTTTTGGATGAAAGGTAGAAGTGCATCGAAGATAAAACTGACATCTTATGATGAATTACTTGGAGGAGGAGAAGAAACGAACGATATCCAGCAGGTTTCACTTGAGCATTTACATTCTTTCGAGAACCATCCATTTCAAGTAAATGATGATGAGGCAATGGCGGAACTGGTGGAAAGTGTGAAAGAAGAGGGAATTCTTACAGCATTACTGGTACGACCGCTGGGTGATGGTGAATATGAAATCATCGCCGGTCACAGAAGGAGACATGCGGCACAACTTGCTGGTCTTAAAGAGGTTCCGGTTATTATCAGAAATATGGATCAAGATACAGCTGTCCGTGCGATGGTAGACAGCAATCTGCAGAGACCTAATATACTCCCAAGTGAAAAGGCATTTGCTTACCGTATGAAGATGGAAGCAATGAATCATCAGGGAACATCAGGCGGTATCAGTGCGAAAGACATTGGAAAGAACGCAAATGACAGTGCAAGGCAGGTGTATCGCTATATCCGGCTTACTTATCTGATGAATGACCTATTAAACGCAGTAGATCGTGATGTGATCGGATTGCAGGTAGGTGTAGAGCTTTCCTACCTTACGGTTCCAGAACAGGAGATGGTGGAGGAAGTGCATGAGAGTACCGGAAAATATCCAAGTCTGGAACAGGCAAAAAAAATAAGGCAACATCGAGAAGAAAAAACGCTGACAAAAGAGATTGTGCGGCTCCTGGTTATAGGAGAGCGTAAAAAGAAAACAACGGTAACATTAAAACAGGATGAAATTAAGAAGTATTTTCCTCCAGAGTATGATGAACAGAAGATACGGACTGTTATATGTCAGCTTTTGGAGGAATGGAGCAATCAGAATCATTGATAAGTACGAAGGGAGGGATGTGTCATGAGTATAAGAGCAACATTCCATTATTTTCAAGGAATGGAATGCGATATGTACAGTTTTTATCGTATTCCCAAACTGCTGTTTACAAGTGAATATTTTAAAAATCTCTCCTGCGAAGCAAAGGTGCTGTACGGACTGATGTTAGACCGGATGTCACTGTCCATCAAGAACCGGTGGTTTGATGAAGAGGACAGGGCATATATTTTCTTTTCGGTGGAAGAGATTATGGAAATGCTTAACTGTGGCAGGAATAAGGCTGTGAATTGTCTAAAAGAGCTGGATCAGGAAAAAGGGATTGGATTGATTGAGAAGAGGCGAATCGGACTTGGAAAAACAAATGTTATTTACGTGAAAAATTTCAGCCTGACAGAATATCCAGATGAGCCAGCAATCTTTGATTCGGAAGAAACACCGGAAAATGTAGCAGAGAGAAAAGAAAATACAGAGACAGAAATAGAAGAATATGCGAAAAAAGAGCCGGAAAAGCCCGTAAATACACAGAAGTTTGAAAAACAAACTTCAGGAAGTTTGAAAAATAAACTTCAAGAAGTTTCAAAAACAAACTTCAAGGAGTTTGAAAAACAAACTTCAAGAAGTTTAGAAAACAAACTTCAAGAAGTTTCAAAAACAAACTGTAATAATACTGAATATAATTATACTGAATTTAGTGAGAATGAATCTTATCAATATCTATCTGAACAAGAGAAAGGGAGAGATAGGATACAGGAGAGAAATGAGTATCGACAGTTAATTCATGATAATATCGAATATGAGATCCTTTGTCAGAGCTATGGAACTGGACGAGTAGAAGAGCTGGTAGAGCTGATGCTGGATGCAATATGTTCGACAAAGACATATCAACAGATCAATGGGGAAGCTGTGCCTACACAAGTGGTCAAGAGCCGTTTGATCAAAGTCGGGTATGAACACATCCAGTATGTGTTTTTCAGTCTTGACAGGAGTACAAGCAAAGTGAAGAATATCCGGCAGTATATGCTGACGGTATTGTATAACGCTCCTGCAACAATCAATCAGTTTTATGATGCTGAAGTTCGACATGACATGTACTGGGGGAAGGATATTCCAGACAGGTAAGAACTTTGTGCCCACTGGGCACGAAGTTTAAAAAGAGATAGTCATATCTGGCAGATATGCTAAAATAACCTTGTGTCCACTGGGCACAAAGTAGGAGGAAGAATTATGTTGAGATTTATGATAAAACTGCCATTTCGAATTATTGCAGCTCCTGTTTGGCTGGTACTTGCAGCGGTGAATATTGTGCTGGTGTTCCTAGTTGGGTTATCTGCTGGATTCTGCTATCTGATAGCCGGAATCTCTGTTGTGACAGAAGTTTTGAGTATTGGGTTTGGAATCAGTACGGACTGGACAATGAAATCAGCGATTATTACGACAGTAGTGTTTGTTCTACTCCCACATATCGGTATGGGGATAGTTGCAGTAATTGAAGTTGTGAAATGTGGATTACAGGAATTTATTTTTGGATGATTGTGGAAAATATAGTGGCGCTATATGGAAAGGCAGAAATAAACAATGGAAGAATTATATAAAGTGATGGATGATTTGCTTGAGGTGGAATTTCAGATGAAAGCAGGGATGGATATTCTGAAAGAACTGGAAGAGTTTTATATGCTGGAAAAAGAAACCGAAAAATCGGATGCTAGAAAAGTAGCTGTGCTGATGAAAGGATATCTGCAGTCGATGAAGTCAAATATTCGAGAAATCATTCGTTATATTGATGACACGACACTTGAAAAATCAAATGATAAAAAGAAAGATAAACAGGAATCTGCGAGCACCATATCCGAGGAAGTGCAGGAATTTGTGAATCTGACAATTACAGAGCATATGGGGAAAGCATATTCAGAATGGAAGTTAAAGCAGGATAAAGAGCCAGTAAGTGAGATTGATAAGAAATACCAGAAATTACTGGAAACGTTATCCCAAGAACAGGAAGAAGTGATTACGGAATACTGTAATGCAATTTTCAGCAGTGGAGCAGATATAGAAGAGTTTTTCTATCGGTTGTGATTAAAAGATGGACTGAACCTAAAAAATACGGTAAAATCTGTATTAGAAATGATGTCGTGAAATCGGAATTTGGAGGGATAATGAGATGAATATAAAAGATTTTAAGTGGACGAGAGAACCTGATGATTACACGCTGACAGATGACAAAATTGAGATTATCACACAGCCTGGAACTGATTTGTGGCAAAGAACTTACTATCATTTCCGCAATGATAATGCTCCGGTTTTGCAGATAGAAACAGAGGAAAAGTTTTTTTCATTTATGGTGAAAACAGATTTTAAGGAAAGCCATCATCGCTTTGATCAGTGCGGTGTGGTTATGTATCTTGACAGTGAGAATTGGTTGAAAGGTTCTATAGAATATGAGAATGACAATTTTCAGCACCTGGGAAGTGTTGTGACAAACAATGGATATTCAGATTGGGCAACTACGGAAATTGATGCAGAGATTAAATCTATGTGGTATCGTCTCAGTAGACGTGAAGATGATTATTGCATTGAATGTTCTGAGGATGGAATACGGTTTAAGCAAATGAGGATTTGTCATATGTGGGCTGGTGCAGGAAAAATCAAATTTGGAATTTATGCATGCAGTCCGGAAGATTCATCGTTTAAAGCGGTATTTACAGATATGAAATTGACGGAGTGTCAATGGAAAGCCCACGACGGTCAAAAACCGGATGAGATGTAGCAGAATGTATTTGATACAAAAAACCAATATGAAAATAGTTAAAGTTTTTCAGTTTGTGTAACTGAGAAAAATGAAAATTGCGGAGGTGGATTTGTTGAAGGAAAGTACATATCAAACTCCTTGCGGAACAATTCACTATTGGTCAAATAATCTAAGTTTGGATACAACGACGCTTGTATTTTTACCAGGGCTGACTGCTGACCATAGATTATTTGATAAACAGGTTGAGTACTTCGATGGAAAATATAATATTATTGTATGGGATGCACCGGCTCATGCCTCTTCCTGGCCGTTCCGCTTTGACTTTGATCTGTTTGATAAGGCAAAATGGCTGAATGGGATTCTTGAAAAAGAAGAAATCATAAAACCAATTATAATCGGTCAATCAATGGGAGGATATGTAGGCCAGGCTTATGCACAATTGTATCCTGACCGGCTGGCAGGTTTTATTTCCATTGATTCAGCACCGCTCCAGAGAAACTATGTGACAGCAGTGGAGATCTGTCTTCTGAAAAGAATGGAACCAGTATATGCACATTACCCATGGAAGTTGCTTTTGAAATCCGGAACTGAGGGAGTTGCAACTTCTGAGTATGGCAGAAATCTGATGAAGGAAATGATGCTGGTCTATGATGGTGATCAGCATCGTTATGCACAAATTGCCGGGCATGGATTTCGTATTCTGGCAGAGGCAATGGAAAAGGATCTGCCATATGAAATCAAATGTCCTTCCCTGTTGATATGTGGTACAAAGGATCATGCCGGTTCATGCATAAGGTATAACAGAGAATGGCATCGAAAAACGAAAATTCCTTTAAAGTGGATTGAAGGGGCCGGTCATAATTCTAATACAGATAAACCGGAGATGATAAATAGTTTGATAGAAGAATTCCTTTCAAACATATAAAGACTATTGAAAACAATTGGTCAACCGTTATAAAAGGACAATAAACAAATCGGAATCAGTAGGAGGATCATTATGAGATTTTATAACATATTTTTCAGCCCGACAGGGGGTACAGAGAAAGTAGCAGATATTGTTGCGAAAGGGACGAAGCTGGATGCTGAAGAAATCGATCTAATTAAAGAACCAGATAAACTCATGAAGGTGAAATTTGAAAAAAAGGACCTATGTTTGGTTGCTGTACCGTCTTACGGTGGACGCATTCCATCAGTTGTAACGGATATGTTCCGCAAAGTAAAGGCAGATGGTACGAAAGCAATTCTTGTGGCAGTATTTGGAAACCGTATGATTGATGATACTCTATTGGAACTACAGGATGTTCTAGAGGCATCAGGATTTGTATGTATCGCAGGAATGGAGGCTGTCGCAGAGCATTCCCTGATGCACCAATTTGGAACCGGACGCCCGGATCAGCAGGATGAAAAGGAATTGCTGGAATTTGCCGCAAAGATTATGCAAAACAGCGAAGCACAAAGGACACCTGCATTTCCGGGAAACAGACCATATCGAGAATATGGAGGTGTTCCGCTTAAACCTGTTGCAAATGGAAAATGCACTTCCTGCGGTCTGTGCGCAAAAGAATGCCCGGCAGGTGCCATTCCGTTGGACAATCCGAAGATGACCGATAAGGATAAGTGCATTTCTTGTATGCACTGTGTAGCAGTCTGTCCGAAGAAAGCAAGAAATTACAGTAAGCTTGTCAGTTTTATCGCTGGACTGAAAATGAAGAAGGTTTGTTCCGGTAGGAAGGAAAATAAATTGTATTTATAATAGGGCGAGCAATACAATGAGAAACATGTAAATTGATACGTGAACAATCGGCTCAGTATGATATTTAATTAAATATTGCAATGAAAAGATCATTTACCGTAAACAAGCAGTAGATGGTCTTTTTTATATCTTTTTGTGAACAAGTAGAGATTTATAGCTGGTAATAGGTGTTTTATCATAATCCGTGAAATAAGATGGATTAATTCTTCGATTTACATATTTTTTAAGGTGTTCCGGCATGGTATGATGGTACTTATAAAGAACCCATTATATCTGTTGGAGAGAGAGGTGAAAAGT
>ERZ827423.2292-NODE-2292-length-15586-cov-2.780375_pt1 | contig 15586 bp, 13 predicted proteins | sample MGYA00519775_ERZ827423 | MGnify/ENA primary metagenome ERZ827423 (study PRJEB31778, sample SAMEA3449296) | human gut metagenome | biome: human gut; feature: human-associated habitat; material: faeces | place: United Kingdom | collected 2010/2012 ...
ATGGGCGTCGTCTCTGTATCGGGGAGGTTCGCGCGCACTATCTGTTCGGCGACGGAAAACTTCCCGCGCGGCGAATAGGGCGTCAGCACGACGTCCGCCTCCTTTATGATCCTCAGCGCCTTGAGCGTGACGAGCTCGGGATCTCCCGGCCCCACGCCGACAACAGTAAATTTCAAAGCATTCACTCTCCGTAGAATATTTTTATCAGCCGCCGTCCGCCGGCTTCGAGCCCGAGCAGCGACGGGCGGCTCAGTTCTCCCTCCGGCACGACGGCCGTCTTTATCTTTTTTATCGCCGGATACGGTTTCCACTTTTGTCTTAATCTCAATATGTTTCAGCTCACGGATATCCGTGGCAAAATTCGGGAACTGCTCTGTTAAAGATGAATCATAAGCTGTATTGTAAATAATCGCTCCTACATTGCCATCGTATAAATCCTGAACCATCATATATGGATCATCATAATTATAGTATGACAAATCCTGTCCAAGCTCATTGGAAGCTTCCACGATCGCCTGCTCCACCTTGTCACTTCCGCCGATCACCTGAGCACCAAACTCATAATCAGCCGCATCCTGAAGCGTCTGGGCCGCATCATCATTTAATACCGCAATGGCAATACGGTCTACTTTATAATCGTTACTGGTAATGCTGAACAAAGTCGCATTGGTACGAATCAGATAGACGTTGGCAAATGCCAGGAGAATGAGCATTAAAACACAATCTACCTTACCTATGATGTGGGCGCTCCGCGTAAACTGAGACCCCAGTGCAAAAGCATCCAAAAACATCAGAATGCCAAAAATAATTGCCAGATACTTCATCGGCAAAATATTGATCATCAAAAGTACAACAACAAAAACAATCGATAAAACGATCTGCAGTATGGCTAAAATCTTACCGACCGTATGTCGATTTTTCTTTTTTCTTCTCCGTTTGGTTTTAGTATTTCCCATAATTCACCTCTGTATAAATTTTTTTAGAATCATCCATTATATCCCACTTATTATAGTACATGAACTTTCAAAAAGCAATGTAAAACCGCATTTATCACATTTTTAAAACATTTTTACGGGCCTTGTATACAAAAAAATACCTCCCATACCAGGATAAGACAGCCGGTATCGGAGGCATTTCCCCTATATTCAGTTCTACTTCTTCACTTCATCAAATTTCTTTACAAGGCACTGTTTATTAAAAAATGCAATACCATAGCAGATGACTGAGCGATATCCTTTCTTAAATTCTTCTGCGTACCGCCGCTCACCAATCTGATCCACAGCCTCCCGACAAGCCGCTTCAAGCCGCTTCTCACTGTCCGTATGTTTGGCTTCAATAATAATCACCCGCCTGTGACGCCGGTCCCTCACAGAGATGTCCGTCCGCCCATAACCCTGTTCCCAGTTTGATTTTACAATATATCCGGCGCCTGTAAATATTCCTGCCACAAAAGCATGATAAAAGTCCTCTTTATAATCATGGTAACTGATTGTATCAAAAAGAATATCCGAAATGATTTCGGTGGCTTTCTCGTCATCGCCCTGCCACAGCGCCTCAAATAATTCGCTCCGGTCAACCGTTGTTATATTCTCCTTGAACCACGCTGCCACCGTTTTTCTGAAAATGATTTTTACTTCCTCGTTCGGAATTCGCAGGAACAGTTTACCATTTTCCGGCCTCACCCCTTCCGGAGGTTCTGCCTGTGTCAGATAGCCTGTAAGATACAACAGGCTCCACAAATTCGATTCTGAAGAATGCAGTGTATCATACGTCAGATTCTCTTCTATAGCTTCTTCAATATAACCTCCGGCCAGCAATGTTTCGAATTTTTCATTCACATCCAGGTCCGCCCGCTGACCGTTATTTGCCAATTCAATAAATGTATGAAGAATGCCATTATGGCTTGTATCCTCCCAGTAATTTCGCGGCAGTGTCCACGGTGCATCCTGAAGCGCATTGACATGATTCAAAACATCCCACGGGCAATAAATATCCACCGTGCCAAAATGATAGCCATCATACCACCGTTTGACTTCCTCTGCATGATCTTCAAATCCGGCCTTCTTTAGAAGCTCCGCGACCTCCTTTTCCGTAAATCCAAAATACTCATTAAAACGTGCCCCGGAAATGGTATCCGATACAAAATTGTTCGTCCCTGTAAAAATGCTTTCCTTTGCAATTCTAAGACACCCTGTGATTACCGCAAACTTTAAAAATGGATTTGTTTTCAGCGTTTTGTTCATGAGGCCCTTAATAATATTCAGCATTTCTCCGTAAAAACCATTCTCATTAGCTTTTGCAAGAGGTACGTCATACTCATCCATCAACAGTATGACCTGTTTTCCAAAATGGGCATTCATCATGCGCATGAGATTATAAAGCGCATTTTGAACTTCTTCGTCGCCCGCTTTCCTGGATTCAATCCGCCGGAATGCAATTTTATCATCATCGTTAATCTTCGTACTTTCAAGAAGATAGGTATGCCACTTATATAAATCGGACATGCATATCCCCAACTTCACCTTCGCACTTTCAAATCTTAAATCGTCGACTTCCTTTAGCGTCAGGAATATAACCGGCCACTGATTTTGCCACTGGCGGCACAATTCTTTTTCCTTTGTAATTTCCAGTCCTGCAAATACTTCCCTGGAGTCCCTGGAAATATCAAAAAAACTTGCCAGCATGTCCATAGCCAGCGTCTTTCCGAAACGACGCGGCCGGGTAATTAAACTCACTTCAAATGTCTTCCCAAGCAATTCCGATATAAGCCCTGTTTTATCAATATAATAGTAGCCTTCTTTGCGAAGTTTTTCAAAAAAATCTATTCCCAAAGGCATTACCATTGTATTCATATTCTCGCCCTCCTTCCTGACTCTATTTCCATCTTATCATACAATTTTCCGAAACGCCACTCTTTCTCTGTATCTGTACAACTCTACTCATAGGCCTTTGGAAGATTCCATTTAAATATTGTGGCCAGTATCCGCAGCCCGAAGACGATTCCAATACCGATAAATGCCGCCGCCATGTCCTCCATTTGATGATTCACCAATTGATAATAAACAATACCTCCCAGTATGGACGCCACCGCATAAATCCGTTTTCGGAGAACAAAAGGAATCTCGCCGATCATTAAATCTCTGAGTACGCCGCCTCCGATACCTGTGACCATCGCCAGAAAAACAACGAAAAAGCCATTGTCCATATACCCCATACTCATTGCGACCTTCGCCCCGGTAATCGTAAAAGCCCCAAGTCCAGCCGCATCAAAGACATTATTGACCGCATTCACCACGGCCACGTTGTGCTCATAATGTTCTTTTGACAGCCAGGCAATGAAAAATACAACAACCGCCGTTATCGCTGCAATGGCCATATAACGGTAATTTGAAAAAGCCGCAGGCGGTGTCTTACCAACAAGCACATCCCGGATAATGCCGCCGGCCAGCGCCGTTGTGGCTCCAAGGAAAATAACTCCAAACAAATCCACCCGCTTTTCCAGGGCAGCCATCGCTCCGGAGATTGCAAAAGAAATGGTTCCCGCCACTTCCAGGGCAGCAAAAAATATTTCTCCAAATGCCATTACTGAATCCCTTTCATCTTTGCCCACTCGCTGATGCGCCGGTAATTTGGCACATCCACATGATAAGCTTCCCCAAGACGTACCATTTCATGTACCAGACCGTCTACCTCCGACTTTCCTCCGGCCGCCACATCCCGCTGCATGGATGTTGTGGCATCCGGTGTTAAACCGGCCAGAATATTCCCCGCATTTTCTGCCAGATTCACATCAAAGGTAATGCCCATCGCCCGGCCTACCGCTTCCACTTCACGCACCAGATCAAAAAACATCTCCCTCTTTTCCCCCGGCGCCATAAAATCGGCAGCCACGCCATCATAATAAAGCCCGGCTGCTCCCATTGGCGACACAAAGGAAAACTTCTGCAGCGCATCTTTTTGAATGTTTTCTGTCATATGAGCTTCAGCCCCGGCCGCATTCAGAAGTTTCTCAACTTCACCCAAACGCTCAATCACCTGTTTTTCATGTTCCGGGTCACCGGCTCTGTCGGTCAGGCACGATTGTCCCTCCCGAAGACCAAAAAATACTCGAAAAATCGACGTTGGCTGAGCAATTACTCCCGGCGCTTCAATCATTGAAAAAATATAGACACAGCCATCGGTTACCGTACAATCAAGCTCCGGCTGTATTTTCCCGCCTGTACCATAAACATTTAAAATTGGAATAACAATCGTATCTTTCCCCACAATCGGTTTTAAGAATTCAACTGCATCATCTAATGAATAGTATTTTACGCAGACAAATACCACATCCGGCACATCCTTATATTCCTCCATCGTACAGGCCTTCACCGGATTTACCACAAAATCACCAATACGGGCCGATTTCACCCGAAGGCCGTTTTTGCGCATCGCTTCAAGATGCGTTCCGCGCGCAATAAACGTGACATCCTCCCCCAGTTTTGCCAGATATCCGCCAATACATCCACCGGTCCCTCCGGCGCCGATAATAAGAAACTTCATTTTCCTTTTCCCCCTTACTTATATTTACTAAGTGAACTAATTTCATTATAAAATACAAATTTCTTTCTGAAAACCTATTTCATTATTTTAAATTTCGTTATACAATAAATTTGCCTGCTATCGACATGACTATGATGTCTGATTTAGAACTAAAGATTCGGGAAATCCTTCTTCAAGCACGGATTTCCAAAGCGTACAAAGGATATCCATTTCTGGAATATGCGATATATCTGGTAATTGAAAACGAATCTCGCTTATGCCATATTTATAATGAAGTATATGTGAAAGTTGCCGAACATTATGGCGTCGCGCCAACAGCTGTAGAGAAAAATCTTCGGACACTCCGTGATGCCTTCTGGCAAAATTGCGGCTACGAATACTTCAAAGAACAATGCGGCGTTATCCTTTACAATCGGCCGTTTCCAAGAGAAATTATTGAAATTCTTGCAGAACAGGTAGAAAAAGAAATGAGAAAAGAGCAACGGTAAAAACTGAGGCTTGCATCCTTATTGGGTGCAAGCCTTAAAATGTTGGCTTAAATTCTCCATAAAGAGAATTGCCTGTATACATTTTTTAGAACGCCCCGTAGAAATATGGGGCGTTTTGAGTTGTATTTTAACTTTACAAATACTTTTACAGGTATTATGATTAAAATATGACAAAATATAGTTAAAATTCAAGGAGATGATGTATATGAGTTTTACATCAGAAAAAAGAGACCAAATAAAAAAATACATCTTAGAGAAAATCGACGATGGACAAAAGGATGTTGCCAAAAGAGCCGCAGAAGCTTTTAATGTCTCACTCAATACGATTTACAGATACATCAGGGAATTGGAAAAAGCGGAGATAATAAACAAAAATGGAAGAAAATATAATTTCGTTGAAGATACAAAAATCTTTGTTTTAACCAGAACAAGCGGCCAATTGGCTGAGGAAGATGTTATTTATGCAAAATATGTTAAAAAATATATTGAAAAATTACCGGATAATGTTAAGCAAATATGGCAATATTCTTTCATGGAAATGATGAATAACGCCATTGATCATTCACAGGCAGAAAAAGTATTCATATTAGTCGCTCAAAATTATATGAATACGACGATTGTGATTTATGACAAGGGCATCGGAATATTCAAAAAAATAAAAGATTATTACAATTACGATTCTCTGGATGATGCTGTGAATGAGCTTTTTAAAGGCAAATTAACAACAGATACTAAAAATCACTCAGGAGAAGGGATATTCTTTACTTCTCGGATATTAGATGATTTTCTTGCACTATCTGATGGTAAAATATTTTCTCACGACAAATATGAGGATATAGCCCAGGACATAAAAGAAATAGACGCTTTAAAAGAATGGGCTGATCAACGCGGTACTGTAATATTTATGCGATTGTCTAATTATAGCAAGAAAGTTTTAAAGGAGGTATTTGATATGTTTGCTGATATTGACGGAGGCTTTACAAAAACGCGCATACCAATAAAAAATATATATGAAACATACCCTGTATCAAGATCCCAGGCAAAACGCCTGTACAATCGTTTTGATAAATTTCAGGAAATAGAATTAGATTTTTCCGGAATCGAAGAAATCGGTCAGGGATTTGCCCATGAATTATTTGTCGTTTTCACCAGAGAACATCCAAATGTAAAGTTGATTCCACTAAATATATCAAAGGAAGTTGAAAAAATGATCAATCATGTTAAAAATGGCATCTAGCTCATCTTATAAAGGCCATTGCTCCATAGATGATCCCTCATCTGTTTTGCAATGGCCCAAACTTAATTTGTGATCACAGATACTCTTCCATCCGAACTTACGGCCCGGCAGCAATCGACATAGACTTCGATAAAATCATATCCGCCCCGCATTGCCAGTGAACGGGCTTTTTCCATACCACCCGGAAGAGCCTGACCGGATTTATAATGCTCGATGATCATTCCCGCCATATCCAGTGTATGGACTTCATATGGTCTTCCCAGATTGCAGACGGCTACATATCCCAAAAGTATGCCGGATAACTCCACTTCCGGAAATTCCGTTTTAATTGTATTTATAATATCATTTATTATATCGGCATTATGAACATGTCCGCCGGCATCCAATTTATGCATAGCTTCCATATAGGCTTTTGACCTCGGTCTTCTGAGTAGCCGGTCCAGACGCATTTTCTCCGCCTGACTTAATTGCTGCGTCTGCTCTGTCCGGGCATTGGTCGTCAACGTCACCTTTGTTTCATTTTTTACCTGCGGTGTTCTAAAAAGTGGTCTTGGCATTTTATTCCTCCCATTAATTTCTCATATGCAAATCCATCATTATATACTCAAATCTCTATAAAATTTCTGATAATCATCCGGAATATTTACCAATATCTTTTCTAAATATTCCTGATAGTTGATTCTGTCAATTTCCCCGCTTACAATCAAATGACTTCTGACAGTGTCCAAAATCGAGAATGCAGCTTCATAATATGCTTTTGAAGTATCATACTTCTTATCTGAACGCACATTATATTTTTTTTCAAAATCTGCATCTGAAAAATCCTTTTCTCTGCATCTGTATTCATTAATGATTTCACCCGTCTCCATATCGGCAATCGCCCACACTGCAGGTCTTCCAATCATTCCTGATTGAATATCCTCCCGTGTATAAAAAAAGACAAATACTGCTAAGTAATATTTATTATTTTCACAAAAAATCACAGGCTGCGACGTACTATGAGGAATTTTTGCACCACCTAATATGTTTCTGCGAATTTTCATGTTGATTAAGCTGCTTTCCAGCATTTAAACACCTCTTTCTACTCAAGCTTCTCTCTTTTCTTACCTGAAATAATAATCGCTGTCGGGTCTTTAATAACCACCGTTTCATTTCCCAGATACATGCTTTCAAATTTCTCTTTATCGACATAGGATACCCCGCCTCCGGAATCAACGATCCTGAACCCTGACAGTTTTCCTTTTTCATCATATGTTGGACTGTCCACAGTAATCCAGTGATCGGAATATTCCTCCTCCTGGAATAATCCGGAATTTGTCACATCGCCCTGCTCGTCCCAAAGGGTTGCCGAATCGACGCCCACAATTGCAACAGTTTCTTTCTCTTCCAGTTTTTCTGCTAATGCTTCAACACTCAGGGCATTATCATACTCATAAACTTCTGTATGTATATCACTCTCATTTTCTTTCATCTCATCCACAAGCTGAACTACCTGTTCTGTGTTTGTCCCGCCCGCTTCATAGGGATCCTCACTTACCTGGCACAAATCATTCTCAATCGCTTCTTCAAGAACCTGATTCTCTGTATACCTCTTTTCTCCAACAACTCGATTCATTGAGTTTGCCACGGACGTTGGACCACAAGTCCCAAGATATCCACGCTCATTATTTCCCTGAGAATACTCTACATAATCAAGTTTTGCATCTAAATTCTCTTCCGAGGCCTCTGCTTTCACGTCAGCTCCGGTTTCCTCCGCCTCTTCCACGCAGTCACTGTAATCATCATAAGCTTCCGCTGGCTCCGGCACCTCACTGTCGCCTTCGTCTTCTGTTGATTCCTCTACGCAGTCACTGTAATCGTCATAGGATTCCTCCGATTCTGATATTTCATTTCCGATTTCTATATTTTCAGAAACCTCCCCCATTTCAAATTCGGAACTTATTTCTGAACTGATTTCTACAGAGGAACTGCTCTCGTAATTTTCGCCCATACTTTTCTCCATTGACACAAAAGGTGAAGATTTGAGATTATCTTCACCTTTCAGTTTTTTCACAACATACTATACCAATACTCTTCGCATCTTAGGGCCTGACTTCTGGGATATTTCCTGCACGCCAATCGGTTTGCCGGAAGCCGGAACGGCACGTTGCCGTCCCCAGTCACGTATCGCCTCAATCTTTTCCGGACTTGTCTGAGAAAGCGGAACCACGTTGTTAAACGTTGAGATAATAACATCCTCAGAAAGTCTGAAATCTGCATTAGCGATAATTCTATAGGCCAGTTCCCTGACTGTGGATTCCAGATCTGCAGCAGTAAATCCTTCCGATATGGCAACGATTTTATCGGAAAAATCTCCTGAAAAATCAAGTTTCAAATACTTTCTCATATAGATTTTCAGAATTTCTCTTCTTTCATCGGCCGTAGGCAGATCCACAAAAAATAATTCGTCAAATCTTCCTCTTCGCAGCAGTTCCGACGGCAGCATCGAAACATCGTTCGCCGTAGCCACAACGAAGACCTGTTTTTTGCATTCCTGAAGCCAGAACAAAAACTGTCCCACCATTCTCGTGGAAACGCCGCCATCCCCGCTATTTCCCGAACCGGCCAATCCTTTTTCAATTTCATCAATCCATAAAACGCATGGCGACACATTTTCCGCCGTCGTCAGCGCATCCTTTAACTGCTGCTCCGACTGACCCACATACTGGCCCTGTACCGTGGCAAAATCAAGACGGTATAAAGGCATTTTCCAATTGGCTGCAATAGCCTTTGCCGACATTGATTTCCCGCATCCCGGAACACCAACGAGCAGAATGCCTCTCGGAGACTGGAGCCCCAGAGCTTTCATCTCGTCTCTCTTCTCAGGCGTAAGCAGCGTTTTCTTTTCATTCAGCCATTTCCGAAGCCCATCCAGGCCACCGACTTCCTTTACGCTGTCATCCACTTCAATCCTTTCAAGTCCGGATATATCCGAAAATAATCGGTCCTTTGTAAACCGTATTTCGTCCAGATCAGCTTTTCGCACGCACTTTTTCGCGATAAGCGCCGCAATGACATTTTCCGCCTCGATCCGTGATACCCCGGCCAGCATGGAGGCCGCCTCCCGCACATCCGCATTATCCCATTCAATCGGAATGTCGTTGCGGTAATCATCGATGTACTCTTTCAGGATGGCATACATTTCTTCTTCGTTCGGCAAGTCCACCTTAACCATCATTCCCTGACGCTGGAGCTGATTCCAGATACTGTTGCCGCTGATCACCATAACCACACCGCCGGTTTCATTGGCCAGATTGACAAGGCCAAGCATCAGACGGGCATCCGCATTATCACTGCTGATATCCGGAACCTCAGTAAGCACAATGGTAAGATACTGCCTGCGCTGCATCTGCTCCATCATGTAATCAACAGCACCATAAAAAGACTTGTCCTCATTCAGTACCTTTTCTGTCCCAATGTCATAGGTCCCTTTCGATAAAGTATGTACATAAAACGGCAATGACAACTCCTCTGAAACATCTTTTAATATTTCCAGGGTTCTGGCTCTCTCCATTGAATCAATGACAATAAACGGAATTCGAGCCAGGGAATATCGCTGCAACAGTTCTTTGCATGTCGTTACATCGCTCATTTTTCTTCCTCCTGTATATTCATCTAGAAATTATTTACTTTATGATTTTTAATAATGCTCTTCAGCTTTCCGGTTCTGTCATGGTTTGCCGAATCTTCTAAAGATTTCTGTGCACTGTCCGCCTGCTGCCGCACGATCTGTACAAACTGGTTTCTCTGCTCCTCCGGTACTGCCGGTATATTTACAGCCTCCGCCAGAAAAGACAACTCTTTCCGCATGGCGATCAACGCCTGGACCAGAGGGCCTTCCCCGCCGCCCCGGGACATTTCTTTTTGAAATTTATCCGCCGCCGCATTGAGCCGTGCATTCGTAGCTTCCATAAGCTTGCCTGTAAAACGCTCCGCAACACCGGACTGCCATTCAATCGTTCCCTGATGCATTGCTTCCAAAACGTTTCTGTCATCGGATTTATTTTTAAACAGTTTTATTATTTCCGCCCATTCTGCATAGGTATGAGGTGCCTGAATCATCGTCTCTTCCTCCTTACGACTACTGCCGGCGGTTCAAGATTCCACTCCGGAAGCCCCTTTGCCAGCGCTGACGGCTCCTCCGGTTCTGCAGCCTCCTGCACCGGTTTTTGCTGAAATACAGCCGCCTTACTTACCTCCGGTTTTTTCTCTTCCCGGGCAACCGGCTCCTCCGGTATCTTTTCCGGTTCTATAGCAGGAAACGCAGGAGTTTCTTTCAAAACCGGTTCCTCTTTTACCGGTTCTGCCTCCACGGCCGGTTCTTCATATTTCGTTCCACATTTTGAACAAAACTTTCCTTTTACCTCCGCATTGCATTTCGGGCATCTCCGAATCGCTGCTTCGGCCGGTTCCTGTTGCTGATATTTCTGTGCATTTATAAACTGAGCCCTTTGTTTCGCATCCATCTGTTTCCCCTCCTATGCATTCATCTTAATGCGTCTTGTAGATTCTGTAAGCCGTTTCACATACTGATCCGGAGACATGCCATCGATCAGTTCCACAACTTTTGTGCTTTCCGCATCTTTTTCTGCAAATTCCGCTCTGAAATCTACGACCTCAGCCAATGTGGCCCGTATGATCTGTGTACCATTTTCCCGCATCTCTTCAAACTGTTTCTCGGTATTCTCACGCTGTGTTTCAAGATTTTTCTTTGCCGAAAAATGACTGATAACCAGACCAGCCCCCACAATGGCAATGACAAGGCCGAAAATCAGATTTCCGGTAATCGCCATAATGATACCCAGAACCGCGATGACACCGCCGCCATATAAGCAAAACTGCTGGAAACCGGAAAGCGTTAATTTGGCCAGAGTTTCCATCTTTGTCTTGTCAATGTAATTGTTATAGTTGGCCACTAACTCGCCTTCATTTTCTCCATCCTTTGTTGTTCCCGCAAAAATTGTTGAATCTCCCGTCGTGAGATGAATATCGATCTGATCCGGAATCTTGCTTCGGTTTGTCGCAATAATGTCTCTGTAAGCTTCGCTCACCCATTCCTTGCACAAAGAAAGGGAAAATTTCTGAGTGGAGACACTGGAATTTGTACTTTCCGGCTTCATGGCCGCATCGGTCAAGAGCTGTGTAAAATCTTTATGTGTCTCAAAGGCTGTCTCTTCCACCGACATGGCCGCCTCAGCACGGCCTTTATCGCCCTCAAAATCAACGATAAACTGATTTAATTTTTCCTCTTTTCTGAATGGAAGCTCTTCATCATCAAAATCTGTAACAAGAGAATCCAGAATTTCATCCAGCTGTTTCTTCGTATTAATGGTAGAAACTTCCTGATTTAAAATATTTTCAAAATAATCAAAGGCAATCGCATGAAGATTGGCTCCCTCCATGATATCCTCTAAAACTGGCCAGGTGGCGCTGTATTTCTTCAAATATGTATACTCGGAATCTTTCAAAGGCTGCCGTTTTAAATTGATTGCCTCAGACCACTGCTGCGTCTGCTTTTCCACAAATCCCGGCTTCTCTTCCAACTGGGCAATCCACCGCTCAATATGGTCTGCGATAACGCCTTCCGAATCTGCTCCAAGCAGACCGCTGGCATAGGCATCCAACATGACAATGCACTTCCGATCCAGATTCTCCGGGTCCTGATTTTCAAAATATCTCCGCGCCCATTTCAAACATGCCTGCTTTCTGTCCGCACGCCGGCAGATCAGGGCAAATAGCAGAGAAGTCTTTTCGTCGTCACGTTTAATGGCTTCCTTTAAAGCCCGGTCTGCAATATCCTTTTTGTCATTTATCCACGCCGACAATGCTACCAGACATGGCGCCAGCCAATAATTCGGCGTTGTGATCATCATTTCTTCTGTAACATCTGTAATCGTTTCCTTCTTTACGATACCTAAATCATCGGCCTGAAGAACACCTGTTGTCGTTCTTCGTATCTCTGCATAATGTCCGAATTTTGTTTCCAGCTCCTGACGAATTTTAATCAATCGGGTCTCTGCCAGCTGACGCTCTGTCTGCCGCGCCGCCACCTCAACATATTCATGAAAATCCCTTGCCAATTTTGAAAGTTCGTCGCTTACAAAATTCACATTGTTGCTGACCTGCTGTACTCTGCCGTCCAGGATATCCAGATTGTTAAACACTATCGCAAGATTATTCTCAATTCTGGAAAGATCCGCGGTTTCGATGACTCGTTCTGCCATTTTAGTTCCTCCTCGTGTTTGTTATTTTAAATTTCCCCGCAAGGAAATCTGCAATTATTTTCTGTCTCTGCCCATCGTTAAGTGAATTTGATCTGTCTAGTATTGTTCCTAAAATACAAATATCACTGTATATATTACCTTTCGGTCCATCGGCCATAAGTTCACAATTCAGAAAACCGTCGAGAACCTCCGGCCGATATTTAAATCGCTGCCACTTCTCATCTATTTTTTCAAGTTTCAAACTCTTTTGCTTTAAAAATTTCATAACATCTTCATAGTACCGGCATCGTTCTTCACAGAAAGTGCATCCCATATGAATGACCGGATATGCATCATAATGTTCTGTCAGATCATAAACTTTTTTTCGAACTTCTCTGAGAACTTCAACCCGTTCATAATCATAAAACGGCTCTACAAGAGGAAACTTTACGCATTTCGGCCGGCTGTCACCTTCTGCATAAACCGCCGCATATCCTCTCTGTAATGAGCTCAGATATTCCATCTGATCATCACTCATATTCATGGCTTTACCGATGGCTTCCCGGTCTTCCTTAGCCACCGTGCGATGAACAATTTTCAGATTTGTATTTTTCAGTGTATCCGGCGCCAGTTTTGTCGGAATCTGATCCGCAATCATAATCCCCTGACCGAAGGTACGAATCTCAGCCAGCAGGTTGCAGAAGAACTCAACGGATTTTGCCCTCGTACTGTCACCTTCTCCTGTAACTGAAACATTTTTGAGAAGCCGGTGTGCTTCCTCTATCATCAGGATGTGCTCTAAGGACTTACTCCCTTTCGTCATCCCGGCCTTTCGATATTCATATAACTGTACAAGTAAAATGCCGATTACGAAGGACTTTGTTTCATCATCCCCTAAATCTTCCAGCTCCATTACTACTGGACGGGACAACAGCTCCCCGATGGGTACGGATTTCGGAGTATCCATCATCGCTCCTTTTCCGCCAATTCTGAGGGAATGAATCCGCGCCTGCAGCGCTGCCTTTACATTAGATTGAACCTCATTATGATACCCCAACCGGTCTACGACCACATCGATTTTACGGTACAGATCACTTAGTGTCGGATATTCGGTCAAACCAAATCGATTAACATTTTCTACAATATCCCATCCTCTGTCACTGTATACTTCGTACACCGCCGTCTCAAGCACATAAGGCATCGGCGGATATAACTCGAATGCCGCCTTAAAGGTTGAAAGTAAATAATCAATATGGGTCTGAAGAGAGATTCCCGGGTTGGCTTCAAAAGGATTGATGCGATATATCACAGAGGTTTTCTTCGCCTCATCTCCAAGGGTAAACACCAGTAAATCTTCAAAACCTTTCAGATTTCTCAATTCCCAATACTCTCTTTTTGCCGATTCAATGACCAGAAAAGGCACCTTATGCTCCCATTTTGGCAGCGCCCATAACGTGTTTAATAAAGACTTTGACGTATTGGTTTTTCCGCCGCCTGTAATTCCGATAATCAATGCATGTCTGGTAAAATCATTTTTATTAAAAAGATACGGGTTGCGTACATCGAAAGAACCTTTCCTTCCGGCTGCACATATATCGCCAAAGCATATCGGCTCATCCATGTCTGAAGACTGCCTGGCCGCCACATCAAATTCCACATATTCATCAATATAATATCCCGGAAACTCTTTCGTCGGCAGCTGACATAATACGCTCAGTTGATCACTGTTTAAAATCGTCTGGAAACGATAAATATACATTTCAACATTTCTCTGCAATTCCTGACAAAACCATCTGCCAAGCGGATGCAGTGATGGATTTGGAATGATGTCTGCCATCATATAGGTGTTCCTGATGACGTCCTTTATGGCATTATATTCGGTCATCCGGAAGGGCTCCGGCTTCGACTCCTCCCCGGAATAGGCCGCTTTGATCAGATTGCCGAGCTGCCGCGCATCTTCCGCCGTATCTGCGGCATAATATCCGTTCACCCGCCACATTCCCCGACCGATTCCTGTTTTTATATAGGTTTCCATAGTTTCCAGATCATCAAAATAATTCTTGCTGTGAAAATCCTGCATCTCAGCTGAAATATTCCCCTGGGCACCTCCGGAAAGGGTCTGATGAATCTGACTGTACACCAGCCCTATCTCTTCCAATATCCGATCATGTCCCAGAGCGGTGATGCCTTTGCTCAGTCCCGCCGCAAGAACCATATATGTAAAGCTTCTGCCCGACATTCCTCTGCAGATCGTCTCAATCTGCAGACTGTTCTTTATATTTCCGATTTCGTGTTCGATCTTATTTGTCGGTATACCCGAAAACACACCGCCATACTCGCATGGACAGGTGGACAGCGGATTTTCTTCAAAAATATCTATATCTGCTCCGGGAAAAACCGCTTCTATGGAACGTTTCAGCCCTTCCCTGAAAATCTTTACGACGCCAAAATAAATGCTGATACCATCCCCATTTCCCACGATGACATAAGCAAAAGGCGCGTTATACCTGATAAGACTGCTCAGAATATCCCCCATCAATGAACGGGTTCCCAGTTCGCTGTCTTTTTCCCAGAAATTTGTGAGGCCATTGACCTTTATAAAGGCCATATTGTGACATTCCTCATAGCCATCCGACAGAAAACGGCCATTGGCTATCGCATCCAGATCTTTTCTTGTAATCGCCCTGTCTTTCTCTGCCGCCGTATATGTGTTATCACCATGCATATCTAATCCTCCGCTATACGAAGCTCTGCATTATCAGGATTTCTTCGTAAATGAAAATAAAATTGCCCAAATTATCAAAATGATCTTTAATATCAACGGCAAATTCATCAGGCACAGTATAATGACGGCCAGCCAGATAATCCCCTCAATTCCCAGTGTCGTCAGGATTCCAAAGGCAACAAGAGCAAGAAGCACTACGGCCAGCCAGACAAATATCGGTCCTATGGCGCCATAGGGCGTAATCACACTTCCGCTGGCAATATTTTTAATCCTGGTGGCAACAATGACGTTATGCGAGTCTCTGCTCCCATAAACCTCCACCTCATTATTTTCGGAAATAATCCCCGCATTG
>ERZ827423.2297-NODE-2297-length-15525-cov-4.786037_pt1 | contig 15525 bp, 14 predicted proteins | sample MGYA00519775_ERZ827423 | MGnify/ENA primary metagenome ERZ827423 (study PRJEB31778, sample SAMEA3449296) | human gut metagenome | biome: human gut; feature: human-associated habitat; material: faeces | place: United Kingdom | collected 2010/2012 ...
CCGCAGGGGGATGGTCCCCAAGACCATCCCCCTGCGGGGGGAGCCTTCGCCTGCGGCGAACGGAATCCAACCTGCCTCAATCGAGGAGGCACAGCTTGCGGGCAAGGCGCTCCACCTGCTCCGCCTGGTGCAGCGTCTCGCGCGGAACATAGCCGAAGGCCGAAGGCGGCGCGCTGCGGGAAACCAGCGTCATCGGCACGCCGACGTCGTTCATGTGCTGCTTGGCGCAGATCGGGTAGCCCTGCGCTTCCAGCGAGCTGAGCAGCGTCAGCAGCGCCTGCAATTCCTCCGCGCGCTGTGGGTCGGCACGCCAGTTGTGGTAGAGCCAGACGTAGAGCTCGGGGTGCAGGTTTGCCATCACGCCGCTGAAGCCCGCCGCGCCGTCGCGCAGGGATTCCAGCAGCGTCAGCGTGTTTGCGTTGTAGAGCTGCAAAGGGGCGGCGTTCGCTGATGCAGCCTCGCGGCGGATCAGCGCGAGGCGCTCGCGGATCAGGCGCGCGTCGCAGCAGGTGTCCTTGAGAAAGGCAAAGCGTCCGCTGCGCGCACAGTACGCCAGCGTTTTCTCGCTCATCAGCCGCTTGTAGGGATAGGGGCATTCGTACAGTCCGAAGGTCACGTCGGGCAGCGCGTCCAGCAGATGCTCCGCACGGCGGAGCCAGACCGAGTCGTCCTCGTCTGCGGCGGCCAGGCGGTTGCTCACCATCACCACGGCGGAAACGCCCGTGTCCGCAAGAGCGCGCAGCTCTTCCTCCTGTGCGGCGGGATCGTCCGAAATATGCCCGGAGGCAATGACCTCCAGCCGTCCCTTCGCCGCGGAAACGACGGTCTGCGCAAGCTGCACGCGCTCGGTGAGCGTCAGATCAAACATCTCGCTCGATTGGCACACGGCGAAAATGCCGTCGCAGCCCTTTTCGGCGTACCAGTCCACGATCCGCGCGGCCGCTTCGCCATCCACCTGTCCGTTCTGCGCATAGGGCGTGATCATCGTCGGCCAGATTCCCTTTTTGATGCTGTTCATCGGAAAAAACGCTCCTTGTACTGCGCGCCGGCTGGGGCGCTTTTTGTATTTGTCCCCTTTATGGTAGCACAGGCGGCTGCATGGCGGCAATGGGTTTTGCGGCACAAAACGCAAAAGCGCTCCGCGGAGGGAATCCGTCGGAGCGCGGAGAAAGGCAGTCTGTGGGGGAGGAAGCGCAGAGGCGTTTTCAGCCTTTCCGTTGCTGAGAGTGCTCGTTTTTATTCAAAAGATGCTGCACCAGCGCCTTGATGACGGCGATGTCCGCATCTTCCAGCCCATCCAGATTGACGACGGGGCTTTCACTGATGTCCAGCAGAAAATCCGCGTTGACCTTCAGCGCGGAACAAATCGCCCGGATGTGAACCAGATGCGGCTCGGTCAAGCCCGTCTCCCAGTTTTTGACGGTGGATAGACTGACGCCGCAGTGTCTTGCCAGCTCTGTCTGCGTCATCCCGTGCTGAGAGCGCAGAAAGGCGATTTTATCCGAGATCATGGAAACACCTCCACCCATAGCATACCGCATTATGTGGGCAATAGTGTTTCCACCTGCTGGCCAACTAGTTGGACATTTGGCGCATCTTCGGGAAAAAGGAGGGATTCAAGTTTGAATGACGCGAGGGGAAAAAAGGAGAAGCACACAGGAAAAGCTTCTTTCTGTTTCGGTAACGGGAGAAACCGGCAAAGCAGCGACGCCTTGAACGGGGGCGTGCCGCCGTCCTTTTGATTTGAATGGAAATGAATCGAAAAAACGCAGAGTAGGGAAAAAAGTCGAACGGAAAAGAAAGGTCAAAATCTCCTCATCCGTTTGTCCATAAAGGTTTGAATACAACCCAATGCGGAAAAATCCAGTCCTCCTGAGCGGCCTTTCCGTGTGCAAAAGGAAAAAAAAGAGCCGCCGAAAAAGCGGCGGCGGCGCCATGGGGCGCGAAAAAAGAGGTATTCTACGTTTTTAATATAGCATGGAGGAAGAAAAAAAGCAACAGAAAAAACGGAGCGGAAAGACCTTGCGGAGGCGGGCGAAACATGATACAACAGAGGCAGAAGCATCACACAGCGCCGCGGCAAGCGGAGGGACGGAGAAAAAATGAAAAAATTGGCTTTATCGACTACTATCTGGACGAGTGGCACGCCAACAACTATCCGCGCATGATCGCGGAGGCGTCGAACGGCAGCATGGCGGTCACCGGCGCGTTCGGGCTGATCGATTCGCCCATCGGAGGCAGAACCACGGAAACCTGGTGCCGGGAGATGAATATCCCGCGCTTTGAAACCATCGAGGCGCTGATTGCGGACAGCGACGCGCTCATCGTGCTTTCCCCCGACAACTGCGAAATGCACGAGCAGCTGTGCAGGCTCCCGCTTGCGTCGGGCAAGCCCACCTATGTGGACAAGACTTTCGCTCCGGACGGGGAGACCGCGCGGAGGATTTTCGCCATGGCGGAGGAGAGCGGGACGCCCTGCTGCTCCACTTCCGCGCTGCGCTTTGCAGACGAATACGCCGATATTGCCCCCGACGCGGTGCAGGCGATCAGCTCCTGGGGGCCCAATGGTTTTGAAACCTATTCCATCCATCAGCTGGAACCCATTTTGATGCTCATTCAAAGCCGCCCTGTCCGCGTGATGGCGCACACCGCGCCCGATTTTACGCAGATGGACATCGCCTTTGCGGACGGCCGCTTTGCGTCGCTGAATTGCTTTGGCAAGGGCTCGCCCTTCATGATGAACATCGCCTGTGCGGGCGGCTGCCGCACGCTGGAGGTCAGGAGCGATTACTTCGGCGGGTTCATCCGTGCGCTCGTCCGCTTCTTTGAGACGGGGAAGGCGGAGATCCCTCATGCGGAGACCGTTGCCATCATGGACGTTCGCGGCGCGGGGCTCAAGGCGCTGAAAGCTCCCGGAAACTGGGTGGAGATCGAATAGGGCCGGGGCGCGGCAAAGGTGTTGCGGCGCGGGTGGCGGCTGCGGCGATTGCCGCGTTCAAGCGGTTTCCTGCGCAGGAAGATTCGCCTCCCCCCGCTTTCGTGCGCAGCAAAAGAGAGATTCCTGCAGGAAGGAATCTCTTTTTTACGTATTGTGTTTTTTTGATATTCATGATACACTTTTTATGGGGATTATGTATTTTTTTGATAAACGATGAAGGGGAGGTCGGAACAGAGATGAGAAACGCCAAAGGCAAAATCGCAGCGGTCTTGATCTGCTTGGCACCCTTTGCCGCGATGTTCGGTTTGACCAAGCTGTTTTTTCAAGACAGTTATCTGTTGGAGTGGATGCTGAGGCATTGGTATCTGGGGATCTGGGTGATCGCCGCCATCACGGCCTGGATGAATGCCAAATGGGGCTATGCGCTTTCCTATTCCTATGCCCTGGCGGTGGTGTTTGGGCAAGTGACCGGCGAATTCATCCGAAACTGCAATATCGCGAAAGTCACTGCCGAGATGACGAATCAGGAGATCGCGCGCCTGCATCATCATCCCGGATTCCAGCTTTGGATGGCGGCGTTTGCGCTGCTGATGGTGTTGTTCGGAGTTTTTTCGCTCTATCAGAAGAGCAGAAAAGCCCAAAGAAAAGAATGATGCGGCGTATTCCTTCTGCCGGCTGCGGCGCGGAAGTGCAGAAAAAACGACGGCGGGTCAATCGAAGAAGAGAGCGGTCAGGCACGAATTCGTGCCTGACCGCTCTCTTTGTTGAAGCACAAAACAGATTGCGCCGTTGTCTGCCTGTCTCTTTTCGGTGGTTCCCGCCTTACGCGCGGACGCCTTCGGGCGCAAAGCGGACCACGTTCCAGCTCAGCGCGGGAACGACGACCGACGCGCGGCCGCCGTCGACGGAGGCGGGAGCACCGGCGGCCGGGGCGACGTTGTCCGGATGCTCCTCTGTGTTGACCGCCTTGACGTCGTCGTGGTGCAGCACGATGTGCTCCGCAAAGCGCAGCTTGTCAAAGGCGCGCAGGTCGATGGAAAGCGCGCAGTCCTCGGCGGTGTCGCGGTTGACGCAGAACACGGTCACGCTGCCGTCGTCGCCCATCACGGCGGTGGAGTCGATCAGCGGCACCGCGTCGTAATCGCGGCAGTCGTAGACCGGGGAGTTCACCAGCGCGCGCAGCGACGTGCCGCGGCCGTAGCAGGAGGCGTGCATGAAGGGATAGAAGATGGTCTGCGCCCAGCAGCCGCCGCCGTTGCGGGTCATGATGGGGGCGATGACGTTGACCAGCTGCGCCAGGCACGCGATCTTGACGCGGTCCGCGTTGCGCAGGAAGGTGATGAGCATCGAGCCCGCCAGCAGCGCGTCCTCAAAGTTGTAGATGTCCTCCAGCAGCGGCAGCGCGCGGTTCCACTTGCCCTGCTTCCAGACCTCCTTGTCCTGCTCGTTGGAATGATACCAGACATTCCATTCGTCAAAGGAGAGGTTCAGCTTCTTCTTGCTGTGCTTTTTGCCGCCCACCGCATCGCAGATCGAAACCACGGTCTTGATGAACGCGTCCAGATCCATGCTCCGCGCCAGGAAGCCGGGGGTGTCGTTGGTGGGGTTGCCGTAATAGCGGTGCAGGGAGACATAGTCGATGGTGTCGTAGCATTCGTCCAGCATTTCGTATTCCCAGCTGCCGAAGGTCGGCATCTCGGAGCTGGAGGAGCCGCAGGCCACCAGCTCGATGCTGGGATCGACCCACTTCATCATCTTGCCCGCTTCGCAGGCCGCGCGGCCGTATTCCGCGGCGGTCTTGTGCCCCATCTGCCACGGGCCGTCCATCTCGTTGCCCAGGCACCACAGCTTGATGCCGAAGGGCTCCTTTTCGCCGTTTTGGATGCGCAGGTCGCTCCAGTAGCTGCCGGAGGGGTGGTTGGCGTATTCCACCACGTTGCGCGCCGCGTCCGCCCCGCGGGAACCGAGGTTGACGGCGTACATCACCTCGCTGCCCGCCTTGCGCGCCCAGTGCGCAAATTCGTGCAGACCCACCTCGTTGGTCTCGGTCGTGAACCACGCCAGATCCAGCCGCGCCGGACGCTGATCGCGCGGGCCGATGCTGTCCTCCCAGTTAAAGCCGGAAACGAAGTTGCCGCCCGGATAGCGCACCACCGGCACGCCCAGCTTGCGCACCATGTCGATCACGTCCCGGCGGAAGCCCTCCGCATCCGCCGTGGGGTGGTCCGGCTCGTAAGTGCCGCCGTAAACCGCGCGGCCCAGATGCTCGATAAACGAGCCGTAAATGCGCGGGTCGATCCGCGCGATGGCGTAGTCCTTATCCAGGATCATGTTTGCCTGTTTCATAGGGGAATTCCTCCTGCTTTTTTATTATTTTGCGCGCTCCAGTATGCCGCGGAGCACGGGCTCTATCACCTTGGCCATGCGGTACATCCCCAAATCGTTGGGATGGGTGCAGTCGTTGGTGCAGGCGTCGCGGTCCTCGTCCCCGAAGAAGCGCTCGCCGTCCAGAAAATAGACGTTCTCATCGCCCGCAGACTTTGCGTGCTCGTAGGTCGCGCGGATGATCTCGCGCCGCGGCGCGCATTCCGCGTGAAAGTCAAAGTCCGGCCGGGTCAGGATCACGATGGGCAGTTCCGGCTCCCGCTCCCGGATGCGGCGGAAGAACGGCTCGTGCGTCGCCGCCAGGTGTTCTTCCGAAGGGGAATTGTGGTCGTAGTCCATCACAAAGACGCTCTTTTCGATGGTCGTGATGTAGTCCGCCATCGCAAGCTCTCCGCGCGCGCTGCCCGAAAAGCCGAAGTTGTAATAATCCGCGTCCAGCCAGCGCGACAGCAGCGCGTTGTAGGCGTTGGCGGGCTTGGAGCAGCAGCCGCCCTCCGTGATGGAGGAGCCGTAGAAGAGGATCGGCTTTGCATGGGCATATGGCGTGGGCGTCGCGACCGCCGCGCCGTCGTCCAGCTCGATCTCGATGCCCGCTATCGGCTCGTTGCGCGGCAGAAAGAGCGTCACGTCCTCCATACCCGCGTCCTTTTCAAATGCGCCCTCGCAGAGCACGCTGTCGTAACCGGAGGGCTTGACCAGCCCCGCGTAGCGCGAACCGATGAATACGTTGCCGGATTGGCAGGAATAGATCGACATGCCGATGTCCGGCTCGATGGAAGCAAGCGTGATGCGGAAGGATATTTTGCGGGAATCGGTACAAAAGCGCAGCCGCGCGCCGGGGCAGCGCTTGGAGAGCGTCACGACGCCGTCGTTGCACTGCTTGGCAACGTCCTCCGGCACGCGCTCCAGCTTTCCGGTCGAATCAAAGAAAGGCACGCCGTACAAGCGGAAGGGCTTTTGACGGAAATCAAACCGCGCCATGGGCAAAACCCCCTTTTGGTGTTTTGGAAACCCACCGCCTTCATTATACCGTTGTGCCGGGCGCAGGTCAATCGGAATCGGCGGCGCGCAGCAGGCGCGGTGCGCCCCGGTCGATGGCAATCGCTCCCAACGACGCGGAGAGCAGGATGCCCATCACCGCCGTAGAGAGCACCGCCTGCCCGCAGCTTAGCCCCAGCGCCAGCGGTATCCCGCCGATGGCCGCCTGCACCGTCGCCTTGGGCAGATAGGAAAGCACGCAGAACAGCTTTTCCTTCGCGGAAAGCTTGCTGTGCGCAACGCTGAGCAGCACGCCCGCCGAGCGGAAGAGCAGGCAGCATGGGATCAACAGAATCACCGCAGGCCCCGCCTGCGCCGTGTAGCGGATGTCCACCGCCGCGCCCACCAGCACGAACAGCAGTATTTCCGCCGCAATCCACGCCTTGTCTGCCCGCAAGGAGAGATCCTTCGCAAGCTCCGCCGCGCTCTGCCGCTTCAGCGCGCACGCCATGCTCATCACCGCCAGCAGGCCGGAAAGTGGCACGCGCCCCTTCAGCGTCGTTTCCAGCGCCGGCAGCAGGAACGAAAGGCTCAAAAGGATCAGCAGCTGCGCCGTGCCGCGCACTTTCACGCTGCGGAAGAACAGCGCCAGCAGCAGCCCGGCTGCCGCGCCCAGCGCGATCCCCAGCACGATGGACAGCGGAATGCCGATGAAGTCCGCCGCGCGCGCTTGCCCGCCCTGCGCCATGCTCGTGAAGATTGAAAACAGCACGATCACAAATACGTCGTCGCAGGACGCGCCCGCCAGAATCATCTGCGGAAGGCTCTTGTCCGTGCCGCGGCGCTCGTCGATGAGCCTGACCATGCGCGGCACCACCACCGCGGGCGAGACGGCGCTCAGCACCGCGCCCGTCACCGCCGCCTCGACAGGGCTTATCCCCAGCAGCTTCGGCGCGAGCAGCACATAGCCCAGGATTTCGCACCCCGCCGGCACGCACGACAGCAGCACCGCCGGGCGGCCGACCTTTTTGAGGTCGTCAAGGTTCAGCGTCAGCCCTGCCCGCAGCAGGATCACCACCAGCGCCATCTGCCGCAGCGATGGCGAAATATCCAGAATCTGCCCGTCCAGCAGGTTCAGCGCATACGGCCCCAGCAGCATGCCCGCCGCCAGCATCCCGATGATGCCGGGCAGGCGCAGCCTTCTGCAGAGCGCGTTCATCGCAAGGCCGGATAAAAAGATCAGCGCAAGGGATGTGAGCCTTTGAGTTTTCCTCCTTCTATGCGCAGAAAAAGCTGACGCCCTCTGCACTTTGGGTGAAAATGCAGAAGTCATCAGCTTTTTGAATGCAGCGGTTCCGGCGCAAGCGCCGCGGGAGAACTTCATTCCCTTGCTCCCAAGTGTAGCACCGAAAGGCGGGCAGGGCAAGCCTTTTTTCAGGATGGGGAAAGGTTTGAACGGAACCCGGAATATCACAGGTGCCTGGCCATGAAATCGACGTAGGACGGGATTTCGTCCGACAACCAGTATTTCCGCCCGTCGGCAGTGCGGTTGAGCAGGCCGCAGTTGTACAGCTCGCGCCGCAGCGTCGCCGGGTCGTGATACGCCGTCCAATCGTCGATCACATCGTTGATCTCGCTTTCGGTGTATTCGCGCCCCGCTTCCAGCTTGCTGCCGGCATAGTAAACCGCAGCCAGCGCCTTTTTGCGCTTGGAGGGCAGCGCCTTGAGCCGTCCCTGTTCATCCAGAAACGCCTTGATCTCGGTCCTTGCAGCCCGAATATGCTCATCCATCAAAATCACTCCTTTTTCAGCAAAACTTCCCGAAGGAACCGCTTTATTGTACGCCCCTTCGGCGCAAAAGTCCACGCATCCTGCGGAGCATGGAGTGCGGAAAAGGGGAGTTGCCCATTGGCAGGCCGTTTCGCCATGCTCCGCAAAACGGGACGCTTCTTGGGGGAAGTAAGAAGGGGGCCGCTGCCCCCTTCTTCTTTCCATCGTATCGACCGGCTTTGCCGGTCGGGCGGGGCGATTTTTCGAAGCGTCAGCGCAGAAAAATCAATTCCGCGTCAGTAAAAAATGCTGCGGACGAGAATTCGTCCGGAGCACAGCCCCAGCGGGGCGTTTTCAGCACTGTTTCATCACGCGCATGAAGAACTCCACCGCGCGGCCCGCCGTGTCCAGACGGATGTGCTCGTCGTTGCCGTGGATCGTGTGCCGCTCTTCCGCCGTCAGATCCATCGCGGAGAAGCGGTAGACGCGGTCGCTCAGGTCGCGGTAATGGCGGCTGTCCGAGCACTGCACCATCAGGTACGGCGTCACCAGGCAGCCCTGCCAAGTGTCCGCCACCGCGCTGCGCACGCGCTCCCAGCCCGCGCAGTCCGTGCGGGAGATGGGGGAGGGCTCGAAGGAGGTCAGCACCTTGAGCTTGACCGCGTCGTCGCCCACCGTGCGCTTGAGATAGTCCATCGCAGAGGCGACGGAATCCTCCGGGTTCAGGCGGAGGTTGGACACCATGCTCGCCGAGGGCGGGATCACGTTGGGCGCCTTGCTCGCGTCCATCTGCGTAAACGCCACCGTCGTGCGCAGCAGCGCGTTCAGCTCGCCGTCGCTCTTTTTGCAGATCGAGTCGAGCACCGGCCCGAAGCACCAGAGGTTGGCAAAGATCATGCGGTACACAAAGCCGGAATGGCGGCCCAGTGTATCGAACATTTCCAGCACCGGCTTGGAGAAGTGCGCCTTGAAGGGATGGTTTTCAATCTTGCAGCACGCCGCAGAGAGTTGCCCCACCGGCGTGTGCGGGGCGGGCGCGGAGGCGTGGCCGCCGCTGGAGGCGACGGAATATTCCACGTTGATCATGCCCTTTTCCGCAATGCCGATCATGCCGCAGGGCTTGGTCACGCCGGGGAACACGTTGTCCACGACCGCGCCGCCCTCGTCCAGCACCAGTTCCGGCTCGATGTGATGGGACTTAAAGTAATCCACGATGTGGATCGCGCCCTTGCCGTTGACTTCCTCGCCGCCGGAGAAGGCGAAGTAGATGTCGTTTTCCGGCACAAAGCCCTGGGAGATCAGGTTCTCCGCCGCGGAGAGCACGCCGTTGAACGTCACCTTCGTGTCCAGCGTGCCGCGTCCCCACATCACGCCGTCGCGGATTTCCGCTTCAAATGCCGGGTGCGTCCAGTTTTCCTCTTCCACCGGAACCACGTCGTAGTGCGCCATCAGCACCGCGGGTTTGCCGTCGCCCTTGCCCTTCCAGCGGAAGAGCAGGCCGCGGTCCTCCATGCGCTGCATCGGACAGATCTTGGTTACGTTCGGGAAGAGCTCCGGCAGCTTGCCGATCAGCTTTTCAAACTCCGCATCGTCCTCCAGCGCGTGATCGTCGTAGGAGACCGTGCGGCACTTCACCAGCTCTGCCAGCGCGTGAATCGCTGCGTCCTTGTCGTAGGAGACGGGCTCTGCCGCCGCCCTGCTCTCCGCCTTGGGTGTAAAGGCCGCCGTGCGGATCAAAATCACGGCAAGAAAGACAAGCACCAGCGCCAGGATGATCCAACCGATCATGAATAGATTCCTCCGTTTCCGTCAAAGTTTTTATTTCATCCGCCCGTCAGTCGAGCAGATGTTTTTTGTAGAGAAGGCGCGATACGCCGATGGTGAACAGCACGCCCACCGGCACCATGATGCCCACGGTCGAAGAATTGAGCGCGGGCACGAAGATGAACAGCGCCAGCATCAGGATCACCGGCGCGACGGCGATCTTCCAGTTCTTGGAGACGAACACCACGCCCAACCCGCCGAAGAGCGCGGGCAGGATCTGCGCAAACGCGGGCGCGAGCACCGGCGCGTCGAGGATCGGGGTCAGGGGCGTGATCAGCAGCACGCCCAGGCAGATGATGACCATCGTCACGATGCTCGAAACCGCAATGGCGACGGTGGAGACGATCTCGCCCTCCTCGGTGCGGATGTTGGCATTGGTCTGCTCCAGAGCGTTCAGCGCCACGGGGAGCTTCAAGTTCGAGATGTTGCCGGTGACAAAGCTCAGATACGACCCGCCCGCGCCCAGCATCGGCACATAGGTGAAGGTCTCCACGATGCCCACCGCCCAATACATCGGCGCGGTGGCGATCAGCCCCATCACCAGCCCGTGGCCGTCCGGCGCAGCGCCGTAGATCAGCCCCACCAGAATCGGGTAGAGGAACATCGCCAGCATCATGCACAGGTTCCAGATGCGCCCCGCGCGGTGCACGGAGTCGAGATAGCTCATTTCTTTTTGCTGCTTTTTCATGCGTTTTTCCTCCTTCCCGTCAGCCCAGCCACGCCGTGATCGGGATGGCGCTGGCCATGCCCGCGATCAGGCTGATGGGCAGCGCGTAGTCCGCAATCCAGCTCCATTTCAGCTTCCTAACCGCAAGGCCGGAAATGCCCATCATAAGCGCCGAAACCAGCATCACCAGCACTGGGATCAGTCCCGAGAAATCCCCCTTGAACACGGACGAGAAATCGCAGAACACATAGCCCAGAAATGCCGAAATCATGCCGATGAACATCGAGGCGGAGAAGATATCGCCCCACTTTTTGTCGCGGTTTTCCATCTTGATCATGCCGGTTTGCAGGCGCTTGCCCACAATGGCCACCAGCCAGATGCCCACCATGATGCTGATGGTCATGACCCAGGCGATGGTGACATACTGCGAGGCGGTGAGGCTGTCCACCTGGCCGAACACCAGCCCCATCGCGCCCTCCGCGTTGGAGGCGGCGATGGTCTCATAGGAAAGGCTGCCCACCACGCTCAGGCGCAGCCACGGCAGCGGCACGCCCAGATCCTTGGCCAGCGTGATGACGCTGATGACAATCGCCACCGCCGGGGCGATGGTGAACACCGCCGCCGTGCGCGCGATGCGGCGCAGCTTCTCCTTGCCCATGCCGATGGCCAGGCCGCGCTTCCAGGCCTTGATGAGGAAATATACCGACTGCGCGAGCACCGCCGCAATGATGAGCCCGGCGATGACGAACAATACGGGGCTGTTGACGTTGAATTCCACGAAAAACAACTCCTCTCTTTCGTACAAAGATTGTATAAACTTGCAATAGTATACCATATTGTACTGCATAATACAATTTCGGCTGTGCGGAAAATTCGCCAAAAAGGAGCGTGGATGCGGTGCAAAATGAAGATTGAAAGAATATCGTCCTGCAAAATAAAGAAGGAGAGACGCCGCTTGCGGCGTCTCTCCGATCAAAAACCCTGTTTTTAGTCGGCCAGCGTGCCCATGGGGTCCCAGGGGGCCAGCTCGATGGGCTCCTGCGCCAGCAGGGACTGCATGCCGCCGAGGAATTCTTCCTCCACAGCGGCCTGGAAAACGTACTGGTCGAACCAGCTGTCCGAGCAGACGTAGTAGCCCTTGGCGCCGTTTTTGTCGCCCCAGCTGTTCTCGATCTTCCAGCGGGTGGGCTTGCCGTTTTCGTCAAGGTTCACGCCAGTGAGCACCATCGCGTGGTTCATTGCGGCGAACCAGCAGTTCAGCGCGTCCTCCTTGCTAAGGTCGAGATCCAGCCCGGTCAGCGTCTCAAAGTCGAAGCAGTCGTCGTCCCAGATGCCCTTTTCCCGTTCGCCGAACTTGCCCACGTCGCTGCCGAACCAGACCACCTTGCCGTCCTGGAGCTGCGCGATGACGGCCTGCTTGAATTCGTCCATCGGCAGGTTCAGGTATTTGACGCCCTTGCCGCCCACGACGTTGCCCAGGAGCTTGACCGTGAAGGTCTTGTGGAAGGGCTTGTCCTGCGTGGGGGCGTTGATGATGCTGACCATGCGGGAGAGCACGTCGCCCACATAGTCCTGCGCAAAGCGGATGGGCGTATATCCCTTTTCCAGATGATAGACCTTGTCTTGATCGACGTATTCAAAATCGAACGCCTTCGGCGGCTCGCCGTAGCAGCTGCACAGGAAGCCGTAGATCTTGCCCAGCATCTCCTCGCGCGCGGCGGAAAGCTCCTCCGCCGTTTTGCCCTCCGCGGCCATGCGGCGCAGTTTTGCCGCGCCGGATTTCAGGCTCCGGTTGAGGACGGCGTTCATGCTGCGGGTGTGGCAGGCCTGATAGGTCTCGTCGTAAACGTCCTTGGGAACCAGGCCGTATTTCTCCACGATGTTGACGAACATATCCCACTGGCCGCCGTCGTGCACGCCGGTGGTGAGCAGGTGCGCCACCACCCGGTCGTCCGCGGGCAGGCCGGCTGTGTCGATCACCGCCTGCAGTAGGTAGTTGCAGCGCTCAAACTTGTCCCAGAAGGCGAGATAGCTTTGCGACAGCTCGAATTTTTCCAGCTTCAATTCCCTGGCGATGTGCTCGCGCAGCACGTTGGTCGCGGCAAACAGCCAGCAGCGCCCGGAAGCCTGCTGGGAGGTCACCTCCAGCGTCTCGATCTCGACGGAGAACTTCTGGCGCATCTTCCACGCGCCCTCCGGCACGAAGGCGACTTCGTTCAGGTCGGTCTTGCCCAGCGCCAGCGCCGCCAGCTTCCGCTGCGGGCACGCGCGGTAGCTTTCGGACCAGGCGGCAAGCTGCGCCTGCGTGATTTCGGCTTTGTTCATGGTTTTTCATCCTTTCCTGCCCCGATTGGTCATGGGCGGTGTTTTTTCGCCTCCAGTGTATGCCCTGCGGTGGAAAAAGTCAATCCGCCGTTTGACGGCGCGCATCTGCGGCTTTATAATGAAAGGGATTTTTTGGTGAAGGAGCGGAGGCGTTCATGGATCGGTGGCTGAAGCGCTCGGTGCTCAGCGAGTTTTCCCGCGTGCCGGGGCGCAGCGGATTGTATTATAAGAACCTTGCCACGGGCGAGGAGTTCGGCGTGCGGCAGGACGAGGCGTTTCTCGCCGCCAGCGTCATCAAGCTCCCGGTGTTTGCCGCGGTGGCGTCCCTTGCGGAGCAGGGCGAAGCGCGCTGGGACGAAAAGCTCAAGGCGCGGCGGGAGGAGCGCGTGCCGCCCTGCGGGGCGCTGTGGTTCTTCCGCGATGAGCCGGAGGTGCGGCTGGACACGCTGTGCGAGCTGATGATGACCCTGAGCGACAACATGGCCACCAACCTGATCCTGCGCCGCTTCGGACTGGAAATGCTCAACGAGTGCTTCCGCGCGCTGGGGCTGCGCACAACGCATTTGGAGCGCGCTTTGTTCGATGCGCAGGCCGCCGCGCAGGGGAGGGAAAACGTGTTTTCCCCGCGCGAGATGGGCGCGCTGCTGGAGGGCGTCCATGCGCGGACGCTGCTTCGCCCCGAAACCTGCGAATATATGGAAGAAGTGCTGCTTCAGCAGCAGATCAATCACAAGATTCCGGGCTATCTTTGCGATGAAATCCCCGTGCTGCACAAAACCGGCGAGGACGACGGCGTCACCAACGATGTGGCGCTGGTCGAGGCGGCGCAGCCCTTTGTGCTGTGCGGTGCGTTCAATGAGACCGACGTGCCGACGGCGGAGCGCTTTTTGCGGCGCGCGGGGCAGGCGCTGTGCCGCGCACCGCAGGAGTAGAATCTCCTTCGGAGAGGAGGAATTTTGCGCTATTTTAGCGGAATCTTCATTGACTTGAAGGGGTGTTGTGCTATAATAGGTCGGGTTTATGAAAAAAAGGGAGAGAGGCGCACGTTTCCATGGAATTTGACGTCATGAATATCCTGATGGACATCGCTGTGATCCTGCTGGCGACCAAGCTGCTGGGCATGCTGACCCGCAAGCTGGGGCTGCCGCAGGTGGTGGGCATGATCCTGGCGGGTCTTTTGATCGGACCTGCCATCTTTAGCAAGCTGAACCTGGGCGGTTTTCAGGGTCTCATCCATCCCACGGAGGCGGAGATGGATGTGCTGCAAAGCTTTTCCCAGGTGGGCGTGGTGTTCATCCTGTTCTCCAGCGGGTTGGAGACCGATTTCGGCGAGCTGAAAAAGAGCGGTCTTGCCGCAACCGCCATCGCCTGCGCGGGCGTGATCGTCCCCATTGCGCTGGGCACGATCGGCGCGCTGTGCTTCATGGGCGGCTTCGGCGCGGCTGCGGATTCGGATAAGTTGCTCAACGCGCTGTTTGTCGGCTGCATCCTGGCGGCCACCAGCGTCGGCATCACGGTCGAAACCCTGCGCGAGTTGGGCAAGCTCAGCACCCGCGTGGGCACCACCGTGCTTTCCGCCGCCATCATCGACGACGTCATCGGCATCATCGCCCTGTCGCTGCTGACCGGCCTCAAGGGCGGCGGCAACATCGGCCTGACGCTGCTCAAGGCCGTGGGCTTCTTCGTGTTCACGGTGGGTATTGGTCTGCTGCTGCGCCTGCTGTTCAAATGGCTGGTCAAGAAATACCCCCACAAGCGCCGCACCAGCATCTTCGCCTTTGCCATGTGCCTGATCTACGCCTACTGCGCGGAAAAGTTCTTCGGCATCGCGGCCATCACCGGCGGCTATATGGCCGGCCTGATGCTCAGCGGCCTGGCCGATACCAGCTTTGTGGACCGCAAGGTGATCGTTTCCGGCTACATGATCTTTACCCCCATCTTCTTTGCCTATATCGGCATCAGCGCCGATTTCGGCTCCTTCCAGCTCGCCGATCTCGGCTTTGCGCTGGTGTTCGTGCTGCTGGGCGTGATCGGCAAGATCGTCGGCTGCGGCGGTGTGGCGCGGCTGTTCAAATTCAACGGCCGTGAATCCGCCACCATCGGCTGCGGCATGATCGCCCGCGGCGAGGTCGCCCTGGCGGTCTATGCGGCGGGGCGCGGCTTCATCTGCGAGGGCGGCATCGACCCGCTGGTGGCTACGATCTTCCTGATCCTCTGCTCGTCGATCCTCTGCCCCGTGCTGCTCAAGCTCTGCTTCCGCGATAAGCATGACGACACGGCGCAGCCCGGCAAGGAATACCGTTCGACCATCGCTTCCGAGGCCATTGAGAATCTCTATCATGGCCCGGAAGAACAGCCCGAGCCCGCTCCGGCCGGAAAATAAATCAGCGCGTGGACGCAAAGAAAGCCCGCCCGCAGAACCTTAGGTTCTGCGGGCGGGCTTTCTTATTTAGGCTTCTTTATCCCGAACGAGGGATAGGATCATTCAATCATGATGCGGCTCGGGGCTTCAATGGCCTTGGCGTCCTTCTTGGGCACGGTCACGCGCAGCACACCGGACTCGTATTTGCACTTCACGTCCTCGGTGCGGACATCGCCCACATAGAAGCTGCGCTGGCAGGCGCCGACGTAGCGCTCG
>ERZ827423.2298-NODE-2298-length-15523-cov-2.493082_pt1 | contig 15523 bp, 12 predicted proteins | sample MGYA00519775_ERZ827423 | MGnify/ENA primary metagenome ERZ827423 (study PRJEB31778, sample SAMEA3449296) | human gut metagenome | biome: human gut; feature: human-associated habitat; material: faeces | place: United Kingdom | collected 2010/2012 ...
AAACCGGAATTTTTTGCACCGCTGCTGATCGGACTGGGTGCATTTATTGTTTTGTTTGTCAATAAAGAAAAATATCGTCAGATCGGAGAAATTCTTGTCGGCTTTGGCGTACTCTTTATCGGACTCAGTTTTATGTCCTCATCCATCACACCATACAGGGATGCACCGATCTTTGCGACCGCTTTCCAGGTACTTGGGAAAAATCCGGTCTTTGGCATTCTGACGGGTGCGGTAGTTACAGCGATCATTCAGAGTTCTTCGGCATCGGTAGGTATACTTCAGACTCTGGCGCTCAACGGCGTGGTTTCATGGAATTCGGCAATCTATATCACTTTGGGACAAAATATCGGTACCTGTGTGACGGCTCTTATATCCAGTGCGGGAGCAAACCGTACAGCGAAGCGGGCGGCGGTCATTCATCTTTTATTTAATGTCATCGGTGCGGTTGCATTTGGCATTTTGATGTTTGTTGTATTTACGATGAATCCGGCCTTTGCAGGAGGTCAGGTGACCAGTGTGGGTATTTCTATTTTCCATACCGTATTTAATATCAGCAATACACTGCTCCTGTTCCCATTTGCGAAACAGCTGGTAACGCTTTCAGGACGTATTGTCCGGGAAAAACCGGAACGTCTGGCAGCCGCAGAAATCTCTATGACTTCTGTGGATGAAGATGTCCTTGAACGTCCTCATCTGGATCTCCGTATTTTAAGTTCACCGTCTTTTGCTATTCAGAGTGCTGCGGAGCAGGTTGTCCATATGGGCGAGCTGGCCAGACAACATGTGGAGATTTCCATGGGCAGTGTCTTTGAAGTCAGTGAAGAAAAGATTCATAAGTCGGATGCACTGGAAAAAACACTGGATGTTTTTGAAAAGGATTTAACGGAATATCTGGTTCATTTGAGCCATGAATCTTTGACAGAAAAACAGATTCAGACAGTCAGTCATCTGCTTTTTACAGTCAGTGACCTGGAACGTATCGGCGACCACTGTGATAATATTGCAGAACTTGCCGCAAGCCTGATCCAGGGACATATTCAATTATCCAGTGATGCGGTGGAAGATTTAAAGGATATTGAAGATGTGGTTTTGAAGGCTGTGGATTTGGCGATCAGTTCCAGAAACCGGGAATCCATTATGGATGCCAAACGGGTATATATGCTGGAAGACGATGTGGACAGTATGGAAGAAGATATGCGTCATAATCATATGGAACGTCTTTCCAAGGGTTTATGTTCGGCAGATACGGGTATTGTATTCCTGGATATTTTAAGTAACCTGGAACGTATTTCCGATCATGCCGTAAATATTGCAGAATATGTAGAGGCAGAAAAAGTAACAGTTTAAAAATAAAGGCTGGAAATCCAGGACAGATTTCCGGCCTGTTTTTTCGTATATTAGTTTTTTGTAAAAAGGCTTCATTTATTTTAAGAATAATGTTAAAATCGTTTGTGTATACAAAATCAGGAAAGGAATAGAATATGAAAGATTTTCGTAACAAAGCAGGTTATATCTGCGATATGGATGGTGTCATCTATCACGGAGACAGACTTTTGCCGGGGGCGAAAGAATTTGTAGAGTGGCTTTATAAAGAAAATAAAAACTTTCTTTTTCTCACCAATGCCAGCGGTAAGACACCGAAAGAATTACAGCAGAAATTAGGCCGCATGGGACTGGATGTGGATGAGAAACATTTCTATACAAGTGCGCTGGCCACAGCAAAGTTTGTCAGCTCACAGAAACCGAACTGCTCAGCCTATGTGATCGGTGATCCGGGATTGTTTCTGGCTTTGAGCGAAGCCGGAATTACCAATAATTCCATCAACCCGGATTATGTCATTATTGGTGAGACAAATAATTATAATTATGACAGCATTTGTCAGGCAGTGCATCATGTGCAGAATGGTGCCAAGCTGGTGGGAACGAATACGGACCTGACCGGCCCGACGGAGCAGGGCATCGTCCCGGCCTGCCGTGCCCTGGTTTCACCGATTGAGATGACAACCGGAAAGCAGGCCTATTTTGTAGGCAAGCCGAATCCGCTGATGATGCGTACCGGACTTCAGCTTCTGGGAGTTCATTCCCAGGAGGCGGCGATTATCGGTGACCGTATGGATACAGATATTATTGCAGGGATTGAAACAGGGCTTGATACCTGTCTTGTGTTGTCAGGCGTGACTTCAAGAGACGAGGTGGAAGAATATCCATACCGGCCAAGAATTATTCTGAATGGCGTCGGTGATATTCCGGAATAATTCAGGGAATAATCATGGATAGAGTCCGGGAGGAGAAATATAAATCTGATTTTCTGAAAGGTCAACATTCTCTCTGATGTGTGATGATATGAAGGGAGAGATTTGATGAGCGATAAGAAAGAAGATTTGAATATTTACAAGAAGGCGCTGGAAGTTGTTCCGATGCCGGTAATCATGGTTGCCCCGGACGACCATATATTATTTATCAACAAGTCCTATTGTGATTTCCTTGGAATTACGCAGAAATACGCCATTGGCCGTCATATTTATGAAGTCATTGAGAATTCACGTATGCCATTGATCATGAAAACCCAGAAGGTAGAATACGCAGACAGGCACAAATATATCAACGGTAAGGCGAAAGGAAAAGAAATCATCGTACACCGGATTCCCATCGTTGAAAACGGTGTAACGGTGGGAAGCTTTGCCATGCTGGCTTTTACAAGTATTGCCGATCTGACGGCGCTGGCTGAGAAAAATCAGAGAATCAACAGCGAATTAAATTATTATAAGTTAAAAATGCTGGAGCTTCAAAGTTCTAAGTATTCTCTGGAAAATATTGTGGGTAGCAGTATGGCCATTCGGGAATTAAAAGAAGAAATCATTAAAGTGGCCCAGGTCCGCCAGACGGTGCTGATCACCGGTGAAAGCGGCGTGGGAAAAGAATTGATCGCTCACTCGATTCACAATTGCAGTGAGCGTCATGACCGTATGTTCGTGAGGGTCAATTGTGCGGCGATTCCGGAGAATTTATTTGAAAGTGAGTTTTTCGGATATGAAGCCGGAAGCTTTTCCGGAGCATCTAAGAGCGGAAAAGTCGGAATGTTTGAGCTGGCCAATAACGGGACGCTGTTTTTGGATGAAATTGGCGAGCTTCCGTTGTTTATGCAGTCAAAGCTGCTTCGTGTGCTTCAGGAAAAAGAATTGACACGGATCGGCGGGCATAAGACCATAGCCATTGATGTACGAATTATTGCAGCGACAAACCGGAATCTTGAAAAAATGATTCAGGAGGAAAAATTCCGGGAGGATTTATACTACCGGATTAATATTTTAAATATTAAGGCGCCGTCGCTGAGGGAACATCTGGAGGATATTCCGGAATTGATTCCGGGCATGCTTGAAGACCTCTATAAAGAAAATGGTGTAAAAAAGACCATGGCGAAGGAGGTCTATCCAATTTTACAGAAATACAGCTGGCCGGGCAACGTGCGGGAACTCAACAATATACTTTCTAAAATGTATTATATGTCAAATGATGATGAGATTACAACTGAGGATATTCCGCTTCATATTATCCGGGGTACCGCGATGAAGAAAGCGGATTTAAAGGCTGAAGGACTGGATCAGATGGTGGAGGCCATGGAAAAACGGATGGTACTTCAGACATTAAAACAGACCGACTATAATTTAACAAAAACTGCGGAGGTTTTGCAGATTTCCAGACCGAGGCTGTATCGAATCATGAAAAAAATTCCTGAGGACAATCTGAAGAAAGAGAAGTAATAAAATGTTACACTGTAACGAATCGTTACAATTTGAAATGCTGACATTTATTTAAAAAGACGTAACATAGCGTTACATTCCCCTTCGGATTTTCTGCTGAAATAAAGACCTGCAATTAAAAAAATAAGATAAAAAAAGAACGGATAAATCGGCTTTTTTCGCCATTTTTCGTTCTTTTTTTATCTTTTTTTCTGTTTGTGAAAAAATTGGCATTTAATTTGCAACAGTAGAAAGATATCACATATCAGAGAGAAAAAGAAGGGAGTTTGACTATGAAAATTGTTGTATGTGTAAAGCAGGTGCCGGATACAACGGAAGTTAAACTGGATCCGGTAACGAATACGTTAATTCGTGATGGTGTTCCAAGCATTATTAACCCGGATGACAAAGCGGGGATTGAAGCTGCTTTGCGGTTAAAGGAGGAGACCGGGGGCACAGTAACGATTGTTTCCATGGGACCACAGCAGGCGGATGTGGCACTCAGAGAGGCGTTGGCTATGGGAGCGGATGAAGCTATTCTGATCAGTGACCGGGCCTTTGGCGGCGCGGACACATGGGCGACTTCATCGACCATTGCAGCAGCATTAAAGAAGCTGGATTATGATCTGATCATTACCGGACGTCAGGCGATTGACGGTGATACAGCTCAGGTTGGTCCGCAGATTGCTGAGCATTTGGGAATTCCGCAGGTCAGCTATGTGGAAGACGTTCAGGTAGATGGTGATGCGTTGATCGTCAAACGCAAATTTGAGGACCGGAGCCATATGTTAAAAGTGAAAATGCCGGCGCTTCTGACGGCGCTCAGCGAGTTGAATGCACCGAGATATATGACGATCAGCGGTGTTTATAAAGCCTATGCGAAAGAGATTAAAGTATGGGGATTAGAGGATTTAAAGGATACGGTGGATATAGCCAATATCGGCTTGCAGGGTTCACCGACAAAAGTACGGAAATCTTTTACCAAACAGGCTAAAGGAGCAGGAGAAAAATTTAACGGTTCGGAAGATGAAGCTGTAGCATTAATTGTTAAAAAATTAGCAGAAAAACATTTGATTTAAGAGAGGAATGGAAATCGGATGAGCAGAGATATTTATGTATTTGCAGAGCAGAGGGATGGAAATATCCAGAAAGTGGCTCTGGAATTAATCGGTAAAGGCCGGGAGCTGGCAGATACTTTGAATCAGAATGTAATCGCTGTGCTTCTCGGCAATGAAATCAAAGAAAAAGCAGAAAGTTTGATTAAGGCTGGCGCCGACGGTGTCATTGTAGTTGAAGACGCCATGCTGGCAGAATATACGACAGAGCCTTATGCAAAAGCAGTGGCGGCGGTGATTCGTGAGAAAGACCCGGAAATCTTTTTATTCGGAGCAACGGCTATTGGGCGTGATCTGGCGCCGAGAGTTTCGGCCAGAATCCATACGGGTTTGACCGCAGACTGTACAGGCCTTGATATTGATGAAGAAAGTAAAAACCTGTTGATGACCCGTCCGGCCTTTGGTGGAAATATCATGGCGACGATTGTGTGTGAAGAGCATCGGCCGCAGATGGCAACTGTACGTCCGGGGGTTATGAAAGCTCTGGCGGCAGATGAATCCCGTAAAGGCGATATTGAAGTGATGGACATTTTATTCAGCGCAGCAGACCAGACAGTGGAACTGTTAGAGGTTCTGAAAGAGGAACGGCAGATTGCTGATATTACAGAAGCGAAGATTCTTGTATCCGGCGGCCGCGGCATGGGGAATGCAGAAAACTTCTACGAACTGTTAAATCCTTTGGCAGAGGTCCTTGGAGGTGCCGTTTCTGCATCAAGAAGTGCGGTGGATTCAGGATGGATTGATCATGAATGTCAGGTCGGACAGACGGGAAAGACTGTTCGTCCGGATTTGTATCTGGCCTGTGGTATTTCCGGTGCGATTCAGCATGTGGCCGGTATGGAAGGCTCTGAATATATCGTGGCGATTAATAAAAACGAGACGGCGGCGATTTTTGAGGTGGCTGATTTAGGGATCGTTGGAAATGTGAATACATTACTTCCAAAGTTGGCAGCTGCCATTAAACAGTACAAGGAGGAAGCGTGATGTACACCCTGGGAATTGACATTGGTTCTGCTTCCAGTAAGGCTGTTATTTTAAAGGACGGAGCGGAAATAACAGCATCAGCGGTCATTCAGGCGGGGACGGGCACTTCGGGGCCCGGCCGCGTTATGGATGAACTTTTTAGAAATATTGATTTGGAACCTCAGGATATGGATTTTACCGTGGCTACAGGTTACGGACGGTTTTCTGTAGAAAATGCGGATAAACAGATCAGTGAGATCACCTGTCATGCAAAAGGTATTTACTATCTGATTCCGGAGGCCCGGACGATTATTGATATTGGAGGACAGGATGCAAAGGCGATTCAATTGGATGCAAAAGGCAATATTCAGAAATTTGTCATGAATGATAAATGTGCAGCAGGAACCGGTCGCTTTCTGGATGTTATGGCAAGAGTCCTTGAAATTCCACTAAAGGAGATGGGCGAGGCTCATTTTAAAGCGGATAAGTGGGCATCTGTCAGCAGCACCTGTACCGTTTTTGCTGAATCAGAGGTTATTTCTCAGTTATCCAAAGGGCTGTCTAAAGAAAATATTATTGCCGGAGTTCATCAGTCCATTGCGAGTAAAGCCTGTTCACTCGTATATCGTGTGGGTGTGAATGATGCCGTTGTTATGTGCGGCGGCGTAGCCCAGGATGCCGGTGTTGTGGATGCCATCGAAAAGGAGTTACAGCAAAAGATTACAGTGGCGCCAAATCCTCAGATTACGGGAGCCTTAGGGGCGTCTCTTCTGGCATATGAACTGTTCACACGTTAAAACCGGGGGAGGTTTATTTTAGGAGAAAGAAGGTAGAAAAATGGAAATCAATATCAATGAAGCAAGCGCTAAAGAATTATTGGCATATTATCAGGAAAAGCTTGATGAGGAGGCAAGAAACGCTCACAGCGAGGGACGTCTGGTCTGTTGGTCGGCGGCATTATGCCCTTCCGAGTTTTGTGAAGCAATGGATGTTTCCATGGTTTATCCGGAGACCCATTCCGCCGGCTGCGGTGCGAAACGGTCATCGATGGACTGCCTGGAAATCGCAGACCAGAAAGGATATAACATCGATATTTGTTCTTATGCACGAACGAATATCGGCTATATGGAAATGTTAAAACAGGAAGCTTTAACTGGACAGACACCGGAGAAACTGGCAAATTCCAAGGCATCCAGAGTACCGCTGCCGGATTTCGTTCTCACATGTAATAACATCTGCAACACATTGCTCAAGTGGTACGAAAATCTCGCCCGCGAACTGGATATCCCGTGTATTATTATCGACGCGCCGTTCAATCATACCATGCCGGTACCGCGTCATGCAAAAGAATATATGGTCGGCCAGTTCCAGTCTGTTATTGCAAAGCTTGAAAAAATCTGTGGACGTCAGTTTGATTATGACAAATTCCTGGCAGCTCAGGTGCAGACACAGCGTTCGATTTATCAGTGGAACCGGGTAGCCTCTTATGCTTTCCGCAAACCATCGCCATTGAACGGATTTGATTTATTTAATTACATGGCAATGCCTGTTACCTGCCGTTCAAAAAATTATTCGGAAATCGTTCTGAAAAAATTTGCCGATGAGCTGGAAGAAAATGATAAAAACGGCAAGTATGCCTTTGGGGCTGCTGAAAATGAAAAGAATCGTGTCACATGGGAAGGTATCGCTGTATGGCCTTATCTGGGTGTAACCTTTAAGGGCCTTAAAAATGAAGGCGCTGTGATGACAGGTTCTGCTTATCCGGGCATGTGGGATTTTGAATATATTCCTGGAGATATGATGTCCATGGCTGAAACCTATTCAAAGGTTTATCTGAACTGCGGCGCACCGCATCGTTATGAGGAGTTTTTTAAGGTTGTGGATAATTCCAAGAGCGACGGTATTATTCTCCATACAAACCGAAGCTGTAAAATTATGGCTTTCCTTAATGGGGAAGGAGCTGAATTTATCAATGCTAAGAAGAAAGCGCCGTTTGTAAGCTTCGATGGTGATCAGACAGATCCTCGTGTATTTGCACCGGCCCAGTTTGAAACCCGTATGCAGGCGCTGTCCGAAATGATGAACAGCCAGAAGAATCAATAGGGGGAGGATTGTAGAATGAGAACAATAGCTGAAATTATAAAGGAATTTAAAGAAATTGCCGATCATCCGAAAAAGGCAATGGAAGATTATAAAAAAGAAACAGGTAAAGGTGCCGTAGGTATCATGCCGGTGTATTGTCCGGAAGAAATCGTACATGCGGCCGGCTATCTCCCGATGGGCATGTGGGGAACGCAGAAAAAAACAATTTCTAAAGCACGTACATACTGGCCGCCATTTGCATGTTCCATTATGCAGTCTATTACGGAGCTTATGGCAGAAGGTGTTTATGACGATCTGGAAGCTGTGATCTTTTCAGTACCTTGCGATACCTTGAAATGTATGAGTCAGAAATGGCAGGGAAAGGCGCCGGCTATCATTTTTACACATCCTCAGAACCGAAAAGACGCCTATGCGGTTGCTAATGTTTTCTGTCGGGAAGAATATGCCATTGTTAAAGAAAAACTTGAAAATATTCTTGACGTGACAATTACGACAAAGGCTTTGCAGAAAAGTATTGATATTTATAATGAGAATCGCCGGACTTGCCGGGAATTCTGCGATATTGTTGCAGAGTATGCCGGGTTGATCAAACCGTCAGAACGCCATGCCGTTCTGAAAGCCCGTTGGTTTATGGAAAAATCAAAACATACCGCGCTTCTTAAAGAACTCAATGAAGCGATTCAGGCAGAACCGAAGCCGGAATTTAAGGGAAAGAGAATCATTGTCACAGGTATTATGGCGGAGCCATATGAAGTGCTGGATATTTTTGAAGAAAATGGTTTTGCCATTGTGGCTGATGACCTTGCTCAGGAATCCCGCCAGTTCCGGGAAGATGTTCCGAAGGATGCGGACCCATTGATGGCCCTGGCAAAAGCCTGGAATAATTTTGACGGCTGTTCCCTGGCTACGGATGAATTTAAACCAAAGGGCCGGATCATTATTGACGCAGTGAAGAAATACGGTGCGGATGCTGTCATTGTCTGTATGATGAAATTCTGTGATCCGGAAGAATTTGATTATCCGATTCTTCTTCAGGAATTTGAACCGGAAGGTATTCGCAGTCTGTTTATCGAAATCGATCAGGAATCCACGGCGTTTGAGCAGATTAAGACTCGTGTTCAGACATTTGCGGAAATTCTGTAAATCCATAGTTTAATGTATTGAGGGGAGGATTTACATATGTATGCAATTATAGCGTTTATACCGATTATATTTACTGTTATTGTAATGGCTGGATTTAACTGGCCGGCTAAACGGGCTTTGCCTTTGGCCTGGCTGATCACCGCCATTCTTTCACTGGTTATCTGGAAGATGGACATACTTACTGTCGGGGCATATACCATCTCCGGCTTCCTGACGTCGCTGGATACGCTGGCGGTTATTTTTGGAGCCATTCTGATCATGAATACACTGAAACATTCGGGGGCTATGAAGGTTATTAATAATATGTTCACGACCATCAGCGATGATCCAAGAATTCAGGCAGTTATTATCGCATTTATGTTCGGCGCTTTTATTGAGGGAGCTGCCGGCTACGGGACTCCGGCGGCTCTGGCAGCACCACTGCTGATCAGCCTGGGCTTCCCGCCATTGTGTGCGGCCATGGTAGCGCTGATTTATAACAGTGTGCCGGTAAACTTTGGTGCGGTCGGCCTGCCGCCAAATACGGCGATGAATCTGATCTCCGGTATGATTTCAGATCAGGGAGCTGACCCGGAGGCTTTCAAGCTTGTGCTGGCAAAATGGGTAGCCATTCCAAACGCCATTATATGTCCGATCATTATATTTATTGCAATGGCGATGATGTGCAAATTATATGGAAAAACCAAGTCGATCAAACCAGCTGTTGAATGTATTCCATTTATTATCGTAGCTGCGGTGATATTTGATATTCCATATCTGCTTATTGCCACATTCCTGGGGACAGATTTACCGTCATTGCTGGCATCCTTAGTTGGTATGGCCGGTACGATATTTATGGCGAAAAAGGGAATCCTTGTTCCGAAGACGAAGTTTGAATTCCCGGAACAGTCTGCATGGGAGCCATACTGGAAGTCCGTTGCAGAAGTTCAGGAGGATGAAACGATGAAAGGCGAAGCGTCCATGTCACCGATCATGGCCTGGCTGCCTTATGGAATCATTGCCATTGTACTTGTTGTTACCCGTGTTCCATGGACCGGATTACAGTCCGTTATGAATGTGACAACGCTGCCGTTTGCCATTGGTATCAAGAATATTCTTGGCGTTGCCGGTGTGGACTGGACCTTTAAATGGGCGTGGAGTCCTGGCATTTTACCTTTTACGATTGTAGCTCTGCTTATTATTCCATTGCATAAAATGAAGGGGGCTCAGGTGAAAGCTGCCTGGAAAGAAACCGGGAAAATGGTCAGCGGCGCTGCAGTTGCTCTGTTATTCGGTATTGCCATGGTACAGCTGTTCCGTTTCTCAAATGTCAACGCAAGCGGTTTGAACAGTATGCTGATTGAAATGGCCAGAGGTCTTGCAGCCCTTGTAGGCAAAGCTTATATTGTGGTGGCTCCGTTGATTGGTGTTCTCGGTGCTTTCATTTCCGGTTCGGCCACGGTATCTACTACTTTATTTGCCGCATTACAGTATGAGACGGCGACAATTCTGGCACTGCCTCAGCTTCTGATCATTGCAATGCAGGTAGCCGGAGGCGCTATGGGAAATATGACCTGTGTAAACAATATCGTTGCAGCATGTACAACCTGCGGTACGATTGGCGCAGAAGGACGGTTGATTCGTTCGAACTGTATTCCGATGCTTATTTACTGTGCATTGACAGTTTTGATTCTTGGCGGTGCTATTTTGATGGGAGCTAACCCTTTCCCATTGGGATAGAGCGTTTAGAATAGATGTAAAACTCCCGGGAGAGACAAAGCTATATACACTGCAATGAAATTTACTGATGAATAAATAAAAAATATAAAGTCGCAACCCCAAACTGCTCTGACTCCCGGGAGCACATTGGAAATATCGAAAGAGGAGATGAGTAAATAATGAGCAAATTGATTACAGCAGATTATGCTGCATCGTTAATTAAAGACGAGATGGTTGTAGGCGTCGGTGGATTCGTCGGCTTTGGTACACCGGAAGAATTACTGATCGCCATTGAAAAAAGATATACGGAAACCGGACAACCGATGAATCTGACGGCTTTTCATTCACCGGGAATCGGAGATAGTAAAACAAAGGGCATGAATCATTTTGCCCATGAAGGGCTGCTCAAACGTCTGATCTGCGGTCATGTTGGTCTGGCTCCAAAGCTTGGTCAGCTCTGTGCCGACAATAAGGTTGAATGCTTTATTATTCCGCAGGGAGTATGCAGCCATTTACTTCGGGCCGCCGGAGGCAGAAAACCGGGATTAATTACCCATGTGGGATTAAAAACCTATGCGGATCCGAGAATTGAAGCCTGTAAGGGAAATCAGGCGGCGAAAGATTCCGGCTATGAGGTTGTGGAATTGGTAAATCTTGACGGCAAAGACTATTTATTTTATAAATCTGTTCCGTTGGATATTTGTTTCCTTCGGGGAACCTATGCTGATGAAGCGGGAAATGTGTCCCTGGTTAAGGAAGCCGTACATGGCGATCAATTGGAAATGGCCATAGCGACCAAAAATAACGGAGGTATCGTTATTGTTCAGGTAGAAAAAATGGTAAGCAAAGGTGTGCTGCCTGTAAAGGATATTAAAATACCTTCCGCTCTGGTAGATTATGTTGTTGAATCTACACCGGAAAATCACTGGCAGTCCTTCCTGGAACCGGGATATCGTCCGGAACTTACCGGAGAAATAAAGATTCCGGTAGCGGCTATTCAGCCGATGGAACTGAATTTACGGAAAATCTGCGGACGGCGCGGAGCCATGCTGATGAAGAAAGGTAATGTGGTCAATCTGGGAATCGGCGTACCGGATGCGGTAGCGGCAGTTGCCGGTGAGGAAGGAATTTCTGATCAGATCATACTTTCCATTGAATCTGGTGTCCTCGGGGGCGTACCTACCGGAGGCGTCGGTATTGGCGGTACGGTAAATCCGGAGGCCATTTTGAAACAGCCGGATAATTTTGATTTTTACGATGGCGGCGGATTAGATATGGCATTTCTCGGTCTGGCGGAAGTGGATGAAAGAGGCAATGTCAACGTATCCAAATTTGGCGGCCGGGTCGTTGGTCCGGGCGGATTTATCAATATTACACAGAATGCCAAGATTGTCGGTTTTTGCGGTACTTTTACGGCCGGCAAGATGAAATATGAGATTAAGGACGGCGAGCTTCATATTCTTGAAGATGCGCCGGGCATTAAATTCAAAAAGGCTGTGGAGCAGATTACCTATTCCGGTGATTATGGCATGGAAACGGGGCAGCCGGCTTATTACATTACGGAACGGGCTGTTTTTAAGAGAGTTCCGGAAGGTATGAAATTGATTGAGATTGCTCCGGGAGTAGATCTGCAGAAAGATATTCTGGACAAGATGGAGTTTACACCGATCATGGACGACATTCAGCTGATGGATGAACGTATATTCAGAGACACATTAATGAACTTGAGTTTAAGCGAATAAGAACGACTTACAGGAAGATTCAAAGGGAGATTGAGAAAAATGGGTTATATTTATTCTGAGGAGACAAAGGAATTAGTTGAAGCAGTCAGGGATTTTTGTAATAAGGAAGTGAAAGAGCAGTGCCGGGAATATGACCGTACCGGCGAGTGGCCGAAAGAAATCTATGCCCAGGCAAAGGAAATGCAGCTGCACATGCTGGAAATACCTGAGGCATATGGCGGCCTCGGTTTGGACGAAGTGTCCGTTGCCGCAATTATTGAAGAAATGGCTCAGGCCGACGCCGGTTTTGCTCTGACATTTGCGGTCAGCAATCTGGCAGTTAAGGGGACATTGAAGTTCGGAAATGAAGCACAGAAAAAGAAAGTCTTTGAAAAGATTATTGCCGGAGATTTTGGCGCTTTTGCATTGACAGAGCCTCAGGCCGGGTCGGATGCGTCCAATGTGAAGACGACCGCCCGCAGAGAAGGCGACAGTTATGTGCTGAATGGACGTAAATGTTTTATCACCAATGGCGGTGTCGCCGGAATATATCTGATCATGGCTTTGACAGATAAAACAAAGGGACTGAAAGGCATGAGCGCTTTTATCGTCGAAGCGGGGACTCCGGGACTTTCAACGGGCAAGCATGAGGATAAAATGGGCATACGCTGTTCCAATACCTGCGATGTTGTTATGGATGAGTGCCGTATTCCTGCAGAAAATCTTCTTGGGAAAGAAGGAGAAGGCTTTAAAATTGCCATGCAGGTACTGGATATTGCCCGGACTTTCGTTGGATGTCTGGCAGTAGGCATTGCCCAACGGGCGATGAATGAAGCAGTGGCCTATGGAAGAGAACGTATACAGTTTGGCAAGCCGATTGTCAAAAATCAGGCCATTGCTTTTAAAATCGCGGATATGGAAATTCAGATTGAGACGGCCAGACAGATGGTTGCCCATTCCTGTCGACTGATGGATATGGGATTGCCATATGGTAAGGAGTCGGCCATTGCCAAATGCTACTGCAGTGATATTGCAATGAAGGTAGCTTCTGAAGCTATTCAGATTTTTGGCGGTTATGGTTACAGCAGAGAATATCCGGTTGAAAAATTGCTTCGTGATGCTAAAATTCATCAGATTTTTGAAGGAACAAACGAAATCCAGAGAGTGGTTATTTCAAATCATATTTTGCGATAAATGAAAATTTATAAAGAAATCAAACCCTTCCTTAACCTTAGGTAATAAATGAAAGGTCCCGCAATTTGCACCATTGCAGGGCCTTTCGCCATGTTTTTTCTTATAAATACAATTTCATTGGACAGTTAATGGAACGTGTTGTATACTTAGAATAATTGAAATGAGGGACTGACTTACGGACAGAGGAGGTATGTGGCAGATGTATCAGTATTTTATGGATTCCCCGATCGGGCGGCTCAGACTGGTCGAAAAAGATGGTTTTAATAAAGAAATATCCCAGGCAGATGTGCCGGCAGCTCGCTTGAATTCTGAAGGGAAGATTATTAAGGCGGCAGAGACGTTTGCCTCTGCGGTGACCCAAAAGACGGAAGCACTGGCGGAGACAGAACGGCAGCTTCGGGAATATTTTGCGGGGGTGCGGAAGGTGTTTGATGTGTTATTAAAGCCGGATGGGACCGCATTTTTTCAAAGTGTATGGAAGGCATTGCAGGACATTCCGTACGGAGAGACACGTACCTATGGAGATATCGCGAAGGCCGTTGGTAAACCCAAAGCAGCCAGAGCTGTGGGGATGGCAAACCACCATAATCCAATTATGATCATTATTCCATGCCATCGTGTCATCGGTGCCAATGGCCAGTTGGTGGGCTATGCCGGTGGCCTGGATGTAAAGCGCCGCCTGCTTGATCTGGAAATGAGTCATGCCGGATAAAGCGGCAGGAAGGAATGAAATCATGGATGTTGAGAGCGTAAGAAACATGTTGGTAGATCTGGCAGATGAGGATTACCGGGCGTTTCACAGCAAACTGGTGCCGGGAACGGAAAATATTCTTGGCGTTCGGGTGCCGGAGCTTCGGAAACTGACAAAAAAGCTGGTGAAAGAAAACTGGCGGGAATATTTTGAGGCTGCACCGGACATGTATTATGAAGAGGATATGCTTCGGGGCTTTATGGTCGGCTATGGGAAAATGGATCTGGAAGAACGGCTGGAAAGAATTCGCGAATTTTTGCCGAGTATTCATAATTGGGCAGTTTGTGACTGCTTTTGTTCCACTCTGAAATTTACGGAAAAACATCGGGAGACGGTCTGGGAATTTTTGAAGCCTTGTTTTACTTCGGATAAAACCTATGATCTGCGGTTTGCTTCAGTGATGGCTCTGGATTATTATACATTGCCGGAGTATGCGCATGACGTTTTCCATTATTTTAATCATATGAAGAATTCGGACTATTATGTTCAGATGGCGGTAGCCTGGGCGGTTTCTGTATTTTATGTGCATTTGCCGGAAATGACAGAGGACTATATTCGCGAAAACAGGCTGGATGATTTTACCCACAATAAGGCAATTCAGAAAATATGTGAGTCTTATCGGGTGGATAAGGAAACGAAAGCCCGCCTTCGGAGTTTGAAACGAAAATAGAAAATGCGGTGACATCGGAACATGAAGATAGGATATTTTGCATTAACAGAGCAGGGCTTTGAACTGGTAAACCGATTAAATGAGCAATGGCCCGGAGAGGTTTTTCCAAAGTCCGGTTTAAAACAGCATATGGAAGAAGCGTGGAGCCGGCTGGATGCTCTGGTGTGTGTCATGGCGGCGGGAATTGTGGTGCGTCATATTGGGCCGTTGCTTCAGGGAAAAGATAAGGATCCGGCGGTGATCGTTATGGATACCCGGGGGCAGTGGGTCATCAGCCTTTTGTCCGGACATTTGGGCGGAGCCAATGCACTGGCGGCCCGATTAGCTTCAGTAACAGGCGGACATCCGGTGGTGACGACGGCGACAGATGTGGAAGGCATTGTGGCCTTTGATGAGGCGGCGAAAACGAATCAATTATTGATTGA
>ERZ827423.2306-NODE-2306-length-15452-cov-6.601026_pt1 | contig 15452 bp, 13 predicted proteins | sample MGYA00519775_ERZ827423 | MGnify/ENA primary metagenome ERZ827423 (study PRJEB31778, sample SAMEA3449296) | human gut metagenome | biome: human gut; feature: human-associated habitat; material: faeces | place: United Kingdom | collected 2010/2012 ...
GTTTATTTCGTTTGCATTCCAGCTTCTCCCCTCGGGGAGATTGAGAGGGGGCTTTAATACTCCAAGTTTTTCGTTATGTCGTCCTCTCTTTCGTCAAGAATGGACATGAGGTACTTCCCGTAGTCGTTTTTCAACATCGGCTGTGCCACCTCTTTTAGTTTGTCTGCCGTTATCCATCCTTTGCGATAGGCAATACCCTCAAGACAGGCGACCTTCAATCCTTGCCGTTTTTCCAATACTTCAATAAAAGTCGATGCCTCCGACAATGAGTCATGCGTTCCCGTGTCAAGCCATGCGAAGCCACGTGCCATAGTCTGCACCTTCAGTCCCTTGTCCTTCAGGAATTCCTGGTTTACCGTGGTGATTTCCAGTTCACCTCGTGCCGATGGCTTTATGCTCTTTGCAATGCTTACAACCTTATTGGGATAGAAATACAGACCGATAACGGCGTAGTTGCTCTTCGGATGTGCCGGTTTCTCCTCGATGCTAAGGCAGTTCCCGTCCTTGTCGAATTCCGCCACTCCGTAACGCCCGGGGTCGCTAACCCTATAACCGAAAACTGTCGCCTTGCCGTTCTCTTCTGCATCGACAACTGCCTGTTCCAATAGGTCATTCAGTCCTGCGCCATAGAAGATATTATCCCCCAGCACAAGACAGGCGCAATCATCCCCGATGAACTTCTCCCCGATGATGAAAGCCTGTGCCAGTCCGTCCGGCGATGGTTGCTCCGCATACTCGAACTTGACCCCGAAATTGCTTCCGTCGCCCAACAGCCGCTTGAATCCCGGCAAATCGTAAGGTGTCGATATAATCAGTATTTCCCTGATACCTGCCAGCATCAGCACCGAGATAGGGTAGTAAATCATCGGCTTGTCGAAAATAGGGATAAGCTGCTTGCTGATTCCCTTGGTGATAGGGTACAAACGAGTACCGCTGCCACCGGCTAATACAATACCTTTCATATTTTATATTTGTGTTGGTTGTTCAATAATTTTTTATAATACCCAAAGATAAATTAGAACTTTATCTTAGCCTTGATGAATTGAGGAACTTTCCATATCATCTTTTCAATCTTGGCTACTACAGGATTTATTCCATGGGAGTGATAAACCCGGATGTCCTCTTTCCACATCTGTTTTCTACGTCCATTGTCGGTGCTTAAGCCGCCCATCCTCATCCTTACGATGTATTCGTTCAAGTAAGCAACTGTCAAATCACCGCCCATAAGATAACGGAGCAGCAAATCTGAATCGGCTGCAATCTTATACGTTTCATTATACAAGCCACGTTTCATCATTACGTCCCTCTTTATGTAACATGTAGGATGCAGCGGCAGCCATCCATGCTTGACTTTCCATGTTCGATATTTTCCTCCAATCCAGTCACGTACAACCTTGTCTGTATTTTCATAATTAACGAACAAACCGTTACCGTAAAGGAAGTCCGCGCCAGTTTCTTCCATCTTCTTTACAACATGGCTTATTACATGACTGTCATAAAAGAAATCATCCGAATGCAACAGACCTACCATGTCACCGGTTGCAGCTTTTATTCCCTTGTTTATTGCCTCGTACATCCCGTGGTCAGGTTCACTGATTATTTTTGATATGCGGTTTTCGTATTCTTTGATTATCTCCAATGAACCGTCCGTTGACGCACCGTCCACAACGATATACTCTATGTCGGGATAATCCTGTGCCAACACGCTTTCTATTGCACCACGGATTGTATTCTTGCGATTATAACACGATGTTATGACTGAAACTTTCATTATATGTCCTTTAAGTATTTTTTCCATAATGTCGGCCAATTTACGCTGGCCGCTGACGCTCATATGTATTCCGTCCCTGTAATCCTGTTCCTTAAAATGGTAATCAAGCTCTTTTATAAGCGTCACATTGTTCTTGTTTGCCCATTGAATAATTTTCCGTCGGCCAGTTCTTCCCTGTCTGCATGAAGATAGACAATCAGTGGTATGCCTGCTCTATTTGCAATGCTGTAAAGGGCTGCAAATCCGGGATTAAAATCCTTGCCGTCCTTCCTGATTCCGCTACCGTCAAGAACTTTTTGGTCTGGACTGGCATTGTCCTTTTTCTTGAACAATCTCGGAATGAGGTATCTGTCAAAAAGCTCCGCCCAAGCAAACCAATACTGCTTATCCGGATATGAAACAGATTTACCGACTACCTTTTCAAACGTCATGTTATCATGAGCGTCATGACTGCTTACAACCAAGAACATTGCCTTTGCTCCGAATAGTCCGTATTTCCTTAAATATGCAGCACAATTGTCAGGACCCCACGAGCCTGCCAAGATGTTCAGCATTTGCTTTCCCGTTTCCTTGGAGAACAGTGATGTGGCAATACTGTCTTGGTCTATCATCACTCCGCCAAAAAGCACGCTGTCGCCCAAGCCTAAAGTTATCTTCTTTGTAGAGTCAGGCTCGTCACAGCGTTGAGAATAACTATTGTAATGAAATTTATTGCCGAACCTTTCCACGTCCTGATTGGGGCGGGCCTTGTATTCAAAATCATCGCTTTCAAAATACAATGGGGCATGACAAAAGCCTAAAAGATTACGAAGTGCAACTTCTATACCCCCGATTACAATTAATGCAATAATAGAGATTATTACTTTCTTTTTCGTAGATTTATTCATCTTCTATATCCTTGAATTTTCTCTTTCGAATAATCTTTGCCGGGTTTCCTTGGTAGATTCCATTTTCCTCCATGTCTTTCGTCGCAATACTACCGACAGTCAGTATTGCATAATTGTTTACCGTTACTCCTGGACATACAACGGCTTGTGCCCCAATCCAGACACCGTCATCAATCACTATCGGTGCATTTCGGTAAGGCATATTATAAACCGTGTAATCGTGGTTCCCGGTAAGCAGCATCGCTCCTTGAGAAATGCAGACATTATTACCGATGTTTACCCAGTCAAGATTGTCAATCCAAACGTCTTCGCCAATCCAGCAATCGTCGCCTATCTTCAACTTCCACGGGAATTTTACCGTGACATTATTCTTTATGACCAGCCCTTTCCCTATTTGGGCTCCAAATAGACGCAACAGAGAAATCTTTATTCCCATAAACGGATTCCATGAAGCCCGTACCAACAATGCATTCACGAAATACCATAACGCTTGTTTTATTTTACTAGCTCCTTTATCAAATTGTGAACCATCAAAATCTAGAAGTTTTATTTTTTGAAAGCCTTTCATGTATTATTATACCTATGCATAGATGAAAATGTAATATTAAATTCTGTTTTTGTACCTAAATCTAAAAATCGGTATTTTTAATATGTCATTTTTCAAACATTAGATTATATGCATATATGATGTCATGCTTAAATGAACTTATATATTGCTTAAGCAAAAAAATGTTATTTTTAATAATATCTTCCTTTTCGTCTTTAGATAGCGAATAAATCCAAACCAATTTATTAGCTAAAGAGGATGCATTTCCTGAATTAAATAATAAATCCTTGGATATTATTTGATTATTCTTAAACATTTCAATGTTAGAAGCCAAAATCATTGTTCCCATGGAGATAATACTTGATGGTATGCCGCTGTTGGTACCCCTACGGTACGGTAGAACCACAACATCTGATAAGTGTATAATTTCAGCATAAGCATTATCGTTTAAGAAACCGTCATAAATGACTGCATTTTTTAAATTAAGATATTGTTTCAACAAGTCTTTATTTGGGAAATGTCCCATAATAATTAAATATGCATCGGATAATTTTTTTGTTACTTCTTCCCATGCATCTAAAAGTATATCAAGCCCCTTTTCCTCTCTAAAATGTCCAACCATAGATATGACAAAATGATTTTTATATTTTAAAATATTGGCTGGTAAACTATTCTCTCGTAAAAACATTCTAATATCCATTACAGGAAAAGGCATGATATAAATTCTTGTATTATCAATCTTAAAGTATGTATTTAATTCCCTGACAGAATTCTTGTTATGTACAATTAAAAAATCTGCCAAATCAAAAAAATGTTTTTTCTTTTTAAATGCATTGGTCTTTTCAATGTTATTCACATCTACCCCAAATGGAAGCACATCATGACAAGTTATTGCTATTTTGGTTTTTGTTATATTTTTTACGGCCTTCAAGAAATAATATTCAATAAATAAATCACTATTCAAACTATAATTGATGATTTTGACACGATTAACGACAATGAATATAAACGAACGGAATAAAGCTAATACCAATTCTAAAAATCTTATTATTTTGCGTATAAAATCATGTCTTTTAATAAAACGATAGCTTGAACATAATTCAGAATATCTATAAAACCAATGTTTTCCATACGAATATGGATAATAATGGCTTACAATGCATTCTTGCGAAAAGGTTTCTTTTAATGCATCGTAAATTGCATGCATATAAGTTCCCGCGGAGCCACTTGTACAAGCATAAATGTGACAAATGTCAATTCTTAACATAAGACTATTATTTTAATATACTACAAGCATTGCGAACCATATTATTTACTGTCGCATTGTTTTTAATATAATTACGGGCATTTATACCCATGCTTGTTAGTTGGGGCTTTGAAAAATTATCTAAATTGGAAACTAATTCATTAACACTATTTACTATCCATCCATTTATACCATGCTTAATATAGCTGTATTCTACACATTGTTTGACATTGATAGAACGTTTGAAAGTAAACACGGGTAATCCGTAAGCCATAGCTTCCACTATTGACAGACCAACCCAGCCTGGCTGAAAATACACATCCGCCAAGCAGAATAATTCACGTTTAATTTTGGTGTCATATATAGCGCCCATATCATAAACATTGTCAAAAGAGGAAAAATCAGGCTTATTTTTACCAGCGCCTATAATTATAAAGCCATATTTATTCTTGTCTAGTTTATTTATAGCATCTAATAACAGATCAGTTCTTCTATTATTTTCTTCAAATCTAGCACAAAATAAAAGTATTGTATTTTGTTCAATATTATACTTCTTTTTAAACCTATTACCATCTTTTACTTTATGTTCTTCACTGAATTTTATCATTTCTTCAACGTTGCTCACTGTATTGTTTAAAGCGACAATAGTTTTTTGAGGAAATATACGTTGCCATTGATTAGCTTCTTTTTCCATATATGTCCATAATCCATTAGATAGAGAAATCATTAGTTTTATTTTCCAATCTGGATGATTTTCTTCAACTAAATATCTTTTCACAGATATTCCATGCCCCCAAAGTATAATTTTTCTTTGTATGATTATATTTAGAAGTAGAATTATCCAAGTTGTTACATACCCGATATTTAAAGGTAAAATGATATAATCATATTTACGCTTAAAATAGAACTGCCAAGGATTATAAAAAACAAACTTATGCCATTCGAAACCAGATATATGCGTTGTTTTTACATTTCCGAGCGATAGCCCTAGCTCTATAGTTTTTTTATTTTTCTGATAGATATAAAGGTCTGTATCGAACTTCAGAGAGAGCCTTTCAAAAAATTCACATCGATAATGTGGAACATACGATTGCAATATAGCTATTTTCATATTTATTTTTTATTACGACCTCTTTTAAGTGCTTCTAACATACCACGTCCATATTGCAAATCAGGTTCAAGGTAATTGCCTTCTCCCCATTCGTTCCATGACTTTACAAGAACAATATCATTGTCTTTATCTCTGACAATCCGTTCTACCTGCTCAACTAATTTTTCAAAATAACAAGGATCCGCATTTATAAAAATTGGATTTTTTGTTCCAGAACGTGGGGAATGATCCCAATTAGGTGCTATAGACGGTATTACATCTTCTTTACGTTCCTCATCTGTTAACATAAATTTCATGGCATCTCTATAATTAAATACCATTGGCAAATTAAATATCTTTCTTTTGACAAAACGGTACATTTTTTTTAATTTCGATTCTCTATGTAAAATTCCAAAAATATTATCATTATATATGGCATCAAAACCATAATCTAATATGTTTTTCTTGTTTTGACTATATTTATCTTTACCAATGAAGAAAAAATCATTCAGACCATTGCTTTTAGCCAATTTCCTCCACGTAATAATAAAATCCTTTACACATTTGGTTGCTAACGGTTCGTAAATAAAAAATACTAATTTACCATTATGGCGGAGGTAACGCTTGTCTTTAAAAGCGTTAAGTAAGGAATAAAAATGTTGTGTATCATCATCCTTACCTAAATATTTCTGCTCAATCAACAACTTATCTTTTCCTGTTCCTCCCCATGCCTTCTTGTACCATGAATGATTTGCCCAACCTAAACAGAAAGGGAAATTTGGTATACCTGTTTCTACAACCTCATCAAAAGGTCTATTAAGCAAAACTTTTCCTTCGCCAAACCAATAATGCCAATAACAAAAAGCGTCAATTCCATATTCTTTAGCAAGATTGGCTTGTTGCACCCTTGTTTCAGATAAACGCAAATCATAATAGCCTAAGTCGAGTGGTATCTTAGGCTGTATATGGCCTTTGAATAAAGTTTTTGCCATATTTACTGTACGCCAATCGGTAAATCCGGCTCCCCACCATTCATTATTTTCTTTTGTCGGATAATACTGGGGTAAATAAAGTGCTATGAATTTAGACATAAAGTTTTTATATTTTTCATTATGTAATTATCAAATTTCATTGTTTCATCCGTTTAGATTCTGTAATTTTTTTAAATATGAAATAAAGTATTAGGGCAATTAATATATCCTCAATATATCCTGATTTTGTGACTAATGCGCCATGTTGTACATACAAACAATAAAACATCATCAGATATAGAGTACCCATGTTTATAGTTTTCTGATTTCTTAAGAACTTATTTATCAAATAAGGAATTAAAATCACTAATAAACACACCCCTAGTAATGAAAAGTCCAAATACATTCCACCTATATTTGTAATAAAACAAGGATTATAAGCACGTCCCTGTTCCGCCAAAAATGTTTTTGGTGCAAACCCTAAATAATCTGCAATTGGTAAAAACAATCTACGCCCCCAACCAAAATCAGTAACCTCCATAACTTGGCTATTAAATACAATAGGAGGTTGCCCCCAATAACATATCAAAGAAGAAAATCCTGTATCACCGTCTCCAAAACGAGCCTCTGTAACAATTAATGAATAAATTAATATCCCTATAAGAACAAATATAGCACACAAGAACAATAGCTTCTTGATTTTTTTTGTATAAAATTGTGCAAAAAAAGAAAATCCTAATGCTAACTGTATAATTAAGGATATTACAACCCCCCTAGATACCGTTCGAGCTGCATCGCCAATAATAGGCAATATTATAGCAATTCCTAATAAAATAAAAAAAGCTTTTGAAAAGTAATCTCTATATTTTGCTAATAACAAGAAAAAGACCACAGTCATTAACGTGTTTAGTCGAGATGTGAATGAAAGTGCTGCTCTTTCAAAAAGGTTACCATATGCAAGTTGTTGCTCTCCCTGATAAACATCAACTCTAATCATTGCCATGTCTTCAATAGACATGCTCCTAATGAGTCTATAATATAAAAAAATCGAGAAAAAAGCAAGAGCGATATATAGATATGACAACCATTCCACTTTTTTTAAAGATATATTTAAAGGAGTCTTAATTATTTTTTCTTTAAAGCTAAATATTGGTTTCCATAAAAAATAAGTTGCAACAAACAAAAGAACATAAGGTAAAAATGTTACGTTAGTAAAATCATATCTATAAAAAAAATCATCCTTGGGTAGCATATTATATGCAGGTATACCTAATACGGCAACTATTGTATAAAAGCCAACAACAATAAATCCTGGACTAAAATCAAATTTTGTCTTCTTTAAATATGTAAAATAAAAAAACATATTTACAATGGCATACAAAACTACATAAAAAATTGCCATAAGAACTTATTTTCTAGTTATAACTTTTGCTGGATTTCCAACAACAATACTATATGGAGGTATAGATTTTGTGACGACCGCATTACTGCCAATTATAGAGTATTCACCGATTGTAACACCAGCTAAAATAGTTGCCTTATCAGCAATCCAAACACCCTTTTCTATTCTAATAGCACCTTTTGAACTAATTTCACGTTTTATGGGAGTATCGGACAAATCGTGATTTTCTGAAAAATGATTATTATCAGAGATGGTTATCATCTTTCCTAATAAACAACCATCGAGAATCATAATCTCATTTATACAAGTTATATGGCAATCAGTACCTATTGTTACATTATTTCCGATATATAATTTGGGTGAAAAAACTTGTTTACCTCTTTTATGCCATGCTGTTATTGAACAACGGCTATCAATTGTACTATTATCACCAATTTCAATGTATTCCAAATCGTTAAAAAAAACACCGTTTTTGATATAAATGTTTTTTCCCGCATATTTTAAATGCTTACAGATCATCCCTGTATACAAATAATTTTTTACAGATTTAAATTTACACTGCAACTTATCGAATTTGAGCGTTGCTAAAATATTACCTAATATTAAAAAAAATTTCGTCATTAATCTTCGTTTAAACTAATTCTAATTAACCTCATATTTTATTTTAAGCTCTTTATTTCAAATTTGTTTTGTAGTTTAAAAACAATATAAGTTGGAAAAAATATATATAATGGTAATTTTTTGAATATATTATATTTACACAAGCAAGTATATATACTTATATTTTTGATTAATAATTTTCCGTTACTTAAATTCAATAGCAAGCTTTTTAATTGATTTACAAAAAATACATTATCATTATTATTAGAAGAAATTATTATTTTAAGAAAAAGCAAAGAACGATATTTTAACACTCTATCATATTTATTCCCATATTTCTTTCTAACTGTTTTTATGATTTTTTCATAAAAATACAAATGAGACTTTATCATTGATGATGTATGAATTTTTTTTGTAATTGAATTTGGATTATTCCTTCTATAAAAATAATCTGGCATAGTTTTGGCATAATCATATACTGCACCTATAAGAATATTTTGAATATTATAATCTGAATCTTGTAATGATTTTATATTTTCATCCCAAACGAGATTATTTGTCCTTAAATATTTTGCCCTATAAATATTATTCCAAACGACAAAAGGTAATGATGGTAACAAAAATAAATATAAATCATCTTTATTTTTTGTCGAGATCCCAAATTGCGTTTTCCCATCGCCTGGTGTTTTAAAAAATTCCTCACCAGGAAACACACAAAAATCTAAATTAGGATGTTTTTCCATAAATTCTATTCTTGTTGATAAACAAGAAGGACTTACATAATCATCAGAATCAAAAAATATAATATATTCCCCAACAGCATTGCTAAGACCTATATTTCTACACGTTTGGGCCCCCTTCGGTAATCTATTTCTATATATAAGTTTTATTCTGCTGTCATATTTTTCATATTTTAGAAGCATATTAATGGTAGAATCTATAGAACCATCGTCAACCAATAACAACTCCCAATATTGATAATTTTGAGCAATAATACTATCTATCATTATTTTAACAAATTCGCAGTTGTTAAAAACTGGAATAATTATAGATACTTTTGGACTCATAGTAATAATTGTTTGTATCAAAAGTCTATATTTGAATAATTAAACAATATGCAGTTTCGATAACATAAACAATATTTTATTGTTTATTTTTGAACGTTCATTAGTTGTTATTCCCATAATATATACAACTAAAATTACTATTAAACAAGCAATAATTGAAGTCAGAATAAAAGTCCAAAAGTTTGAAGGAAAAAACTTATGTACATAATAGCTTAAAATAAAACAAAATGTCCCAAGCAATAAATTCTTTCCAACAATGTAGGTTGCAAAATAGTAAAGCTTATAAGTTGAAACTTGTCGTTTTAGTACAAGAAAACGTGTAAACAAGCCTATAAAAGAAACAAATATAGTTGGATACATTGCCATATAAGGTTTACCGCCAAAATGCAGAATAATGTATGCCAATGGCAATTCACACAGCATCACGATACATATCGAAATTTGAAAGAACTTTATTTTACCTGTTGCTTGTAAAGCTGTAACCAAAGGTTGCGCCATAGAATTAATCAAGGCTGAAACCAATGTTAAAAATAAGAAATTGGATGTGTATTTAGGTACGATCCCCAACCATAACTTTAATAAATAATCAAGGTTTATCATAATTGGTATGGCAATAAAAGCAAGTAAAAAGAATGAAAACCTACTCCCAGCATACACTAATTTCATACTGCCTTTAATGTTTCCAGAAGCATATTGTTTCGTTATTTGAGGATTGAGTGCCATCAAGAAATTTGTAGAGAATCCGGCTATGATTCCGTTTACCTGCAAAGCAACGCCACGCGCTGCATTTATCACAGTTCCGAAAAATAAGTTCAAAATGACATTTGCCGCTTGGTCTTTAAAAGAAAAACCAAGATTTCCGACAACACTCCAGCCAGCAAACGAAAACATCTCTTTAAACAAACCTTTGTCAAAAATGAGATGATAAGTGCATTCTTCGAAATTCCGTTTGCAGTAAACGCCATACGTCAGCCGCACCACCAAAGCCACAGCAAACACTAGAATACCGTATGTTATCAGTTTGTCGTAATTGATAACAAGCAGAAAATAAACAATGAGCAGTTTTAACGTAACCTCCAATATACTGGTGTAAGCAAAAGCGTTCATGTGTTCGTGGGCGACAATGCACGAATTGTATGGTACACTTAGCACCGTCAACATAAACGTGAAGATGGAGAACTGGTACACCCAGTTGGCAGCAACCATTCTATCCGCATCAATGTTCAGGTGGGTATTGACAAACCATAGGCCGACTGTTTCTGCAATGACGAAAATTATAACTGCCAATATGGCATGAATCGTAACTGACGTGCAGAAAATTCTCTTCAGCTTGCTTATGTCTCCACGCCCCAACTCAAAAGCTATAAAACGCTGTGATGCAGCCGTAAGAGCAGAGTTAAGGAATGAAAGCATTGCCACAATGCCGCCAACAACGTTGTAAACACCGTAATCGCTTACCCCCAAAGTGTTAAGAACCACGCGGCTGGTATACAATCCAACCACAATGGTAAGCAACATACGACAATAAAGCAAGAGAGTGTTTTTGGCTATGCGCTTGTTATTTGGAGGTGCATCTGACATAAAAATATTTATTTGTCTGCTTTTTGTTTGGGAACTTTCATTAATATTTCTTTTTCACCTTATAGTCAATCAGAATTGATTTGCAAAAGTTTCAACTAAAAATGTTTATTGACATTCATAGTTATATTTAGAATTTTTCGCAATATATTTCTGTTTGACTATAAATAATAAAATTTCTTTTTCTTTATTCATATTAATCCCTCCTGAAAATATCTCTTGTATAAACCTTGTTTTTCACATCATCCAGACAGGAATCGTATCGGTTAGCAATGATGGCTTGACTTTGTTGCTTAAATGTATCGAGGTTGTTCACCACCTTGCTGCCGAAGAATGTGCTACCGTCTTCCAATGTAGGTTCATGGATGATTACTTCCGCTCCTTTTGCCTTGATGCGTTTCATTACGCCTTGAATTGAAGACTGTCGGAAATTGTCCGAGTTGGATTTCATCGTAAGACGGTAGACACCAACAACACACTTCTTTTCTTCTGACGGATTGAAGTCCCCCCTGTTGTAATAGTCATAATAACCTGCCTTATGAAGAACACGGTCTGCAATAAAGTCCTTCCTTGTCCTGTTACTTTCCACTATAGCCTGGATTAAGTTTTCAGGAACGTCTGCGTAGTTGGCAAGAAGCTGTTTTGTATCTTTAGGCAAACAGTAACCACCATAACCAAAGCTAGGGTTGTTGTAATGTGTTCCGATACGTGGGTCAAGACAAACTCCGTTGATTATAGCCTGTGTATCAAGTCCCTTCATTTCAGCGTAGGTATCAAGTTCGTTAAAGTATGAAACACGAAGGGCAAGATAGGTGTTTGCAAAGAGTTTCACAGCTTCAGCCTCCGTAGTGCCCATAAATAAAGTATCGATGTTTTCCTTTATTGCCCCTTCCTGTAATAAAGCGGCAAATTCATGGGCAGCCTTATCCAAACGTTCATCACCTTCAGGACGGCCAACTATTATACGGCTTGGGTAAAGATTATCATACAGGGCTTTACTTTCACGGAGGAATTCTGGAGAGAAAATGATGTTGTCTGTATTCATCTTCTTCCTTATCATTTCCGTATAGCCGACAGGAATGGTGCTCTTGACAACCATTATTGCATTCGGATTAACACTCTTGACCAACTCTATAACCTCCTCAACATGGCTCGTGTCAAAATAGTTCTTTACCGGGTCGTAATTGGTCGGGGCTGCTATGACAACGAAATCTGCGTCAGAATATGCTTTTGCTCCATCTGTTGTTGCTGTCAGGTTTAAGTCCTTTTCTGCCAGGTATTTCTCGATATAGTCATCCTGGATTGGTGACTTACGCTGATTTATCAAGTCAACTTTCTCGGGGATTACATCAACTGCCATTACTTGATGGTGTTGGCTAAGAAGCGTTGCGATACTAAGTCCTACGTAACCTGTTCCTGCTACTGCAATTTTTATATTTGAATCCATAATCATTGTGGTTTTAATTTGATTTTACGTCTATATCAATTATATTTATTGATGCTGTTGATTTAATTATTATATTTTTGTGTGTTTGAAATGATGACAGCCAACATGAATCATGCCGATAAATGTTACAAAATGGTAGAAATCATAAAAGTTGAGTCGTTGTTTGTTTTATTAAGTAAACGCCAAATTCAAACATATTCCCTATTTGTTCAATCGACATGTATAAAATAAATTTCAGTCGGTATTATTTGTTAGCATATGTATCAATTATTCGTTTTTAGCATCTACTATTTGGGAAATAAATGTTTTTATTTTAGCATTTATAACACACTCCTTTATCCCATCAAATGATACTCCAAGATACTTATCCATGGCATCCAAGTCTAAATAATACATGAAATTGTCCTTGTAGATAATATGATTTTTAATCAATGCGTTTAAAACGGGCTTACCGTCATCTTTTCGTCCCACTCGACTATCAATTTTTGAACAACATTTTGCCAATTTACCTTTACTATGAGAGCGGAACATAATCAACGTTTTTCGAAGTTTCATATAATACCCTATTTCTTGTTCAGAGAAACTTTCCAACCGGGATTGTGTCTCAGTAGTCTGGTAGTCAGAATATGGAAATTGAAGATCTGTTGGACAAAAAATTCTTAACGCGTCATTATTGCCAAATGCCCGTATACTTGGCAGATTGCCTGTAGTACGTGTAATAATGCTGTCCGCTTCAATAATAATCTTATTATTATCTTTTTGTGGGGTTACAATTATTTCATTTGAACAAACAGTAAGGTTCTTGCAAGACAGGAAAATCGGAGATATCAATTCCGTCCTTGGAGAGGATAGGTTTACAGAAATTGGTACGTCTATATTTGCATTGGCCAAAAAAGAGCCAATTCTAAACTCTTCATTTGCATTGGCCGTAATTTTATATTCATAATTTTCTTGTCCGTTCACAGTGTCATCAAAATCAGCATTAAGAAATAATAGCTCGCCATCATCAGATTTACTATCTACGGATAAATCAAGAGAATGTTGATGGTCTTTTATTTCCAATGTATTTAATGACGAATAAAGGTAAGGGACTAATGATAATTCTATTTGCTCTCCTTTATGAAGTTCATTGAAAATATTAAAGAAAATATAAGAGTTGCTATAGTATTTGACCAAATATTCATAGACATCAACTTTATATTGATCTGTCAATACCAATCTTGCCAATATATAACTCTCGAATACAATGTTTGCAGGCTGCCTATTCTTTAAGAATGGGTGATCTTGCATCCAATCATTGATTTTTTCTTTGTATTTGGTATTAAAGTCCTCGTCTTCAATAGGAGATAGCGTATAAGGCTTTCCGAGCATGATGTATAGGACTCTGGCGCATTGTTCTTCCGGCAGATAAACTGTTTCCAAAACTTTCTTTTGAAAAGCAAGATCTCTTTTCCCAATTATTATTTTAAGTAATAGTTCGTCAACTTTTTCCTTTTTGTCTCTATTGAGTATTCGTTCCGTTATGTCTATAATCAAGGAAACACTCCGATTATTACTCTGTCTGAGACTGTTTATTTCTTTTTGGTAATTTGTAACACCTATTATATAGTCTGAGATTGCAAGTAAAACAGGTGCATAACCTATAAAATTTTTCTTTTGGTTTTTTATATCACTTTGGTTCTTGAAAAAGCAACCGATGGTATTGATAATATAATCGCGTATCTCTCTATATGTAGATTTATAAATTTCATCCCCTTTTACCATTTTAACACGCTTGTCGATAAACTCTTTTGCTTTCTCAATCGTAAAAGGTTCTATGGTTAATATACTGAAATCCAATCCCTGTTCCTGTATATGCAAAGCGGCTAATTCAACAGCATTCGTACGACCCAACAAGATTATAGGCATAGTACCATCTTGAGGAACTTTATCCACTACATCGTCAAGGAAATTAAAGTATCCATCCGTATTCGTCTTTTGGAAGCCCTCATCTAAAGCATCGATAATGAGTCCCATTTTACCTCGCTGTAAATTTTCAATATATTCCCCGGCTTTCTTGGCACCCAACCTTTTGTTCAATACACCTGTTAATGAATAGCTTGCCACGACATTCATTTTCCCTAAATTAACAATGGGACACTTCAAATCACAAGAAAGGCGCTCTGATAGCCATGATTTACCGGATGCTCCAACTGCAGATATAAGTATTATACGTGTTTCATTCCATTTTTTATGATTGGAAGTCATAGAAACAGAAAACACGGGATCTACAAATTCTTCACGAATGCTTTTTGAACACGTGAAATCCTCATTACCGTCAAGTTCATAAATAAAGGGAGAGAAACTGTCCCGGCCTATATTTATTTCAAGTGTTTCTAAACCAATAGTATTATCTACAATGCTCATAAATGTTAGCTTTAATTGTAAATTTTATATGAATATGTCACTTTACGTATGATTTATATTTAGTTAACATTCATAATACGTATGAAAAGATAGTGTATGTCAAAAAAACATAGCGAATCAACAATGTTCAACTTTTCATTAAGCACTTTCTGTTGGAGTGGCACAGTCTTGTTCAAATAGCATTACAGACCTAACAGTTTGCAGATAGATTTTTCTGATTATCCGTTTCTTGTGCAAACAAATTCAAGAAGTCAAGAATGTTCGGTTCGTCAGTATAGAAACCGTTTATGTCCTTCTCGAATTCCCCGTAAAGGTCTTGATAAAGGGGGTATCTCTTTCCAAACTTTGTGGTGAAGGACTTATGTTTTGCATCTTCTTTCTCATCTTCATATATGTCATTCCAGAAAACAAAGCTGTCCCATAAGTCGAAGGCATCCGTT
>ERZ827423.2310-NODE-2310-length-15429-cov-4.946988_pt1 | contig 15429 bp, 18 predicted proteins | sample MGYA00519775_ERZ827423 | MGnify/ENA primary metagenome ERZ827423 (study PRJEB31778, sample SAMEA3449296) | human gut metagenome | biome: human gut; feature: human-associated habitat; material: faeces | place: United Kingdom | collected 2010/2012 ...
TAAGTGCCACATATAACGAATGGATTAATGCTGCAAAATATATAAATAATGAAGAGAAGGTTATTTTATGTGAAAGGGGAATAAGAAGTTTTGACACAACAACAAGAAATGTCCTAGATATTCAAGCAGTTCCGTATATTAAAAATAACACAAAGCATAAAATTTTTGTTGATCCTAGTCACGCTTCTGGGAATCGTTATATGATTGAACCTATGTCATTGGCATCTGTTGTTGCTGGTTGTGATGGATTAATAATTGAAGTTCACGATAAACCGGATGAATCATTGTGTGATAAAAATCAAGCAATAAATGTTGAAACATTACAGACAATAATAGATAAAGTAAAAAAATTACAGGGGGATGAATAATGGAAAAGAAATATGACCAGAAATCACATTTTGGAAGGAATTTGGTTAGAAGAAACGATTATAAATTCACAAAGAAGGGTTTTAGAAACTTTTGCAGAAAATATAATTGGTAAATTATCTGATAATAATATAGTTACTAAAACTTTGGATACTACTAATATTTCGGATCAAGAATTATTAGCTTATTTTCTTGATTTTGCAAATTCAATTGTATTGAGTAATGATAAAACGAAAGGTGGTCGTAAGAAATGATAGATTTACATACACATACAACTTATTCAGATGGAACCTGGGATGTTAAAACACTTCTCAAGAAAGCAAAAGAAAATGGAGTTGAGTTATTAGCAATTACTGATCATGATACTGTAAAGGCCCACTTAGAATTAAAAGAAAATGATTATTCTAGTTATTTTAATGGAAAAATTATATCAGGAGCAGAATTTAATTGCGTATTTAATAATGCTAAGATAGAGCTTTTAGGATATAATTTTGATATTGAAAAAATGAATGAATGGATAGAAAAGGTATATAATGTAGAAAAAAAAGCTCCTAACTTAATGGAAGAATTTCATTTACTTATGAGTGCTTGTCATAAAAACAAAATAAAAGTAGATGATATTAATTATAAAGAAGATATGGGATGGCCAATAGATTTTATATATGAATCAATAAAAAAATATCCAGAAAACAAAAAATATTTTTCTGATAAAGAATGGACAGATATAGATCATTTTTTTAGATGCTGCACTTGTAATATAGATTTTCCTTTATATATAGATTTTTCTTACCAAACTCCTAATGCTAAATTGGTTTCTGAAGAAATAAGGAAATTGGGTGGAAAGGTTTTTTTAGCACATCTATTTACTTATCCTCTTAGAAATTATGAAAAATATTTAGATAGTTTAGTGGAAAACAATATAATTGATGGTGTTGAAACATATTATTCAAAATTTAGCGATGAAGAAATCAAATTTATTGAAAAGTATTGTGAAAAAAATAATTTATATATGTCAGCAGGAACAGATTGTCATGGAAATAAAAAACCGGATAGAAAAGTAGGAATTGGATATGGAAATATGAATGTTTCAATAGACGTTGTTAAAGATTGGATTTAAAATTTAGAACTGTAAAGGTTCTTTTTTTCATTTATTCAAATATGTTTAAATGAGGAGGAGAAATTTTGGATAATAATCTTTCAATAAATATTGCAAAAAAAGAAATTAAAAAAGCCATTATCAATGAACTTTATAAAAAGGAAGTAATAGAATTTAATCAATATAATTTTATTATTAGAAAAATAGATGAAGATATATCAAAAGAAGAAAAAGAAAATAAAACAGAAGGAAATTTAAAACAAATTATTGTAGATGTTGTAGTGTAAAATTGGAGGGTGAGGTAATGAATCTTTTTACGATAAGGAATTCTTTAACAAGTGGTAAATCAATATATGACTTAAATTTAAGAGTAACTTTTTATGCTCGTGTATCTACTGATAGAGAAGAACAATTAAATTCATTAGAAAATCAAGTTATGTATTTTGAAAATTTTATAAAAAAGCAAACTAATTGGATATTTATTCCAGGATATATAGATGAAGGTATAAGTGGTACTAGTGTTAAAAAACGTGAAAATTTTCTTAAAATGGTTGATGATGCAAAAAAAGGAATATTTGATTTAATATTAACTAAAGAAATATCAAGATTTTCAAGAAATACTGTTGATAGTATTCAGTATACACAAGAATTATTATCTTATGGTGTTGGGATTAACTTTATAAATGATAATATAAATACTTTTGATTCCGATTCAGAGCTCCGTCTTACGATAATGTCTAGTATAGCTCAAGAAGAAGTTAGAAAATTATCAGAAAGAGTTAGGTTTGGTTATAAAAGAAGTATAGAAAAAGGAATAGTACCTGGTAATGATAATTTTTATGGATATAAAAAGAATAAAGGTAAACTTGAAATAGACGGATATGAAGCAGAATTAATAAGATTAATATTTAATGAATATAGTAAGGCAAAAATGGGAACTAGTAGGTTGGGCCATTATTTATATAACACGTATAATATCGTGAGTAAAACAGGTAAACCCCTTGCAGGTACAGTAATAACAAGAATAATTAGAAATCCTAAATATAAAGGATATTATTGTGCTCACAAAGAAACAACAGTTGATTATCATTCACAAAAAAGAATAAGATTTAAACCAGAAGAATGGATAGTTTATAAAGATAACGAAAGTTGTCCACCAATTGTTACTGAAGAACTTTGGGATGAGTGTAATAAGATATTAGATATAAATGCAAAAAATTACAAAAATAAAACTCCAACTAATATGAGGTATGCATTATCAGGCAAAATAAAATGTATGCATGATGGCGCAACTTTTATAAAGGGTTCTTATAAAAATAAAAGAACAGGCGAAGTAAATAAATATTGGGGATGTTCTAATTACAGAAAGTATGGTAGAACAAAAAGTAATGGTTGCAAAACACCTATATTACGTTATGAAGAATTACTAATTATTTTTAAGAAAATATTAAAAGGAATCATTGGTAATAAAAATAGTATTATAAGTGAAATATATAGTTTAATTAATGAAAGTAAAATCAAAAAAGATTATACGAAAGAAATAAAAGAAATAGATATGAAAATGAATTTAATAACTAATGCAAAATCAGAATTAATACACATGAAAGCAATGAAAGAAATAGATAGTGAAGAATATAAAATATCAAAAGATAATTATGAAAAAGAATTAAAAAATTTAAAAAAGAAGAAACAAGAATATTTATCTAAACAAGATACTAGTGATTATTCAAAAAATATAGATACATTTAAGGAAAAAGTTAATAAAACTATATTTGAAGATGAAGAAAGTGTTTTTGAAATAATCGTATCTATAATAGATACAATTTATGTTGAAAGAATTGATGAATGTGATGATAAGCAAAAGTTAATTTTACATATTAAATTTAATATATTAGATAATAGCTACGAAGAAGGTAGCTTAAATTTAAATGACTTTTTACTGCTTTTTAGTTAGTGTGAGAGATGCAACAGTGGCACTTGCAGAAAGAATTGCAGGAACTGAAGATAAATTTGTAGAAATGATGAATGCCAAAGTAAAAGAATTAGGACTCAAAAATACAAATTTTAAAAACAGTACAGGACTTGATGAAGCAAATCATTACTCATCTAGTTATGATATGGCAATTATTGCAAAAGAATTAGTTAAACACAAAAAAATATTAGATTTCTCCTCCATATATGAAACATATTTAAGAACTGATTCAGATAGCAAATTCTGGCTTGTTAATACAAATAAATTAGTAAGATTCTATAAAGGTGTAGATGGACTTAAAACTGGTTATACAGAAGAAGCTGGATACTGTCTTACCGCAACAATAAATAAAGATAATATGAGATTAATAGCAGTAGTAATGGGAGAACCAACTAGTACAATAAGAAATAGTGAAGTAAGTGCACTTTTAGATTATGGATATAATTTATATCAAAAACATACTTATATAACAAAAGAAGAAATAATAGATAATGTCAAAGTAGATAAAGGAAAAAAAGATAAAGCAAATATAGTAGTTATGGATGATGTAGTTAGAATAAATAAAAAGGGTTATAAAGTAGGAGAAGTAAGTTACGAATTAAATTTAAATAAGTTAAAGGCACCAATTAATAAAGGTGAAAAAGTAGGAACATTAATAATAAAAGAAGATGGTAAAAAAGTAAGTATAGCAGATGTAACTGTAGAAGAAAACATAGAAAAAGCAAATTATTTTGTATTGTATTTAAGATATATAAAAGAGATACTAAGTGGAAATTATAATTTTTAATCATATCTAGATCATATTTCTAGATATTTTTTATTTATAATGAAAGTGATTTTAATAAATAAAATATAACAAATTTAAAAAAAAGATGAACATTTGTTTGCGTGATAAGATTAAAGCATCCTATAATCCATAAAGCTTTAGAATATATTAATGAACATTATGCAATGGAGTGGTATTTATTATTAAAGAAAACGTAAGTAATAGTTTAAAAAACTTCCAAGGTTTAACAGATGAAGAAGTGGTTTTGTCAAAAGAAAAGTATGGTTTAAATAAATTAACCGAAAAAAAGAAAGAATCATTAATTTTAAAGATATTGAGTATATTTAAAGAACCAATGTTTTTATTACTTATAATAGCAGCAAGTGTTTATTTTGTTGTTGGTGATATAGTGATGGAATAATTATGCTAATTTTTGTATTTGTCGTTTGTTCAATAGAGTTTATTCAAAAAGCAAAAACTGACAAAGCACTTGAAGAATTAAACAAATTATCATCATTAAATGTTAAAGTAATTAGAAACAAACGAGAAATTACAATTTCTAGTGATGATGTTGTAGTTGGAGATATAGTCATTCTTGAAGAAGGAGACAAAGTGGCAGTGGATGGAATAATATTATATTCACAAAGCTTAGGTGTAAATGAATCGTGTTTAACAGGGGAATCAGTTGTGGTTTATAAAAGTAAAAAAGATGACAATAATAATCACTTTAAATAAAATATGTGTTATTCAGGAACCGATATAATAAATGGTATGGGTGTAATTAAAATTATAGCAGTTGGAAAAAATTCTGAGTTTAGATTAAAAGGTTTATTAATTTTTATAGTTGTATTTTTTACTTACTTATATCTATTAAATAATACTACAGATATTAATTTAGCAACAACTATTGCATACTCCACATTAGTTTTAGACATTATGTTTATTACTTATCAATTAAAGGACTCAAAAAATACAATATTAACTTTTATTGAAAGTTTTAAAGATAAAGTATCCGCAATAGTTACTTCAGGAATTATATTAGGATTATTAGCTTTTATATATTTACCTTTTTATAATAGAGTAGCAAATACTTTGCCATTAGATATAAAATGGTGGTTACTAATAATATTTCTTGTATTAATATCAGTAATACACTTTGACATCTTAAAAATTAAAAGAAATAAGAAATAAATTTGTTAATTGTTGAAAATTAAATCTTGAAAAATAGGATAGTAATAATGAGTGAATAATATAAAAGTATATATAATTATTAAAAACATATAAATGTAAAATGTTGTTTATTAAATAAAATATTTATTTTTGTATATTTACAGGAAAAACAAAAAATACTATAATTATAATAATAAAACATGAAAGGAGAGAGTATGGTTAATAAATTAAATAAATTTTTAACATCTTCTATTATAATATCTATAATGATGTTTATAATTGGATTAATATTTATTGTTTATCCCGAAGTATCATTTGAAACAATCACATATATTTTATCTGTCATACTAATAATAAATGGAATATATTTCTTGTTTGAAAAAGAAGTAAGTATGTTTTATTCTGGTTTTTTAACTTTAGGAGTTATTGAACTATTATTGGGTATAATAATGTTACTTTACCCAAATATAATAAAAACGTTGTTTCCAATAGTAACTGGTATAATAATGATAACAAAATCTACTTTGGATTTAAGAATATCTATGTTATTATGTAAAAATGGATACAATAACTGGATTTCAATATTTATTTGTTCAATTATATCTATATTATGTGGTTTAATAATTATTGTAAATCCTAATATGGGTGGTGTTGCTTTAATCACATCAATAGGAGTTATAATAGTTTTATACTCAATATCAAATATAATAGACACAATTGTATTTAAAAAAGATATTAAAGATATAACTAAATTATTAAATATGTAAAAAGTATCAGTTTGATATGAACTGATACTTTTTAATTTATATCTGGTATTAGAAACTCTAAATAAGAAAGAATTTCTTTTTTAGTATATTTATTAGAATTACTTAACCACTCAATGCCAATATTTAAAACTCCACCAAGATAAAATTTAGTAATAATATCACTAGGAATTTTATTTCCTATATAATCAGAATTAATCTTTTTTAACATATCATCAGTAACTACACTAAGTAATATATCTATCATTATTCCATTTCTATTATTTATCATAATTGAACTATATACATCTTTCTTACTTTCTATATGATTTAAAAATAAACCAATTAAATTTATAAAAAACTCTCTAGTATTTAAATTCTCATTATTACTATTTATTCGTTTACAAACTCTTCTTTAAGCACATTTATAAAATCTACTAATAATTCATATTTATCATAATAATGTGAATAAAAGGCAGATCTATTTATAAGTGCTTTTTTACATATATCAGATACATTTATCTCTTCAAAAGTTTTATCCTTTTCATTTATTAATATTTCAATTTGAGCTCTTTGATCACGATTTAAATGATGATATTAATTTTTTATTATTTTTTTCTTTATAATTTTCTTTATATATATATATATATTACATCTTTCTTTATTTTGCTTATAATAAGTGTAATATTTTTATATGTCTTTTTCAATGTAACTTTGTTGCACTTCAGAAAAAATTTTCCATTTTAACTAATATTTACAAAAACGAATAGATAATATATAATTAAGTGGGTGGTAAAATATGTCATATTGTAGTAATTGTGGTTACAAATTTGAAGGAAAAGAAAATTTTTGCCCTAGTTGTGGAGTAAAAATAGAAAAGAAAAAACAAAAGAAAAAAAATAATGAAGAATCTATTAATGAAGAAAAAACAAAAAAAGTCATTAGTAATGAAACAAAAGAAAAAATAAAACAATTTCTTGATGTAAAAGATATCTCAGAAGAATTTTCAAAAGAAGAAGTAGAAGATAACAAATTATTAGGTGTATTATCTTATTGTGGTGTATTCGCATTAATACCTTATTTTTCAAATAGAAAATCTAAATATGTAGAATTTCATTCAATACAAGGTATGAATTTACTGATAACAATGATTTGCTATATTATAACTTATAGCTTACTTTCTTTAATAAAAGTAACAAGATATGTTATTGATTGGGGATACATGGTGGGAAGTAAAAAGGTAACGCCATTATGGATTACTTTACCAATGACATTTATTGGAATAGTAATATTTATAATAATGATATATGGAATAATAAATGCATGTAATGGTAAATCAAAAACACTCCCTATAATAAATAAAATTAAAGTAATAAAATAACATGTTTTATATAAAAAACACTTGTTTTGTCGAAAGTGTTTTTTTTATTTTTTATTCATTTTATAATATGTGAAAAGGAGATGATAAATATATTGTAAGTGATTTAGTAAGTGTAGTAGAAGATAATAAAAAAATGATTTATAAACTCGCTAATAGTTTTTCAAAAGAAAATAGCGAAGATCTATTTCAGGCGGGTGTAGTAGGCCTTATAGAAGCATATAATAACTACATCGAAGGATATGGTGTTAAATTCTCAACATACGCATATTCTTACATATTAGGTGAAATGAAAAAATACATAAGAGAAAACAAAAGTGTAAAAATAAGTAGAGAAATACAGTATCTAAGTTATAGATTAGATAAGCTAATAGATTTACTTAGTCAAAAATATAAAAGAACACCTACAACAAGTGAACTAAGCATGGAAACTGGTATAGACGAATGGAAAATAATTGAGGCATTAAATATAAAAGGATGCGTTAGAAGTTTAGATGAACCAGTTGGGGAAGACGATAAAATGACAGTTATGGATGTAGTTAGTGTACAAGAAAATACTGTTGATAGTGCAGAATTTGAAGAACTAATGAATTTACTTAATGATAACGAAAGAAAATTCATAGAAGAAAGATATATTCTTGATAAGTCACAAAGTGAAGTTGCAACTATTACAGGATATTCTCAAGCAAAAGTATCTAGAATTGAAAATAAAATAAAACAGAAATTAAAAAAACATTATGCAAAAATAAGTTAACATAATGTTTTTTGTTTAAGAATTAAATTTTAAATAAAATTAATATTTTGACAAAAAATACATAAAACTAGTTGATATAATTACATTTTTTTGATATAATCACAATTGTCTTATGGGGCGTTAGCTCAGTTGGTAGAGCAACTGACTCTTAATCAGTGGGTCTAGGGTTCGAATCCCTAACGCCCCACCAGATGATTAATACTCGGACTATTCGAGATAATATAAAAACTACTTTCAGTTTAATTGGAGAGTAGTTTTAATTTTGTAAATTTTTATATTTACCATATATTATGATTCTATTTAATTTATTAAAAATTCTTTTTTCATATTTTAAAACATGATAAACTAATAGTTATAATAATTAATGAATAGGAGGAAATAATGATTTATAAATGGCTATACAAAACCCCAAGTGAGTTTGATGATATATTAATGAATAGTGATGGGGAATATTTAACAGGATTATGTTTTATTGGCTCAAAAGACGAAAATAAGCAGATTGTTAATTGCAAAGAAAAAGAATTACCAATCTTTAAAGAAACAAGAAAATGGTTAGATATTTATTTTAATGGTAAAAATCCAGATTTTACACCAAAATACAAAATTAATAATTTAACACCATTTAGACAAGAATGCGTTGATATAATGAATACTATTCCATTTGGTAAAACAATAACATATAACGATATATCAAAAATCATAGCAGAAAAAAGAAAAATTAAAAGAATGTCTAGTCAAGCAGTAGGTGGTGCGGTTGGTTCAAATCCAATTTGTATTATTATACCTTGTCATAGAGTGGTTGGAACTAATGGAAGTTTAACAGGTTATGGAGGAGGAATTAAAAATAAAGTTGCTCTTTTAACACATGAAAAAAATGACATAAGTAAATACTTTGTTCCAAAAAAAGGTACTGCATTATGAAAAGATGTAAATGGTGTAATCTAAATAATCCTTTATATATAGAATATCATGATAAAGAATGGAGCATACCTAATTTTGATGATAAATATTTATTTGAAATGCTAATACTAGAATCTTTTCAAGCAGGATTATCTTGGGAGTGCATTTTAAACAAAAGAAAATATTTTAAAAAAGCTTATGAAAACTTTGATATAGATAAAATTATAAATTTTGATGAAAGAAAAATAAAAGAATTATTGTCCAATGATAAAATTATAAGAAATAAACTAAAAATAAATGCAAGTATTAATAATGCAAAAATATTTAAAAATATTCAAAATGAATATGGAAGTTTTTATAAATACTTACTGACTTTTACAAAAAATAAAATATTAAAAGAAACTAACAAAACGACAAACGATTTATCAGATTCTATTTCAAAAGATTTAATAAAAAGAGGTATGAAATTTGTCGGATCAACAATTATCTATTCATATTTACAAGCCACTGGCTTTATATACTCACATGAAAAAGAATGTTTTATGAGTAAAGAATAAAAGTATACTATTTGCAAAAATACTTAATATAATATATAATAATCGTACTTTGATTGGGGGAATTAATATGGATACGATTAATTTGATTACAAACTTGTATAATGAATATAAAATGTTTGGAATAAGCGAAGAATGTTTTTATGAAACTGTAAGAGAAGTAACAAGTAATCAGGATAAAGAAAATGTATTGCTTTTTACAAGAGAGTTTGAAGAAAAAATAAGAGAGAAACTTAATAAAAGAATAGAAAAAAACTATAAAAAAGAAAGCTCTTGTGATTCTTATTCACTATATTTAAAAGATATAAATGTACCAATTCTTAACGAAGATGAAGAAAGAGATTTGTTTATAAGATTTAAAAACGGAGAAATTAATGCGAAAAATATACTCATTGAAAGAAATCTTAAATTAGTAGTAAGTATAGTAAAAAAATATAAATCAGAAAGAATAGATAGACTAGATCTAATACAAGAAGGTAATCTTGGTTTAATAACTGCAATAGAAAGATATGATATTTCACTAGGATATAAATTTAGTACATACGCAACTTGTTGGATAAAAAAGTATATAAGAGATTTTATTAAAACGAAAGCAGAAAATATCCAAACAACAAATTATATAAGTTCAAAAGTAAAAAAAATTAGAAGTAAAGAAGAGGAACTAGGCCATAAACTAGGTAGATTACCATCCCTAGAAGAAGTTGCAGATGCATGTTATATGACAAAAGAAGAAGTAGAAAGATTTATAAAATATAAACCAGTTGAAATAAGTATTTATAATGAAATTAGCGATAAATCAGATGATATGATTATAGATAAAATCGAAGATACGAGTGATTCAATTGAAGATGTAGTAGCAAAACGTTACTTAAAGTCAAACTTAATAAATATGTTAAAAAGAGCAAAACTTGATGATAGAGAAATAGAAGTTTTGATACTAAGATTTGGGTTATGTGGTTGCGAGTCACAATCGTGTGAAAAATTGAGTAAATTATATGGTTTAACAAAACAAAGATTAAATCAAATAGAATTAACTGCATTAAAAAAAGTTAGATTATCAGGCGTAGCAATGGAATTAATAGAATTTGCAGAAGATTATGAAGAAGCAAAAAATAAAATAAAAGAATACAGGGATTGGTATTTAAAACATCCATGTTCATATAAAAAATAATATAAAATGTTATTTTCTAAATTATTAGATTAAGAACTAAAACATATAATACTTCCTTAATTTACAACCTAAAGTATACATGATATAATATAAACTGTAATTATAGAATTGATACTATTTATAATAAAATAAAAAAAGTTATGAGGAACAGTGATAAAAATAATTTTTAACGAAAGAAGGACAAAAGAATGGATAATAATATTAAAAGAACAATAATTTTAGATAATTACGAAAAACCATTTAACAAGGGCTTAATAAATGATCCATCTTACGACAGAGTAAGTGCAAATAATGAATCTTGCATAGATAACTTTGATATAGATATTAAAATGAACAATGATATAGTAGAAGATATTCATTTCGATGGGGAAGGTTGTGCAATATCTACAAGTTCTACATCTATAATGCTACAAATGTTTATTGGAAAAACAAAAGAAGAATGTTTAAGTATAATAAAAGAATATGAAAATATGATAGATGAAAAAGAATATAACGAAGAATTATTAGGAGAAGCTATAGTATATAATGACATATATAAACAACCAAGTAGAAAAAAATGTGCACTACTTCCATATAAAGCAATAAAAGAATATTTATTAAAAGGAAAACAATAAAGTTTCCTTTTTAATTTATAATGAAAGTGTTATAATTGTAGAGGTGAAATATATGTTAGAAGGAATTTTAAATATAGATAAATTACCAACACTAGATTTACATGGAGAATCAATAGATATATCAAAAATATTTATTAATGATTTTATAAATGATAATGTAAAAATGAAAAATGAATATATAGCTATTATACACGGAAAAGGATCAGGTAAATTAAAGGAAGCAACAAAACAAGTATTAAGTATAAACAAATATGTTTTAGAATACAAAATATGTTATTTTAATGAAGGAATGACACTAGTAAAATTAAAAAAATAGGAGGAATTATGAATTCATATATAAAGGGATCAGTAAGAGAAATATTTTATAAAACGAATAATGGTTTTATGGTAGGAGTATTTAAAATAAGAGAAACAAACGATAAAGAGTTAGAATATTATCTTAATAAATCAATAACATTTAGTGGTAATTTTCATGAATTATTAAATGACACAGAATATAAGTTTTATGGAGAACCAACACAACACCCTAAATATGGATTTCAATATAAAGTTTCCTATTATGAAAAATTAATTCCAGAAGAAAAAAACAGTATTATTTCATTCCTATCATCTGGTATGTTTCCTGGTATTGGACTAAAAACAGCAACCAAAATAGTTGAAAAATTTGGTGATAAAACACTAGATATTATTTTAGAAGATTACAATAATTTATTACTTATACCATCTTTAAAAGAAGAAAAAGCAAAGATGATATATGATATTTTATATAACGAACAATTAAGCTATAAAACAATATTATACTTAGAAGAAAAGGGATTCAGTGTAAATGAATCAGTAAAAATATATGAAATTTATAAAGAAAATACAATTAATATTATAGAAAATGATATATATGATGTAATAAATAAAGTAAAAGGTATTGGATTTTTAACAATAGATAGAATAGCAGTCAAATTAGGAATTAATAAAGAAGATGAAAGAAGAATAGAAGCATGTATCTTATATTCGATGTATGATTTGTGTTTAACAAGTGGAAACACTTATTCATCATTCAATGAAATATATTTAAGATGTTATAAACATTTAGATATAAACATTGATATAAATAACTTTGAATATTATGTATTAAGTTTAAATAAAAAAGGAAAAATAATAATATTAGATGATAAATATATTCTAAAAGATATATATGATATAGAAGTATCAATCTCAAACAAAATATCCATTCTAGCAAAAAAAGAACCAATTAAATTAAATAATACAGATTCATATATTAAAATGCTTGAAGATATTTTTGAAATAGATTATAACAAACAACAAGAAAAAGCAATAATTACATCCCTTGAAAATAAAATAAATATTATTACAGGAGGACCAGGAACAGGAAAAACTACTATTATAAAAGGAATAGTAGAATTATATAAACAAATAAATAAACTAACAAATGAGGGACTTTTTAAAGATGCAATTTTACTAGCACCTACAGGAAGAGCAGCAAGAAGAATAACAGAAGCTACTAACTTTAGAGCAATAACTATACATAAATTTTTAAAATGGGATAAAGAAACAGATACATTCCAAATAAACAAATATAACAAAAGCGATGTAAAATTAGTTATTATTGATGAATCATCTATGATAGATATGTTTTTATTTAATAGTTTATTAGAAGGACTTACTGATAATGTCAAATTAATATTAGTAGGAGATTATAATCAACTTCCAAGTGTATTACCAGGAGATATACTAAAAGATTTAATAGATAGTGATGTAATACCAGTAGTAAAATTAAACGAGTTATATAGACAAAAAGAAGATTCATATATAATAAATTTAGCAAACGATATAAAAGAAGGAATTATAAAAAATGATTTTACTAATAAAAGATCAGATTATAATTTCATTGAAGCAAAAAAAGAACAAATAGAATTAGTAATAAAAGAATTATGCAAAATTGGTTTAGATAAAGGATATAATTATCACCAATTACAAGTTTTAGTACCTATGTATAGAGGAGTAAATGGTATAGATAATTTAAATAACAAATTGCAAGAAATATTTAATCCAAAAAGCGATAACAAAGATGAATTTGAATTTAACGATGTAATATTTAGAGAAGGGGATAAAGTATTACAAACAAAAAATTTAAATGATTTAGAAATATCCAATGGTGATATTGGAGTAATAGATAGTATTACTAAAACAAATAATAATGTAAAGGCAATAATTAATTTTGATGGAATAATAGTTGAATTTAATAAGAAAAACTTTGAAGATTTAAAACTTGGATATGCAATAAGTATACATAAAGCACAAGGAAGTGAGTTTGATGTAGTTATTATGCCTATGGATACATCTTTTAAAAGAATGCTTTATAGAAAACTTATATATACAGGAATAACAAGAGCAAAAAAATCATTAACACTTGTAGGAGAAAAAGAAGCATTTATATATGGAACTTCTAAATTAATGGAAGAAAGAAATACATTACTAAAAGAAATGCTTATAAATAGTATAACTTTTTAAATAGTTGTAAATAATAATAATGGTATTTTATAATACCAAAGCTATTAGAGGTGATTAAATTGGATTGTAAGAAATGTATAATGTGTACTCTTTTAGGTGGTATGGCAGTTTATGGATACCTTAAATACAAAGATGGTACATTAGAAAGAACCATGAAAAATATTAAGCCAAAAATAGAGAGTGCAATCGAAGATCTAAAAAAATAGCTAAGGGAAATCCCAAAAGGATTTCTTCTTTATTTTATAAATAAAAAACAAACTTTTATTTTCATTTAAATTGATATATAATACTTCCTAGGTGATGCACTTTGATAATAAATAAAAAACAAATAAAAGAAGAAATAAAAACAAATTTAGAAAATATGAAAAAAATTAATTCATTAGAGGAGTATATTAAATATGATACAAGTTTATGTCATCTAATTGATATATATGAAATACTATCATCATCTGTTTCTTTATATAGAATACCAAGAAATAAAAATTATGAATTACAAGAAATTGGTAAATTTGATTATTTATCAATACTGTTAGAAGAATTTAAAAGAAATAATGAAATTCATAAAGAATATTCAAAAAGAATAATAGATATATATTCAAAAATAGATTTAAAAAACTTAAGTATTCCCAAAACAAAATTAAAAAAAGAAGATAGAATAGATATAATAAGAGATTTCTTAAATTCATATGATTCAAATATGTATGAACTATTTATGAATATGGATGGATATATAGATATGGATACAAAAAAATTAAAAAAAACAGATTTTACATGTTATATTCCAATATTAAAAAATAGTTATATTTTAATAAATAATCATGGCAGCGTAGATGATTTAGCTACATTAATTCATGAACTAGGACATGCTTATACATATAGATTATTTAATAACGAATCACTTGACAGATTTTATTCATTTAATAATAATTACTTAACAGAAACATTTTCACTTTTTCTAGAAATATTATTTATAGATTACTTAAAAAAGAACAACATAAATAAAGAAGATGCTATATTAAGTGAAAACATGTATCTAAAATATATAGAAAACAGATTTAAAAAAGTTTTAGAACTATGTAAAATGGATAAAATTGACAAAATAGTATCTAAAGACGAAACTATACTAATAAATGCACTAATTTATTCGTATGGAGCGACTACAGGAATAGAACTATGTGAACATTATAAAGAAGATCCAAAATATACTAAAGAAAATATAAGATTTTTTCTAAGTTCATTAGGCAAATATAGCAGTGAAGAATTATTAGATATTTTAAAGATAAAAGAAGAAGATTTACACTCATGCAAAACACTTATAAAAAGATTAAATAATCACAAAAAAGAAATACAATTTAATAAACTTTAATACAAAAAAGTTTATTTTTTTATATAAAAAAACCCTTGACAAACATAGGGGGG
>ERZ827423.2311-NODE-2311-length-15424-cov-4.549743_pt1 | contig 15424 bp, 16 predicted proteins | sample MGYA00519775_ERZ827423 | MGnify/ENA primary metagenome ERZ827423 (study PRJEB31778, sample SAMEA3449296) | human gut metagenome | biome: human gut; feature: human-associated habitat; material: faeces | place: United Kingdom | collected 2010/2012 ...
TTGCGGATGAAGTTGTACACCCGCTGGTGGTACCGGGAGGTGACGGCGAAGGTCTCCACCGGCTGCCGTCCGGGGGGCAGCTGGTCGATGATGGACACGTCCAGGTCCCCGTACAAAATCAGGGCAAGCGTCCGGGGAATGGGGGTGGCGGACATGACCAGGATGTGGGGGTGGTCCCCCTTGGCGGCCAGGTCCGCCCGCTGGGCCACGCCGAAGCGGTGCTGCTCGTCCGTCACCACCAGACCCAGGTTCTGATACACCACGCTGCCGGTGATGAGGGCGTGGGTGCCGATGGCAAAGTCGATCTCCCCGCTCTCCAGCTGGGCGGCGATGGATTTTTTCGTTTTGGCGGAGGTGGAGCCGGTCAGCAGGGCGCACCGGATGCCCAGGTTCTCCAACAGGGGGGCCAGGCCGTGGTAATGCTGCTGGGCCAGGATCTCCGTGGGGGCCATCAGGGCCGCCTGGCGGCCGTTCTTCACGCAGAAGTACACACAGGCGGCGGCCACCATGGTTTTGCCGGAGCCCACGTCCCCCTGGACCAGCCGGTTCATGGGGGTGCCGGAGCGCATATCGGCAAGGGCCTCCTCCACACAGCGGCGCTGGGCGTCCGTCAGGGTGAAGGGGAGCGCGGAATAGAAAGGCTCCATGTCCACGCCGCCGCAGGGGGGCACGTGGACCACCTCCCGGCGCTGGCGGAGCCGCTCCAGGCCGATGGTGAAGAGGAACAGCTCCTCAAAGGCCAGCCGCCGCCGGGCCAGGTCCAGGGCCTCCGCGCTCTCCGGGAAGTGGATGTTCTCATAGGCGTACTCGATGCGGCAGAGCTGGTGCTCCCGCCGCACCTGATCCGGCAGCACGTCCGGCAGGATGTCGGCACAGGCGGTAAGCCCCTGGCGGATGGACCGGGACAAAATCAGCTGGCTGACCCCGGCGGTAAGGGGGTAGATGGGCACGATGCGGCCGGTGATCTCCCGCCGGCCCTCCGGCTCCACCACGGGATTGGACATCTGGCGGCGGAAGAGGGAGCCCTCCGCCCGGCCGTAAAAGACATACGTCTCCCCCTGGTGCAGATTGTTCTTCAGCCACGCCTGGTTGAAGAAGGTGACGTCCAGAGCGCCGGTGTCGTCCACCGCCCGGAGCTTTACCAGGTCCAGCCCGCGGCGGACATGGGAGATGGTGGGGGGAGACGCCACCATGGCGGCCACGCCGGCGGTCTCGCCGGGCACCAGGTCCGCGATGCGGCGGAGCTGGGTGCGGTTGTCATAGGCCCGGGGGAAGTAGGAGATCAGGTCCCGCAGGGTGGCGATGCCCAGCTTGCCCAGGGCCTTGGCCCGCTGCTCCCCGATGCCCTTGATGTAGCGCACGTCTGTGTTCAGGTCCGCCATGGAATCACCTCCCGCCTTGTGGACAGATATGGGTTTATTATATAATGCCCGGGGCGGAAACACAAGAAAAGCAGGCGGAAGAAAAAAGTTCGCTGCCTCTGTAACGGATCCGCTGTCTGTGCGTCCTATGGCAGAGAGAGGGAGGTGAGGCCGTGCCGGATTTTGAGGAGATCTATCAGACATACTTTGCCGACGTGTACCGCTACGCCCTGGCCCTCAGCCGGGACGCCCACACGGCGGAGGAGGTGACCCAGGAGACCTTCTTCCGGGCCCTGGCCTCCATCGATCAGTTCCGGGGGGACTGCCAGCTGCGGGTGTGGCTGTGCCAGATCGCCCGGAACCAGTACCTGTCCCTGTGCCGGGAGCGAAAGCACCGGGGCGAGCTGGACCGGGAGCCGGGGGACGACGGCCTCGAGAGGGGCTTCGCTGACCGGGACGCCGCCAGGCGGCTCCACCGGCTGCTCCACGACCTGCCGGAGCCCTACAAGGAGGTGTTCTCCCTGCGGACCTTCGGGGAGCTGCCCTTCGCCCAGATCGGGGAGCTGTTCGGCAAGACGGAGTCCTGGGCCCGGGTGACCTACTTCCGGGCCCGGCAGAAATTGAAGGAGGGATTTGATGGACTATCTGGACCATGACATCGTACAGGACCTGCTGCCGCTGTACCACGACGGCGTGTGCTCGGAGAAGAGCCGGGCGGCGGTGGAGGAACATCTGAAAGCCTGCGAGACCTGCCGGGCCGCCCTGGCGGCCATGGACGCGCCCCTGCCGGGGGCGGAAAAAGAAGCCGCCGATGACGCGGCGGCGGTGAAAAAAATTTCAGGCGAGTGGAAAAAGGGTAAGCGCCGGGCCCGTATCATCGGCGTGATTGCCGCTATGGTGGTATGCGCGGCCGTTGCGGTGGGCATTTGGGCTCTCACCACCTGGACGTGTATTCCCATGGATGACAAGGACTATACGCTGGATGTCTACCGCCTGGAGAGCGGAGGTGTTGGGGTCCACTGGGACTTCCGGGAGGGCCGAGAGACCTGGTATTCCCTGACGTTCCGGGAGGAGGCAGATGGACTTCACTATTATTTGGAGCGGCCCGTGCTCCGGGTGGAGCTGTTCAACTTTGACAGTAAATACTATAACCGGGACGGAGACGCCATGTTTGCGAGCTGGTCGGGTGATGCCATGGGGACCGGAGCGATCTACTTCGGCCTGGGTGAGGACGCTGTCCTGTTGTGGAAAGAGGACGAGGAGGTGAACCTGCCAGCTGCCACTGCCGCCCAGGAGGAGATGTGGGCGACTGCGGAGCTGCCGCCGCGGGAGGTGCCGCAGGAATGAGAAACGATGGTGTTCCGGCGGAAGATATGCAGGGTGGGCTGCGTAGCCCACGGCGTTTCCTTCGCCTTATGGCCCTGCTCCTGGCCGCCTTCGCGGTGTTCTCCGCCGCGTGGTATGTCACCGCCTACCGCCCCTATGACGCCTACGTGGAGGCCCTCCGGGCCCAGCCGGGCTTTCAGGAGGACCCGGGTTTCCCGGAATGCGGCGTGGACAGTGAGGGCTTCACCTGCAACGTGGCCCGGCCCGGCTTCCTCTCCTGGACGGGGAACCTGGGAATCGGCCTGCCCAGTCTGACGCTGGAAACCGGGGAGGAGGTGGTGTTCACGGACTCCCTGCTGATCTGGCCCCGGATGACCGGAGATCCGGAACTGGGCGTGATTTTGTACGAGTACGACTTTCGGGAGGACGGCGTCATCTGTGCCAGCCGCCAGCTGTACATTACGGCGGCGGGGGAATACCGCCCCTATGGCGATCCGGCGGATGACACGGCCAACGAGGCGCTGCTGGAGGAACACAGAGAGGACGTGGAGGCCCTGCTGGCCCGGGCCCGGGAGATCTGGGGAATGCCGTGATCGGCTGCCTATCTCCGTACCCATCAAACAAAAAGCAGCCCGCCGGCGCGCCGGCGGGCTGCTGGTCGATTCAGCCGTCCAATTTTGTGTTCACATACTCATAGAACCGATAGGTGAGGCCGTTCTCCGTCACCGGATCGCTGACGGAATCCACCGTCCAGCCCGGCAGCTTGTCCAGATTGGGGAAGAAGGAGTCCGCCCCCTCGGCCACGGCGTCCACCCGGGTCACATAGGCCCGCCGGCACTTGGTCAGCAGGGCGGCGTAGACGCTGCTGCCGCCGATGACCCAGATCTTGTCCGGCGGCGTGTCCGCCGCGGCCTCCATGGCGGCCGCCAGACTGGAGACCACCACGGCCCCCTCCCGGCGGAAGTCCGGGCAGTGGGTCATGACGATGTTCCGCCGCTGGGGCAGGGGCTTCCCGCCGGGGAAGGAGTCCAGCGTCCGGCGGCCCAGGATGACGGTGCCCCCCAGGGTGAGGGAGCGGAAGCGCCTCATATCCGTGGGCAGGGAGAAGAGCAGGTTGTTGTCCCGGCCAATGGCCCAGTTTCGATCCACAACGACAATGGCATTCACGGCGTTGGCCTCCTCAAATGGCGATGGGGATTTTCTCCTCGAAGGGAGCGGGGGTGTAGCCCTCCAGGGAGAAGCTGTCCCGGGTAAAGGCGTAGAAATCCGTCACGGTCGGGTCCATGCGGAACACCGGCGCCGGCGTGGGCGTCTGGGCCAGCATCTTCTCGATGATGGGTACGTGGCGGTCATAGATATGGGCGTCCGCGATGACGTGAACCAGTTCCCCGGGCACCAGTCCGCTGACCTGGGCCAGCATGTGGACCAGCACCGCGTACTGCACCACGTTCCAGTTGTTGGCCGCCAGCATGTCCTGGCTCCGCTGGTTCAAAATGGCGTTGAGCACGTTGCCGGACACGTTGAAGGTCATGGACCAGGCGCAGGGATACAGGTTCATCTCGTGGAGGTCCTGATGGTTGTAGAGGCTGGTGAGGATCCGCCGGGAGGCGGGGTTGTGCTTCAGGTCGTACAGCACCCGGTCCACCTGGTCCATCTCCCCCTCGGGGTACTGGTGCTTGATGCCCAGCTGATAGCCGTAGGCCTTGCCGATGGAGCCGTCCGCGTCCGCCCACTCGTCCCAGATGTGGCCGTTGAGATCGTGGATGTTGTTGGACTTTTTCTGCCAGATCCACAGCAGTTCGTCCACAGCGGTCTTCCAATAGGTCCTGCGGAGAGTCAGGATGGGGAACTCCTCCTGAAGGTCATAGCGGTTGATGATGCCGAATTTTTTCACCGTATGGGCGGGGGTTCCGTCCTCCCAGTGGGGGCGGACGGCCAGGTCCGTGTCCCAGACCCCGTGGTCCAGGATGTCCCGGCAGTTCTGGATGAAGAGCGCGTCTGCGCGGCTCATGGCGGTCCCTCCTCGGCGCATTCTTGTTCTTTCCAGTATAGCAAATCCCGCCGGAAAAGACAATCCGCAGTTGAGAATCGCCTCCACAAATCGGGGGCGATTTTTGCGGTTTCGGTTGTGAAAACCGGCAAGATGCGGTACAATAGCCAAAACGCCCGGACCGCGGGAGGCGGCCGGGACGCACCGGAGAGAGGAGGCGGGAGATGACAGATCGGAATGAGATCAGCAAGCGGGGGTATCTGAAGGAGAACTTCCGCCTCTTTCACCTGAAGGACAGCCGGGCCCAGGAGGTGGAGTACCACTACCACGCCTTTGACAAGCTGATCCTCCTGCTGGGGGGAAAGGTCACCTATGTGGTGGAGGGCGTCACCTATTTCCTCCAGCCCTGGGACCTGCTGCTGGTGGGCCACGACCTGATCCACCGGCCCATCATCGACCCGGCGGAACCCTATGAGCGGGTGGTGGTGTGGCTGGGCCGGGAGTGGCTGGAGCGGCGCAGCGACCCCGGCGAGGCCCTGTCCACCTGCTTCGACACCACCCGGCAGCGGGGCTTCCACCTGCTGCGGTTCGACGCGGAGCGGCGGCTCCACTACATGCAGCGCATCCAGCAGATGGAGGAGGCCCAGCGGGACAAGGGCTTCGGCGCCGCCCGGATGGCGGACACCCTCTGCCAGCAGCTGCTGATCGACGTGAACCGGGACGTGCTGCGCTCCCGCACTGCCCAGGAGGAGCGGGACAGCTATCAGGTGGACCCCAAGATGGAGGAGCTCCTCCGGTATATCCTGACCCACCTGGAGGAGGAGCTGACGGTGGACGCCCTGGCCAGGCGGTTCTTCATCAGCCGGTACTATCTGATGCACCGGTTCAAGGCCGTCACCGGCTACACGGTCCACCAGTACATCAGCCAGAAGCGGCTGCTGCGGGCCGGGGAGCTGATCCGCTCCGGCGTGCCGGTGATGAAGGCGGCAGAGCAGGTGGGGTTCACCGAGTACTCCACCTTCCTGCGGGCCTTCCGCAGCACCTTCCACATGAGTCCCCGGGAGTTCCGGTGAGCAAAAGAGAAACGAGGCGGGAGCGCTTTGCGCTCCCGCCTTTTGGCGATTCACTCCAGCACGTCTCCCGCGGCCAGGCGGAGGATGGCCTCCATATCGGCGGGCTGGATTTTCACAAAGCCGCCGAAGGGGAAGCCGCCAGGCTTCTCCGCCCGGTGGGCCACCATGTCCGGGATGTCCTTGGCCTTGGCCCCCAGCTCCTCAAAGGTGATGGGCATCCCCAGGGAGTGGAAGAACAGGCACAGCTTCTCGATGCCCTGGCGGGCGGTGTCCTCCGGGTTCGCGAAGTTCATCTCACAGCCGAAGACCCGCACGGCGAACTGGGCCAGCCGGACGGGATCATGGGGCAGCACATATTCCATCCAGGCGGGCAGCACCACCGCCAGCCCCGCGCCGTGGGCGCAGTCGTAGAAAGCGGAGAGCTCGTGCTCGATCTGATGGCTGGCCCAGTCCTGCTCCCGGCCCACGCCGCAGGAGTTGTTGTGGGCCAGCATCCCCGCCCACATCAGATCCGCCCGGGCGGCGTAGTCGTTGGGGTTGGCGATGGCCTTGGGGGCCGCGTCCAGCACGGTCTTCAAAAGGGCCTCGCACAGCCGGTCCGTCAGGGCCACGTCCGGGGTATTGGTGAAGTACCGCTCCATGATGTGGGCCATCATGTCCACCGCGCCGCTGGCGGTCTGGTAGGCGGGCAGGGAGCAGGTGAAGCGGGGATTCAGCACCGCGAATTTCGGGCGGATCACGTCTGTCTTGGGGCAGCCCCACTTGAGGTTCCCCTGCTCCTGGGTGATGACGCAGCTGTCGGAGCCCTCGCTGCCGGCGGCGGAGATGGTCAGTACCACGCCCACGGGCAGCGTCTGTTCGATCTTGGCCTTTCCGGTGAAGAAGTCCCAGAAGTCCCCGTCGTACAGCGCACCGAAGCCGATGGCCTTGGCGGTGTCGATGACGCTGCCGCCGCCCACCGCCAGCAGGAAGTCCGCCCCGGTCTGCCGGACCAGGTCGATGCCCTCGTAGACCTTGCCGCTGCGGGGATTGGCGTGGACGCCGGAGAGCTCGGTGAAGGGGATGCCCGCCTCGTTCAGGGAGGCGGCCACGGCGTCATAGGCGCCATTGCGGTGGACGGAGCCGCCGCCGGTGACCAGCAGCACCCGGGTACCGCCGAACCGGCGCACCAGGGCGCCGGTGTTTTTCTCCTCCCCGTCGCCGAAGGCAAACAGGGTGGGGGCGTAGAAGGTGAAATTGTTCATAGGAAAACGCTCCTTTCATTACAGAAATTCGTGTCAGTCGATCGGCAAGTCTGAGAATGTCACGGTCAACGCCAGGCCAGCTGTGCAGTCGATGCTGCGGAAGTCCCCTGGGGTCACACCGCCGACGGCGCTGCTGTCGGAACTCGTCTTCATCCACAGGGGGATCTCTTCCCCACAGACGATCTCCCGGGGATCGCCCAGCTGGGTGCTGATAGTGGCACCGCTGCCGTCGAAATCTATGGGGTCCTGATAGGCGTACGTGTTGTGGCCGGTATCGGAGATGTCGAAAATCTCATAGCCGGAGGGGGTCAGGCGAAAGCCCATGCGGTATTCGCCGGGGTCGATGTTCCCGAAGACATGGCCGTATTGCTTCCAGCTGCCGTCCTCGTATTTCCAGACCTCTGTGGAGATGGAGCGGATGGGCGCCTCCACGGTGTAGTCGAAAAAGGCCAGCGTATCATCGCCGCCCAGCACATCCAGCAGGTCTTGCGCATCCTGGGAAAAGACGGCGGGGCGAATGGCGGGCGCAGTCTCCGCAGGAATGTCCTGGCCGCCGCAGGCGGTCAGCGCGGAAAGGAACAGCAGGCAGAGAGCAGCCGCAAACTTCCGTTTCATGGCTTATCAATACCCCCGCTTCCGGTCCACCAGTCCCGCCAGGGGCCGGCCGGCGGCATAGTTTTTCAGGTCCGCGCAGAACAGGTCCACGTTCCGGTCGCAGGTATATCCCAGCGTCATGTTGCCGGAGACGTGGGGGGTGATGATCAGATTCCGGGCGTCCCACAGGGGGTCGTCCTTGGGCAAAGGCTCCGGATCCATCACGTCCAGGGCGGCGCCTGCCAGCTTTCCGGCGTTCAGGGCATCCGCCAGGGCCACCTGGTCCAGGGCGGTGCCCCGGCCCACGTTGATGACATAGGCGTCGGCCGGCAGCAGGGCGATCCGCGCCCGGTTCAGAATATGGGTGGTCTCCGGCGTGCTGGGCAGGGCCATCACCAGGATCTTTGTCTGGGGCAGCACCGCGTCCAGCTCCGAGATGGGATACACCTGATCGAAGGCGGGGTGGGGCCGGCCGCTGCGGCTGAGACCCACGATCTTCGCGGCCCCCATGCCCCGCATCCGCTCCGCCACGTGGCGGCCGATGTCCCCGGTGCCCAGGATGGTGAATTCATTGTCCCGGATGGAGCGGATGGACAGCTGGTTGGACCAGCTGTGGTTCCGCACCACCTCCAGGTACTCCGGCATCCGCCGCAGCAGCATCAGCGTCACCATCACCACGTGCTCCGCGATGGTGACGCCGTAGACATTGGAGTTGGTCAGCAGGCAGTCCGGATTGGCAAAGAGGCCGGGGTTCTTGCAGTAGGGATCCACGCCGGCGAAGGAGCAGCAGTACCACTTCAGCGTGGCAGGGGCCGCCCGCAGCAAGTCGGCGGAGTGGGCGTACAGCACCTCGCAGTGCTGGAGGCAGGCCTTGGCCTCCTCAAATTGGTCTAGGGTGAAGAAGTGGGGGGCAAAGCCTGTCTCCTGACAGGCGGCCTGGATTTGGGCCTTGTGGGCCTCCGTGAGGAACTCCTGATAGATACAGATGTCACGGCTCATATAAATCATGCTCCTTTCAGATGGATCGACAGAGTTGTTCGGCGCACCGCATCCCGTCCGCCGCAGCGGAGAGGATGCCGCCGGCATAGCCGGCCCCCTCGCCGCAGGGGTACAGGCCCCGGAGAGAGGACTGGCAGGTCTGGTCCCGGGGGATCCGCACCGGGGAGGAGGAGCGGCTCTCCACAGCCGTCAGCACCGCGTCCGGGTGGTCGTAGCCCCGGAGTTTCTGCCCCAGCAGGGGCAGGGCCTGGGCAATGGTGTCTGCCACGAAGTCCGGCAGACAGTCGTGGAGGTCCGCCCAGGTGACGCCGGGGCGGTAGCTGGGCGTCACCCGGCCAGGGCCGGTAGAGGAACGGCCTGCCAGAAAATCCCCCACCCGCTGGGCCGGGGCCCGGGAGCCGCCGCCTCCCAGGCGATAGGCCGCGGATTCCAGCTTCCGCTGGAAGGCAATGCCCGCCAGGGGATCCTGGGTGCCGCCGTAGTCCTCCGGCGTCACGTTCACCAGTAGTCCGCCGTTGATGTTCTCCCTGTCCCGGGCGAATTCGCTCATGCCGTTGGTGACCACCATCTCCGCCTCAGAGGCGGCGGCCACCACCTGCCCGCCGGGGCAGACGCAGAAGGAGTAGGCCGCCCGTCCGCTGGGCAGATGGCAGGAGAGCTTGTAGGTGGAGGCGGGCAGTCCCGGATGCCCGGCGTACTGACGGTACTGGGCGGCGTCGCAGTCCGACTGCCGGTGCTCGATCCGCACCCCAACGGCGAAGGGCTTGGCCTCCATGGCCACGCCCCGGCTGCGGAGCATGGCAAAGGTGTCCCGGGCGGAGTGGCCGGGGCACAGGATCAGCTGGCGGCAGGACAGGGAGTAAGAGCCCTCCGGCCCCTCCACCGAGATTCCGGACAGGGCGCCGTCCCGGATGTCCAGATCCGCCAGGCGGCTCTCGAACCGGATGTCCGCTCCCAGGGACAGCAGTTTTTTCCGCAGGTTCACCAGGGCGATGTGGAGATAGTCCGTGCCCACATGGGGCTTGGCGTCGATAAGGATGTCCTCCGGCGCGCCGCAGGCCACCAGCGTCTCCAGAATGAACCGGTGGCGGAGATCCTTGGTGCCGGTGTTCAGCTTGCCGTCGGAGAAGGCGCCGGCGCCCCCCTCGCCGAACTGGACGTTGGAGGTCGGGTCCAGTTCTCCGGTGGCCCAGAACTGCTCCACATCCGCCGCCCGCCGCTCCACCGGGCGGCCCCGCTCCAACAGGATGGGCCGCTGTCCCGCCCGGGCCAGCACCAGGGCGGCGAAGAGGCCGGCGGGGCCGGCGCCCACCACCACCGGCGGGATCTCCGGGGGCGGCAGGGGGGCCGGCGGCGCGTATGCGGGGGCCGGCTGGACCCGGCTGACCTTCCGGCTGCGGCATCGGCGGAGCGCGGCGGCCTCCTCTTTCAGAGAGACCTCCACGGTGTAGACCAGGCGGACCTCCTCCCGGGCGTCCACGCTGCGGCGGAGTATGCGCAGGGTGAGCAGATCCTTCTCCCGCACCCGGAGGAGACGGGCGGCCTCGGCGGCCAGCGCATCCATCCCCGCCCCGGGGGGAAGCTTGATGGAATCAATTCTTAACACCTTGTTCAAATTTCCTTTCAGATGTGTTTAAGATAAGCATACTATACTTCAGTCAAAGGTTCAAGAAAGAGACCTTGAAAAGCTTCCCAAGATTCTCCCGGCGGGCCGGGGGAAATGTAAAAAAATCCGCAAACCCATTTTACCGTTTCGACACAATCCCTTGTTCTGCTCGGTTCTAAACAACAGAGGAACGGGATACATAATAGGAGGAATCAATTATGTATAACGATGAACACAACCTGTATCATTACACCTACCGGAAGGACGGCAGTGAGACGGACGTGCATCCGGCTCCCCAGGCCGCTCCGGAGCAGGACCACAACAACGGGCCCCAGCAGCCCGTGCAGGAGATGAAGCCTGTGAAGAAGAACCGCATCGGAATGAAGCTCACGGCCATGGCGCTGTGCTGTGCCCTGCTGGGCGGCGCCGTGGGCGGCGGCATTGTCTGGGGCGTGGGCAACCACTCCGGTGAAACCTCTGTCAACGTCAGCGGCCGCACCGTCAGCCAGGTGTCCCTGAAGACCGTGGACGGCCAGACGGAGATGAGCGACGCGGAGATTTACGCCGCCAACGTCAACAGCGTGGTGTCCATCAACGTCACCGGCACCAGCGGCTACAACTTTTTCGGCCAGCCGGTGCAGTCCGCCTCCTCCGGCTCCGGTTTCGTGCTCACCAGCGACGGCTACATCGTCACCAACTACCATGTGGTGAAGGACGCCCAGACGGTCAAGGTCACCATGTACAACGGCGATGAGTATGACGCCCAGTACGTGGGCGGCGACGAGGACTATGATATCGCCGTCATCAAGATCGAGGCCACGGGCTTGCCCGCCGTCACCCTGGGCAACAGCGAGGAGCTGAACGTGGGCGACCACGTGCTGGCCATCGGCAACCCCCTGGGCGACCTGACGTTCTCCATGAGCGGCGGCATGGTCTCCAGCGTGAACCGGACCATCAACGTGGACGGCACCCCCTTCAACATGATCCAGACCGATGCCTCCATCAACCCCGGCAACTCCGGCGGCCCGCTGCTGAACAGCTACGGTGAGGTGGTGGGCATCGTGTCCGCCAAGTACTCCAGCTACGGCACCTCCGGCGAGAGCGTGGAGGGCCTGGGCTTCGCCATCCCCATCAATGACGTCATCAGTATGATCCAGGACATCATGACCAACGGCTACGTCAGCAACAAGGCCTATCTGGGCGCCACCGTGGGCACCCTGACCGCTCAAATGGCCCAGCAGTACCGGTATGACATCTCCGAGGGCGCTTTCGTCTACTCCGTGGAGGACGGCAGCCCGGCGGCCCAGGCCGGCCTGCAGCTGGGAGATGTGATCACCGCCATCGACGGCACGGAGATCGCCTCCATGGACGACCTGATGGCGGCCAAGAAGGGCTATGCCGCCGGTGACACCTCGGAGCTGACGGTCTACCGCCAGGGCGAGACCATCACCCTGTCGCTGACCTGGGGCGCAACGCCCGCGGATCAGCAGACAGCCAGTCAGGAGCAGGCGGAGCAGGACACCACCCAGAACGGCGGCGGCTACACCAACCCCTATGACATCTTTGAATACTTCTTCGGCTGAGACCCTCCACAGACAGGGGAGGTAACCCCTTCACAGTCCGAGGGCAGCTCTGCGGCAGATGCTGCGGAAAGACAACAGCTGCCGGATGCGACGGGCGGTGGAGTTTCAAAATAGATATACAGTAAAGGCGCACCGCTGACGGCGGTGCGCCTTTTCAGCACAAAAGCGGCATCCGTGCAATCGGAATGCCGCTTCTGCGCTGAAATAAAAATGAAGGGAGAGATGGATCAAATTTACTTGGTGGAGGATTCCTCCTGATGACTGGCCTGCTTTTCCTTGCGGGCCTTGATGGAGCTGTTGATGCAGCCCAGAGCCAGGACAACGATGATAGCAAGCATCACATAACCGCCGACTTCCATGGAACCAGGAACCTCCTTCCCAATCAAGAAAAATAAACGGATATTTTTCGAGAATGAAGAAATCATTAACGACTTCTTAGCGATCTCTTAACGGTATCTTAACGCCTGCCGGAGAAAAAAACAAGACCCTTTCACCAAAAAGGGAGGAAAAAATTCCCCCTCTTTTTTGGTGAAAAGGCTCAATCCAGAAAATAGCCCAAACAGTCAAAGACCTCCATCAGCCGCTGCTGGTCCAGAATCTCGATTCGGCGGTATGCCTGGCGGAGGATGCCGGCTTCCCGGAACTGCTTGAGGATCCGGGTGACGGAGACCCGGCTCATGCCGGTGATGGCGGCGATCTGCTCGTGGGTGTATGGAATGGAGGGGCCGGAGCTGGCGCAGCAGGTGTGCAGAAAATAGGCCACCCGCTTGTCATCCTCCAGAAAGTGGGAACAGCAGATGTAATCGGAGAGCAGGGTGATCCGCCGGATGAAGTGGGCCATCAGGTCCTGGGGCGGAAAGCCGCTCTCCTGCCAGTGGGTCCAGAACCGGTCCGCCGACAGCAGATAGGCCTCCGCCGGGGAGATGGCGGCCACGCTCACCATCACCTTTGGATGGTCGATCAGGGCGTTGCTGCCGAACAGGTTGCCCGGGCCCAGATAGAAGAGGGAGATCTCATCGCCGCTGGGGCCCAGACAGAAGGTGCGCAGCTGCCCCTTCACCAGGAACCCCGCCTGGGCGGACAGGGTGCCTTTTGCCTGCAGGACCTCGCCGGCATGGTACTGCCGCTTGACGCCGTACTGCTCAAAGATCTCGCGGACATGGGAGTTGAGCTGGATGTCATCTGGCATAAATCTGCGGTCCTCCTCCCTCGATAGAAGAATCAATATCAACAAAAATTTTATCAGATTTTCTCCCAATCCGCAAGAGGACTTTGTATCAGCTGATACAATTTAGCAGCTAAAACTTCTTTTACAATAATGGGGAAAGACAGTGGGATATTTGCCCTGTCCATGATTCAGATTGCATCAATAAAAGGAGGATCTATCCATGAAGGACACCATGTGTGGTCTCGTCAAAGAGGAGAACGGCCCCAGCGGTTTGGTCTACCATACCGACTTGCCGGTTCCCCAGATCGATGACGATGAAGTGCTGATCAAGGTCCACTGCACGGCCATCTGCGGCACGGATCTGCATATCATCGAGTGGGATGACTGGTCACAGAAGCGGATCAAGGCCCCGGTCACCCTGGGCCATGAGACGGCCGGTGAGATTGTGGCCGTCGGCAAGAACGTCACCGAGCGCAAAGTGGGCGACCGGGTGTCCTGCGAGTCCCACATCCCCTGCGGCGAGTGCTATTTCTGCAAGAATGGGATGCCCCACATCTGCAAGAACGTGAAGCTGTTCGGCTGCACCCAGAACGGCGCCTTCGCCGAGTATGCCAAGATCCGCTGGGACTGCACCTTCCTGCTGGAGGATGACGTCACCGACGAGGCGGCCTGCATGTTCGAGCCCATGGGCGCCGGCGTCCACGGCGTTGAGGCCGCGGAGGTCAGCGGCAAGACCGTGCTGGTCAGCGGCTGCGGCCCCATCGGCCTGACCGCCATCGCCGCCAGCAAGACTTTCGGCGCCACCAAGGTCATCGCCTGCGACCTGATCGATGAGAAGCTGGAAGTGGCCAAGAGGATGGGCGCCGACGTGGTGCTTAACAGCGGCAAGTGCGATCTGCCGGCGGAGGTCAAGGCCCTCACCGATGGTGTGGGCGTGGATGCCGCCATCGACATCACCGGCGCGGAGCCCGCCCTGAACAACGCCCTGAAGTGCCTGCGGGCCGCGGGCCGCATGGTGTGCGTGGGCCTGCCCACCAAGCCCATCACCTTCCACGACATGACCGATGACCTGGTCTATCGGGAGATCCAGCTGACCGGCGTCTCCGGCCGGAAGATCTGGGAGACCTGGGAGGACTTCGCCAAGGTCATGAAGGGCCCCTACTTCAAGCTGGATGAGGTCATCGGCGGCCGCTTCCCCATGAAGGACTTCGAGACCGCGCTGGACAAGATCCACAGCGGCGTGCCCGGCAAGATGATCCTGTATCCCTGATTTCGCGCCTGCGGCAGATCACCCCGCATTTTGAATCATTCGACACTGGGACACCCCCGCCGCATTGCGGCGGGGGTGTTCTGCGTCAGTCCGGAAGATGAAAGATGTCCTCCACGGCGGTCCCCAGCAGCCGGGCCATCCGCATGGCCAGACCCAGGGTGGGGTCGTACTTGTTGTTCTCAATGGCGTTGATGGTCTGGCGGGTGACGCCCAGCTCCCGGGCCAGGTCCTCCTGCCGGAGCCCCGCCGCCTTCCGCAGTTCCCGGATCCGATTCTCCATGGTTCACAGCCCCACGCGCAACAGCAGCAGGCCGAAGGCCAGCAGGAAGATTACCAGCAGCAGGACATACAGCAGGAGGCCCCTGGCGCCCTCTCGGTCCCCGGCGCGCCATCTGCCCACCTGCAAGGCCAGAAAGTACAGCACATTCTGAAAGAGGAACAGATACATGGGCGCGGTGAAACGGCTGGTCTGGGCGTACTCCCAGATCCCCCAGATAAACAGGGCCATCACGGTGAAGAACCAGGTCACCCGAATGGCGTTCAGGGAGAGGTGGAGCTCCATCTCATCCATTTTCCGAAAGAATTTCATGGCACTGCCTCCTTTTTAAATTTGTCAAAATCTTTTGACATTTTCAGAGTAACACGGCTGTACAAAAATGTCAATAGTATTTTACATTTATGGAAAGGGGCGGAAACCCGCCGGGGGCTTTAGGCTGCCTCTTGCGCTTTCGGCCCTGAAATGATACAATAATTGTCCGAAAATATCAGCAAGGGAGCGCTGCTTTTATGAAATTAGGAATCGTGGGACAGTAGCCTGATTTCATAAGCGCATGAGTATCTATAAGTCTCTATAAATCTCGATTGAGCCTTGTTTTCGAGAACTTTTGCGAGAATATATCTCTACAAAAGAACACGATGCTCAATGGGGAAATGGTGTATAAATGGTGTAAAAAATAAATGAGCATGAGAAAAGGCCGATGTGGTTAAGCCGCCCCAGGTTTGATACCTGGGGCGGCTTCTATAACTACATATTCCTTTCCGGGCCGGATCAGTAAAATCTTCATATGGTCTCCTTCTTACACATCGAGCTGCAAGTGGCTCTCAATGGCCGTCTCCAACTCACGCCGCTGGATGCCGATATACCGCTGGGTCACAGCAGTGGAACTATGCTGGAGCAGCTGCTGCACCAGCGCAATGTTGTAATGGCTAT